>Ga0180009_10003563_pt1 | contig 17676 bp, 17 predicted proteins | sample OS_PC_MetaG_FD_123537 | JGI IMG/M metagenome (GOLD analysis project Ga0180009, IMG submission 123537) | Groundwater microbial communities from the Aspo Hard Rock Laboratory (HRL) deep subsurface site, Sweden - OS_PC_MetaG | ecosystem: Environmental > Aquatic > Deep subsurface > Groundwater... | reverse complement strand
TGTCTCGCGCAAAGCCGCAAAGCTCGCAAAGAAAAGCGGGCATGCATCTGTTTTTTTGCGCCTTTGCGCCTTTGCGTGAGGAACATTGAAATTCCTGAGCATTAAATTAACGCCCTTCGGGCGTCCGCCTCAGGCGGACAGGGACCTTCTGAATTTAACCGCAAAGGCGCCTGCCTGCCGGCAGGCAGGCAAAGTGTTTACCCCGTTAGAGAAGGCCGTCGGCTCTTGGCCATCTATAACCGTTAGTATTTATTCTCTAACGGGGTTTACGCTAAGAACGCAAAGATGACAAGCCATTAACAACACTTTCTTCGCCATCTCCGTCAGCTTCACTCTGTGACCTTTGCGTTTGCTTTGCGTTCTTTGCGGTTAAACTCCGCTGCCAAAAAGGAAATTCCTTTTATGAAAGCGAAATGCAACCTATGCCAGATCCGTTAAGCTTTAACTCAATCTTTTATTCGTCCTATAGTATCAAGTTATCGTGCGATGTCTATTATAACCCTTTATGAAACATCGTGTAAAAATAGGCGCTGTCTATTTTCCATAACCGCAATTTTCGGGTCACCAGATTAAAAAATCGGTTATTTTGAGGAGGTGGTACAGGTTGATGACCGCCCCGAGCGATAAAAAGGGGCCGAAAGGCACATGATCGAACCGCCCGGCTTTTTTAAACAGGATCAGCCAGACGCCATAGGCGGAACCGAAAAAAGACGCGATTATAAGAGCCGAAAACACACCCTGAACGCCGGTCAGGGCGCCTATCCCCGCCATCAAAAAAATATCGCCTTCCCCCACGGCTTCCTTTTTATATATTCTTTTCCCCAGCCAGGCAAGCGCCCCCACAACGGCCGCGCCGGTTAATCCGCCTGCAAAAAAATCCAGGACCCTCGCTAAAGCGCCGCCGTTGAAGCAAGGATTGAAGAAAGCGGAAACAAAGCCGAGAGAGATCAGCGCGTATGAGAACGCGTCCGCTATCATAAAAGTCTCAAAATCTATCAGACTTACCGTAACAAGGATGTACGCGGCGCTTAAGGATACGATCAGCCAGGGGATATTGGCCCGCCATTTAAAAACAAACAGGGCCGTTATCACCGCGGTCAGCAGTTCCACCAGCGGGTAGCGAAAAGGGATAGAAACGCCGCAGTGACGGCATCTGCCTCTTAAAACAAGATAGCTTATAAGCGGGATGTTGTCATAAAAACTTATAGGGGCGAGGCATTCGGGACAGCGGGAACGGGGATTGATTATGGAAACACCCTTCGGGATCCTGGAGATGCAGACATTGAGAAAACTGCCTATGATCAGGCCGAAGATAAAAACCGTCAAAATAAAAATACCGTTCATGATAAGAGTTTAAAAAAAAACCGGCCATTCCTGCATGAGAGAGATTCAAAAAAACCCAGCCCCTCCAAAGAGGGGCTGGGTTTAAGTCTCCGTCCGCCTAAGGCGGACGGGTATGAACCGCATCGGTTTAGAACATCGTCCAACGCGTGGTCCCCTTTAGGTCGTTATGGGTACAGGCGGCAACAAAAGTGCCCCAGTTGGCGGGAGTGGCGCTGTCGTTTAAGTAAAGCCACCCGCCTGAGTCCCCACTGGCCGCATCAGGATCAGTAACACCGGCGGCGGTTATCGTGCTGGCCGTAACAACAACTTTGGAATCACTATGGCCGGTGGCAGGCAGCTTGGCGAGAGGTATGTCGGTGATGTATTTGGCTTGGGCAACGAGAACGGCCAGGTTGTCCCTCGGGAAGAGGCCTTCATTGTCGCCGTAGTAGACCTGCAGAGCGCTTCTTACCGATGAGAGCGCTCCCTTGGTCGCGCCTTCCTTCGATTTGTTGATCAGATCAGCAAACTTCGGGATGGCTATCGCGGCCAGAATACCTATGATAGCAACCACGATCATCAGCTCGATGAGCGTGAAGCCTTTCTTGTTCAGTTTCATTTTACTACCTCCTTGTGGATGGTACTTATGATAACGCTTACCCCGGGATAATATATAGGATAATGCCCAGGGACGAGTTATCAGGATATAGTCTACGTGAATATCACGGCATTGTCAATGTTAAAAAATCACATGTGACAAAAGTCACTTGTTTGAGGCTAAAGATAGCTACCCAGGTTCCAGGTTCACAGTTCAGCGGTTCAACGGTTGAAAACCAGAGAACACAAGAAGATCGTGAAAAAAATAACCCTGAACCTTGAACCCTGAACCTGATAACCTGAACAGTTACGGCTAAAGATAGCAACGGGAAGTAAGACACCGGACTTAAATTCTTACCTTCTGTTGCCTTCCGCAGCTTTCAGCAGCCTTCAGTTGCTATTAATAATGGTTTGGCTTTCAGTTGCTAAAAGTTAAAATGGGCGAGAAGGGAGTTGAACCCTTAAGGCCTTTCGGCCACACGGTCCTGAGCCGTGCGCGTCTGCCAGTTCCGCCACCCGCCCATAGGGGGTAGTAGGCCACCTACCTACCACCTGCTACCCGGTTTATGTTACAATTCTAGGATATTTGCGGACTTTAGACAAATTATAATTATGAAAAAGGGCAAAACAGACCGTGAAACCGTGGCCACTAACAGAAAGGCGCGGCATGACTTCGAGATCCTCGAAACCTTCGAAGCGGGCATAGTGCTGGAAGGGCCGGAGGTAAAATCGCTCAGGTTGAAACAGGCCCATATCAACCAGAGCTTCGCCCGGGCGGAGCCGGACGGACTGTATATTTACGGGATGCATATCCAGCCTTACGCTTTCAACACTGTAAAAGAACTGGATCCCCTGAGGACCCGGAAACTCCTTTTGAACCGCGGAGAAATAAAAAAACTCAGCCGTGCCGCCGCGGTCAAAGGAACGGCCATAGTCCCTCTTGAGATCTACTTCAAAAACGGCTGGGCAAAAGCGCTTCTGGCGCTGGCCAGGGGCAAACATACCCGCGACAAGCACGAAGCCATAAAGAAAAGAGAGCTCGACCGGGAAATCAGGAAGGAATTCAAGGAAAAATTTAAAGGCTAAGGATAGGGTGTAGGGGATAGGGTAGAGGGTAGAGTGATAAGGAACTCCTTATACCCTATACCCTATACCCTCTACTCTATACCCTGCTTTTAGAACCGCAGTCCCGCGCCGGCGTTTACCAATGTCCGGCCGTGGGTGCGGGTTACACCCCCGGAAATATACCCCAGCTTGAATTTGGTCCTCAGGCCGAAAGTGTAGCGCTGCTCCATAGCATATATTCTTTTGTGGCGAAGCGAGGTGTCCACCGTGCCGCTCTGAACCGTCAGCCGGGTATTGTCGAAGCCGGCGGCGAAATACGGGGCCACAGGCACATTTATTGAGAAGAGAAGGCTCGCGGAGAACTGGGTCGCGTAGAAATATTTCTGGGCCGCCATATTGCCCATGACGACTATCATGGCCTGGCTGCGGAACGGTTCGTCCAGAGGCTTGGTCAAGCCGTATTTCAAGCCGCCGCCGGCCAGGGCGATGCCGTCATAAGAACCGGCCCTTATAAAACCGTCTATGCGGAACGGCATGCCTATTTCCGCCTGGACCCAGCCGAGGCTGAAAGGATGGTTCTTTTTCAGGATACCGTTTTTATCTTCCGGTTCCAGCTGCGTCGCCCCTTTAACCCCCAGGTCAAAACCGGCAAACCCGAGGATCCGGGCCGTCTGGTTCGTCCCGCTGCCCATAAGGCCGCCAAGGTCGCGCGTAAACGGTTTAAGATCGGACAACCGGGCCAGAGGAAAATCGGAATAAGCGCCGGCGCAAACCCGGCCAAGCGGCATGGACGAAAACATTAAGATCAAACAAATTCGCTTTATCGCTTTAATATTCCATGTCATTTTTATTTTTGTCCTCTGTCGTAACCACTCAGGTCTTTGCCGGGAAATTAGAAAATCCCCCTCGACCCCCTTTTTATGAAAAGGGGGAACTGAATAGTTGCCCTCTGTCTTGAATCTTAAATCTTTAATCTTGAATCTTCAATATTCTACTTCCCCGCGGAGCCGCCAAGAACTTCCTTTACCGTGGTATGGCCCAAAAGCACTTTTTCCAGGCCGTCCATCGCTATAGTGCGCATTCCGTTCTTCATCGCCATATTTTTGATCGGTATGGCGGAAGGGTCGCTCAGGATCTGCGTGCGGATGGCCTCATTAAGTATCAGCAGTTCATGCATGCCGCAACGGCCTTTATAGCCCGTATCCTTGCAGACCTCGCAGCCTTTTGCCGCGAAGATCTTGCCGCCGGCGGGTATTTTGACGTTATTAGCATCGAACACCGCGCGTTCCTCGGGAGAGATCCCGATTTCCTGTTTGCATTCCTTGCAAAGTCTCCTGGCCAGCCTCTGGGCCAGCACTGCTTTCATGGTGTTCGCGACCACGAAGCGCGGAACACCCATCTGGGTCAGACGTTCCAGCGCCGAAGCGGCGTCGTTGGTGTGGATGGTGGAAAAAACGAGATGGCCGGTCATGGCGGCCTCTAAAGATATATGGGCGGTTTCTTCGTCGCGGATCTCGCCCACCATGATGACATCGGGGTCCAGACGCATGAAAGACCGCAGCGCCGTTGCGAAATCAAATTTTTTGTCCCCGCCCAGTTTAATGTCCGGGTTCACCGGGACCTGCACGATCCCGTCGATGTTGTACTCCACCGGGTTCTCAGCCGTAAGTATCTTTATGTCCGGGCGGTTGACATAGTTCAGACAGCCGTAGAGGGTGGTGGATTTGCCGGACCCCGTGGGGCCGCAGACAAGCATAAGTCCGAAATTCTTCTTGCCGCCGATGCCCTCGAACTGCGCCAGAAGCTGCTTTTCCGTGTCGGGCAGGAAACCCATAACCTTGATGTCGACGCGGACCGAAGCCCGGTCCAGGATACGCATAACGCACGACTCGCCGTACACGGTTGGGACCACCTCCACGCGGAACTCTATAGGACTGCCCTTGGCGATGATCTGGATGCGGCCGCTCTGCGGTATGCGCCGCTCCGTGATGTTCATGGAGTTGGTCATGATCTTTATCTTGGCGTTTATAGCCTGGCGGTACATCCAGGGAACGCTGAAAGAAGCGAGCCTGAGCATGCCGTCCACGCGGTAGCGTATCATGACTTTGGAGTTCTTCCCGTTGGGATCTTCAAAAGGCTCTATGTGGATGTCGGAGGCCTTGATGCTCAAGGCGCCCAGAATGATAGCGTTGACAAGGCGCTCGATTTCCGGGGCATTGGCGTCCACATCGCTGATATCTTTTTTCTCCTCCTCGTCGGCAAGGGAGAAAGACTCTTCCTCGCCCGCGGCCTTTGACGCTGCCTGGGACTGGGCGACCGATTCCACAAGCTGGTTGATCTGCGCGGCGTCGGCTTTGCCGTAAACGGCGTCAAGGACCTTGTTGATCAAATGAGGCAGGGACAGATAGGCCTGGACCTCAAGGCCGGTCCTGAGGCCGATGTCCTCTATCACCAGAAAATCGCGGGGGTCGGCCATGGCCAGGAAAAGGACATTGTTCTCGATAGCGAAAGGCACGCAAAGCTGTCTCTTCGCGATGGCTTCCTGGACGGCCATCACGGTTTCCCGGGGAGGGTCCATTTTGCCCAGGTCTATGGCCTTGAACCCCCATTCGTCCGCCAGGACTTTCAAAAGCTGGAGTTCGCCGATAAGTTTTTGCTCCACCAGGACCTGCTGTATCGGCTTATTCTCGGTTTTGGCAAGCTCTTCGGCGGCCTTGAACTTGTCTTCCGCCACTAATTTGCTTTCTATCAGGATCTCCCTGATATTCCGTTTTCTCTGCAATCCCTTGGCTGTGGCCATAATCAGTTATTATTATAAATTTATTAGAACGCTTTTTCAAACAAACTTTGTAACTGCCCAGGTTCACGGTTCAACGGTTTAACGGTTCAGCGGTTGGAAATCAGGGAACACAAGAAGATCGTGGAAAAAAATAACCGTGCCCGCCAAACAGTCCGGCGGGTCCGCCTCTGGCGGAAACCCTGAACCGTGAACCTGACAACCTGAACAGTTATCTGAATTCCAAAAGGTCGCCTTCCTCCAGCAGGCCGGAGAGCCGGCCGGGAGCGAGTTCCAGCACGCTTTTCGCCCCGCGGACCCAGGGAGAAAAGCGCCAGGGCTTAAGCTCCGGGCATATTTTCAGCGCTTTAAGATCCGCCCCCAGGAACACGGCGTCTATCGGAAAGCTCATGAAACAGGTGTGTATCATGGCGCACGGCTCAAGCCAGAGCCCTTCCTCCGGAGCCATGGATTTACGCGGGATAAGCCCGAAAAGCCGGCTTTGAAAACTGTCGGCCTTTATGACTCTGGCGGCTATCTGCAATTTTTTCGTCCTATTGAAAACTATCATAAATCGTTACTACTCAGCCACAAAGTCACAAAGACACGAAGGAAATCAGACAACAAACCGTTTGATCCATAAACTTTCTTTGTGCCTTGGTGTCTTAGTGGCTAAGTAGTTACCATAAATCAGGGTATGGGGTAAGGAGCTCTTTATGACTCTACCCTCTACCCTTTCTTTCACCCTCTACCCTACCGTATCAGCGCAAACTTGCCCTTGGCTTTTCCTTTGCCCGTCTTGACCAGGAACAGGTAAACGCCGCTGGCCGCCCATTGGCCGGCCTCGTTCTTCCCGTCCCATAAAAGGCCTGAAAGTTTCCGCACCTTTTCCCCTTCGGTGTTGTATATTTCCACCGCGAGTTCCCCCCCCATAAGCCAGGCCGGTATGGAAAGGGTCAGTATCCGGTCGGAAGCCGGTTTGAACGGATTCGGATAAGCATAAGTTTTCTGAAGCAAGGTGAACGCGGTGTAGGCGGAAAGGTTCCCGTCAACGGCAAGGAGTATCGCTTTATACGCGTTTACGCGTCCATAGCCGAAATAATTATCCGGGCCGGCGGAGCCGAGATCATCGGCAGAATTACGCAGCGCGTCGCCGACCTGCGCGTTTGTAAGCGCCGGTTTGGCCGACCAGACAAGCGCCGCGATACCGGAGACAAACGGCGCGGAAAAAGATGTGCCGGAAGCGTCGGCAAAATTCCCGTTCAGATCGGTGGTGTAAACGCCGACGCCCGGGGCGGTAACGCCGCGGGCGGCCATTATGGAGCCGTTCGCAGAAAAAGAAGCTATATTATCCGAGATATCGGTCGCCCCCACCGGGGTGACGCCGGTGCAATTGGCGGGAGCATCTATCCCGGCCACGGCGCTGTTCCCGGCCGCCGCAACTACGATCAGCCCGGCGGACACCGCGTTGTCCACGGCCGCCTGCATGCTCCCCGAACAGAGGCCCCCTATTTCTCCGATGCTCATATTAATGACTATCCTGCCTGTAGTGGTGGAATTATGCAGAGTGACCGCGTGACCGATGGCGGCTATGATGGCCGCATCCGAAGAGCCGCAGGTGGTATCCGGCGAACAATCCGCGTTGCAGTCCCCGTCATTAAATATTTTAAGCGAGATGAGCCTTGCCCCCCATGAGATGCCGGCGATGCCGCAGGAATTATCCGCCGACGCGGCCGCGACGCCCGAAACGCGCGTGGCGTGATTGCAGGCCGGCGTGGGCGGCTCATTGGAAGACATATTGCCGTTATCAGGGTCAAAGAACTGACTTGTGCCGGCAAGTTTGGGGGATAATTCCGGATGGGTTCCGTCTATGCCGGTGTCTATCACCGCCACCGTGACGCGGCTTGAAAAGCCGGTTTCGTATTCCCAGGCCCTGAAAGCGTCGGTCCGGTTTAAGGCGTACTGAAAAGACAGTAACGGGTCGTTGGAAGTTTTGCTGACCCTGTAAACGCCGTTGGGTTCGGCGGCGGCCACGGCCGGCATGGCCTTCAAGATGGCGAGGCCGGCAGGAACGCTGATGCCCGGGGGCAGTTTCACCAGTGTCCAGCCTATGAAATCCAGTTCGCGCGCTATTTTAAAACCGGAAGCGGCCAGCATCGCGGCTTTGGCTCCGGACGAGATACCGGCGGAAAATTTCACGAGAGCCTGGCCGCTGATAACTTCCCGCTGGCGCGCGGCGCCGGACGCCGACGGGGCGCGGGAAACGGCCATTCTTTCTATATTGACGGCCGCGGCATCGGATATCGCCAGCACCGACAGGATCGCCGCCAAGGGCAGTATTATTTTCCTGGAAGGATAAGCGACCCCTCTTTTTAAAAGGGCGGACTTTACCGCAGTTTTGCGCCACCCATGGACACAATTCAGTGAACAAGCGGTAAGGGGAGATTTTTTCAACTCCATTTATTAAATCCCTCCCAACCTCCCTTTACAAAAGGGAGGGGTAAAAACAATAAAAACCGGACTTAGCCTTTAGCCTTCCCGGAAAATTCGCCCGCTATTTCAGCGGGCGTCCGCCTAAGGCGGACGATTTTCCGGGTTTACCGGAAGCTTCGGCATACGCTTCTTTTACCGCTTTCGCTATCGCGCGTTTAAACGCGGCGTCTTTCACTTCCAAATTGGACGGATAAGCCACCCATAAGTCGCCTGAGCCGCTCTTTATGACGCCGAAAGTAACCTTCAGCTCGCCGTCAAAAGAGACTTCGGCATTGGCGATCCTGGTCTTGGATTTAAGAGGTTTCAACTCCTCCACTTTTATGACGGGGGCTGCGGCCGCGGTTTTGGAGACGCATTCGCCTTTGGCGAAACACGCCTGGATCTTCAGATAAAGGTTTTTTGTAAGAAGTTTTATATCGGTATAAGTCCTGTCCTTGTATTCGGTTACCGGCATGACGACCGCGTTTTTTTTAAAAGCTATGTTTTTCACGGCAAGGGCGTTGGAAAATGTAATATCCGCCTTGGCCGTTTTGCCGCTTTGCGGACCGGCGGCCTTCGGTACGGCGCTTCCGGAGGATTGAGACGGCGCCTCCGGAGAATCGGCGGTATTCCCGGGAAAATCGGCCTTTGTGAGCTCAAGCGCGCTCAAGGCCTGAGCGGCCAGGAACATAAAAATCCCGGCGGCTGCGCAAACTTTATTCCTGTTTTTCATTTATCCCCCGGATAATGCGCACTATGTCGTAAATATCCTCGAGCTCATAATCCGCGCCGGTGAATTTTTTACGCGCCTCCTCTATTTTGTCGGGGTCCACGCCGTAACGCGCCCAGGCGGTAATCATGCCTATCTTTTTAGCGCCCTCCACATCGCGCTCCCCCCAGTCTCCGACCATTATGGATTCTTCGGGCCTTGTTTTCAGCAGTTCAAGCATCTTATTGAAAGGCTTGGGCGAAGGCTTCCGCTCGCCCGTGTCTTCAAAGGTGACGACATGCTCAAAATAGTGGTGCAGACCTAAAGCTACTATTCTCAGCCATACCGGCAGGCGCGGCGCGTCCGAGACCAGCCCCATCTTCACCCCGCTTTTTAAAAGGTCGGTCAGCGTCAGGCGCACGTGCGGATAAAGGGTCATGTGGCCCTCTTTGGCCCGCTTATAGCCGATGATGCCGGCCGCGAGCACGCGGTAATCTATCTGGCCGAATTCCTTCAGCAGGACCTTATCCAGGATGTTCTGGTCTTCAATGCCGTCTTTCCAGTAGCACTCGAAAATAGCCTCGCACATCTTCTCTTTGGAGATGGTAAGACCCGCGTCCAGCATGGCGTCCACGGCCGCGTCCACGGCCGCGCGCTTCATGCGCATAAAGTCCATCAGGGTGTTGTCTATGTCGAAAATAACGGCTTTGATCACGTCTTTCTCCTTTCAAACATCAGCGGAGATCAATAGTCTAAAGTCGAAAGTCTAGAGTCTAAAGTAAGATAAGGAACCCCGCACTCTCGACTTTAGACTCTCCACTTTAGACTCTCGACTATTTCTTCGGCTCCGTGAACCTTTCAAGATATTTAAAAGTCCTGGTGTCCACGCGTATTTTATCGCCTTCGTTCACAAAAAGCGGCACTTTAACCTCAAGCCCTGTGGAGACTTTTGCCGGCTTCATCACATTGGACACGGTATCGCCCTTTATGCCCTGCACGGTCTCGCTCACCGTCATTACGATATTGGCCGGCAGATGTATATTGAAAAAGCGTTCGTTCAGGTATAAGCCCTCCACTTCCATATTCTCGGTCAGGAACTGCATAAGGGCGCCGATCCTGGATGTGGGCAGGCCGGCCTGGTCAAAGGTGGCGTTATCCATAAAATAAGCCAGGTTGCCGTCATTGTACATATAGGTCTTGGGGCGTTTTTCGACCAGCACTTCCTTGAACTTGTCCTCAGGCCTGTAGCTGGTCTCTATAATGGCCCCGGTATCAAGGTTCTGAAGCTTCACCCGGACCACGGCCCTGGCCTGGGATTTCCTGTGATGCTGACAGGTCAATACTTCCACTATCTGGCCGTTCTCGTTTACGAATATGCTTCCTTCTTTGAATTGTGTGGAGGCAATCATGTTCTTTTCCTTAAGGTGAACAGGCGGTGAATGAATAGTAGGTAGTAGATAGTAGGTGGTAGGCAGGGAAAGCGGTATTCCTTAAAAACCTACCTACTACATACTACCTACCACCTACTTCCCCTACTACCTACTGTCCCTTGCCTGGTACGCCATTACCTTCAGCGCGAGTATCCTTTTTTCCATCGGCGGATGCGTGGCCAAAAGGTCGGCCGCAAAACCGAGCTTCTCTTCGATAAGGCTGCCTCTGGGGTCGGCTATGCACATATGCGCCACCCCGTTATTTATCGCGTTGGTAGGCATGACCGCGTTTCTGATCTTCTCAAGCGCCGAAATAAGAGACAGCGGGTTGCGGGTGAGTTCCGAACCGGAGGCATCGGCCAGGTATTCCCTCTGCCGCGATATGGCCATGGCAAGCAGCCGGGAAAGAAAGGGCGCCAGTATCATGAGTATGAGCCAGACGACGTAGATTATCACTACAGCGGCGCCGCCGCCCTTGCTTCTGCCGCCGGAAGACCGGCGGCCGGAAGAGGAATAGGACGAGGACCTGAACCGCGTTGACCTGCCGGCGAAATCGCTTATGAGGCATACGGCGCCTATCAAAGCCGCCGTTACGGTCATAAGCCGTATATCGTAATTCTTTATGTGGCTCATCTCATGAGCGACAACCCCCTGCAGTTCCTCCCGGTTAAGGGTGTTCAACAGGCCTTCGGTTATGGCTATCGCCGAATTGGACGGGCTTATGCCGGTCGCGAAAGCGTTAAGGTCCGGGTCGGGCACTATATAGGCCGTCGGGGGCTGAATACCGGCGGCTATGGCCATTTCCGCCACCACATTCAGGTACTGCTGTTCCTTACTGTCGGTGGAAACGGCCCGGCGGGCCATAGTGGAGCGGAGCACCATGGCCGCGCCGTTGAACAGGCTGTTCAATACCATGCCGAAACCCAGCAGAAGGGCTATTATCGTGCCGAAAGGGACGGGCTGGGAAGACACCGCCGCCTCATAATATCCGGCGCTGTTCCATACGTATTGCGGCGACTTTGCGGGATTAAAGCTCAGATAAAAATAATCGAACCCCAAACCTATGAACAGGAAAAAAACGACGAAAACAAGCATTATGCCCCACGTCATGCGCCTGTTATTTGCCTGCTGTTCGTAGATGTTCATCTGACTAGAGGTTAGGGGCTAGGGGCTAGGGGCTAGAGGCTAGAGGCTAGAGGCTAGAGGCTAGAGGCTAGGGGAATACAATCCCTATACGCTCGCCCCTATACGCTCGCCCCTATACGCTCGCCCCTATACGCTCGCCCCTATACGCTAGACGCTGCTGTTAAACCGTCAGATCCACTTTGGGCACTTCCTTTTCAGGAGAATCCGCCGGCAGTTCAAAAAGGGCCGCCGGGGCAAAGCCCATCATGGAAGCGAATATATTGGTCGGGACTACCTGCTGCTTGGTATTAAACGCGGTCACGATATCATTATAGAACTGCCGGGCGAAGCCTATCTGGTTTTCAGTGTGGGTCAATTCTTCCATCAGGATTTTGACGGATTCATTGGCCTTGAGGTTCGGATAATTTTCACTGAGGGCCATCAGTTTGCCGAGGGCCTGCGTAAGCATTCCTTCCTTGGCCAGGATCTCGTTCATGTTCCCCGCCTGTCCGGCGTTGACGGCGGCGGCGCGGGCCTGTATGACTTTTTCAAGGGTGCTGGATTCGAACTTCATCTCGCCCTTGACCGAATTGACCAGGTTGGGGATAAGGTCGTGCCTTCTTTTTAACTGCACGTCTATCTGCCTGAACCCGTTAGCGACCTGATTGCGCAGTTTTACCAGGCCGTTGAACATAAACACCAGCCATAAGCATAAGACCAGAACCACTACGGCAAGTATTATCATCTTTCTCTCCTTAAATTGCCTATTTTAGTAACTGCTCAGGTTGTCAGGTTCACGGTTCAGGGTTTAAGGTTATTTTTTTCCACGATCTTCTTGTGTTCTCTGGTTTTCAACCGTTGAACCGCTGAACCGTGAACCCGGAACCTGTAGTTACCCTTTGTCTATTTCGTCAATATCTCGCAGCCGTTGTTTTTAACCAGCACGGAATCCTCTATCCGGACGCCGAATTTTCCGTAAAGATAAATGCCCGGCTCCACGGTCACGGCCATGCCCGCTTTAAGCACCTCTTCGGATTTCGTGTTAAGCGTCGGCGCTTCGTGTATCTCAAGGCCCACTCCGTGGCCGGTCCCGTGGATGAAATACTGGCCGTAACCCGCCTCCGCGAGATGGTCCCGGCAGGTTTTATCGACTTCGCGCGCGCATACGCCGGCCTTTACTTTTTTAACGCCGGCTTTCTGGGCCGCTTCCACCAGGGAATAGACTTTTTTAAATTCTCCGGCCGGCTTGCCCATGAAATAAGTCCTTGTGATATCGGAGCAATAGCCGTTATACACGCAGCCGAAGTCAAGCAGGACCGTCTCGTTCTTCTTTAAAGGGCGCTCCGAGCTTTCATGATGCGGCAGGGCGGAATCCGGCCCGAAACCGACTATAAGGTTGAACGACGGGCCTTTGGCGCCCATCGACTGCATGAGATCCTCCAGTTCTCTCGCCACGGAGATTTCCGTCCTTCCGGGTTTGATCCGGGGTTTTATTATTCTGAAAGTATGCGCCGCGATATGGCAGGATCTGCGCAAGATGGAAATTTCTTCGCCCTGCTTTACCGCCCTTAATCCGGCGGTCAGGCCTTTTATCTCGCGGAAACCGCTCTTCTTCCAGAACCGGCCGCGCAGATAGGTTTCGGCGGCCGGTTCAAAAGCGGTCTTTCTGAACCTGTTCTCTTTTGCCCTGGCCGCAACGGACTCAAGCAGGTTCTCGGACGCGGAGGCGTTCACGAAATCCACCTTTGATCTGAAATGGTCAAGCAGCATCTTCGGCATGAAAGCCCACGACTCGTTCCTGGAGACCAGCATCAGATACCCGTCCATGGCGAAACCTGTCAGGAAAGCCTGTTCAAGCGGCCTTGACACGACCAAAGCGTCAAGTTTCTCCTTCTTCAGGAGATACTGCAGATCTTTTATCCGTTTTTTATTCATAGACATCGAAGCCTCCCCGCCGGGCCGGTAACGGGCGGCAAAACGATTTCAGCCCGCCGGTTATAATTATACTATTTTTATTTCCGCGCCTCCGACCACCCGAAAATTGCCGTTGGCAATTTTCGGAAGGCTAAAGGATTAGGGATAAAGGCTAAAGGGCGGAATAATCTCTTTGGCCGTTTGTAAGCCATAGTTGCGGATACGGCACTGTCATAGGCTTGTTTTCCAGTGTTTTTCCTTTATCCTTCAGCCTTTATCCTTTAGCCTTTCGATAGCGCCGGGTCCTGACGAGCCCTGTTTTATTAACGCCGTATTCAGCCACGGCCAGCAGCGTGGACAGGCCGTACTTAACGCTTCTTGAAAAGCTTATGGAAGAAGCGTCGTCAAGATATTTAGCCGGCACCGGTATATCCCCTATCCTCAACCCCCGAAAAGCCGCTTCCAGCAGCAGTTGGGCATCAAAAACAAAATCATCGGAGTTGTCGCGCCAGTTCAGACTTTCAAGCGCCCGCCTTGAGTAGGCGCGCAGGCCGCTGTGCCATTCTCCCAGGTTCTGCCCGGCGGCCAGGTTTTCCGCCATGGTCAGAAAGCGGTTTGACAGATACTTGTAAACCGGCATCCCCCCTTTCAAAGCCTCGGCGCGGGTCCTTATGCGGTTGCCGAGCATAATATCGCAGATGTCCTTTTCTATAATGCCGGTCATAAAAGGGATGACATCCGGTTCGTACTGGTAATCGGGGTGAAGCATCACTATGATCTCCGCCCCGGCCTCTAAAGCCCGGCTATAACAGGTCTTCTGATTGGCGCCGTAGCCGCGGTTTTCCTGATGCCGCGTTGCGTCAAGGCCCAGTTTTACGGCCAGCTCATAGGTACCGTCTTTTGAAGCGTCGTCCACCAGGATGACACGGTCAAAAGAATCTTTTGGTATGGAGATTACGGTTTTTTCTAAGGTTTTAACGGCGTTGTAAGCCGGCAGAACGATGATTCGTTTCACTTTGCATCCTCGCAGATGCCTTAGGCTATAGACTATAAGCCATAGGCAGAGTTTTCGTATTCCGAAGCTTATGGCTTACGGCATACGGCTTATGGCGTAATAGCGGCTTCGCCGCTATTACTTTTCAAACGCCTCCGCGAGCTTCAGATAATCACGGACGGACAGATTCTGCGGCCTTGTCCCGGAATCGAAGCCGGCGGTTTCAATAACATTTTTCACCGAATCCTTGTCCCGGCAAAGCCCAAGCGCCAGGGAATTCATCAGCGTTTTACGCCTGTGCGAAAATGCGTGTTTGACGAAATCCAGAAAAGCGTCCCTTCGCGCGGGGGCGCTGAAAGCGCGAAGAGGCGTGAATACAAGGACTGAAGAATTCACTTCCGGCGCCGGGCTGAAACTGCCGGCCGGCACCTCCGACAGGAGTTTCACCCCGCTTTGAACCTGCGCGGCCACCGAAAGATAGCCGTAATTAAAATCCCCCGCGGACGCCGTGATCTTCGCGGCCACTTCCCTCTGGAACATGAACACCGCCGCCCCAAAGCCGGAAAAAGCCAGAGTCTTCAACAGGATGGCGGTCGCGCACTCATAAGGGAGATTGCCTATAAAAGCGACAGTTACGGCAGGCGAAGGAAAAGGGAGAGGTGGAGGTAAAGGTAGAGGTAATTTAGAAGTCAGAGGTCGGAGGTCAGAGGTCAGAAAGCAATCTGACATCTGCCTTCTGCCTTCTGACTTCTCCCCTATGCCTTTACCTGTTCCTGTGCCTATTAAGTCAAGGTCAAAACCCAGAAAATCCGCGTTATGAACGCGGACGGACGGATACTTTTCCTTTATCCGCGCCGCCAGGGCCGGATCTATCTCCACAAGCGAAAGCTTGTCTCCCCATAGCGGATAAAGGAACTCCGTAAGCGCGCCCCGGCCGGGGCCTATTTCAAGGGCCAGGTCGAAATCCCCCGGGCGGAGTTCCGAGGCGATGAGTTCGCACATCCCGCGGTCTTTCAAAAAAACCTGGCTGTATTTGGGCATAAAAGCAGGGTATAGGGGTTAGGGTAGAGGGTATAGGGTTCAGAGTAAGGAGTTCCTTATAACTCTACCCTCTCCCCTCTACCCTACTTTTATCATTTCAAGCTTGAGCTTTACTTCCTCGCCGAGCTTCCAGACGTCGCCGGCGCCGACGGTGATGAGCACGTCGCCGGACCTCAGATTTTTGGCTATTTCCATGGCGCCGGGGAATTTTTCCGCTTTTATACCGCGCTTTTTGATCCCTTTAAGCAGAAGTTCGGAAGTGACCCCGGGCAACGGCCTCTCGCCGGCCGCGTAGATATCCGTAATATAAACCAGCTCGGCGGAAACGAACGCCCCCGGAAAATCGCGCCGGAGTATTTTTGTCCTTGAATACCGGTGCGGCTGGAACAGGGCGATGAGCCGCGCGCCCTTATTCATGGCCGCGACCGTTTCAAGCGTGGCCTTTATCTCCGTGGGATGATGGCCGTAATCGTCCAGGAAAGTAACGCCCGCGCACTGGCCGGTTTTCTCCATCCTTCTTTTTACGCCGTTAAACGCCGCCAGCCCGCGGGCCAGCCCCTTGAAATCAAAACCCAGATAATACCCGGCGGCCAGGGCCGCCAGCGAGTTAAGCGCGTTATGCCGTCCGCCCGACCTCAAGCGCATCCTGCCCATGCGGCGCCCTTTAAAAAAAGCGTCGTACGAAACGCCCTGCGCGCCCTGCGCGAGATTGGCGGCGGTCCAGTCCGCGCCGGCTTTAAAGCCGTATGTTATCAGCGGCGCGCGCACGTTTTTTATCACCTCCGCCACGCCCGGGTCGTCGGCGCAGACCACGGCCGCGCCGTAAAAGGGAACTTTTTCCATATGCCGGGCGAAAGCTTTTTTCAGGTTGTCCATGTTTTTATAAAAATCAAGGTGGTCGGAATCAATATTGGTAACGCAGGCCACCAGCGGGGAGAAGTAAAGGAACGAGCCGTCCGATTCGTCCGCTTCCGCGACAAGATATTCGCCCGCGCCCAGCTTCATGTTGGAAGCGATGTTCTTAAACAGCCCCCCCACCACCACCGTCGCGTCCGCGCCGGCGCCTTCAAGCGCGGAGGCGAGCAGGGAGGTCGTGGTGGTCTTGCCGTGGCTGCCGCTGACGGTCACGGTTTTTTTGACATCCGCTATTTTAGCCAGCATTCTCGCGCGCTGAATTATCTTTACGCCTTTTTTTACCGCGCGCTTAAGTTCCGGATTATCCGGCTTCACGGCCGAACTTATGACCACGACGCCGGCCCCGGCCGCATTGCCGGCTTTATGCCCGATAAATACACGGGCTCCTTCCGCTTTAAGAGTCCTTGTTATCTCTGATTCCTTAAGGTCCGAGCCGCTTACCGCAAAGCCCATTTTAAGCAGGAGCCGGGCTATCCCGCTCATGCCTATCCCGCCTATGCCGATAAAATGGACGTTTTTTATATCTTCAAACCCGAAATCCGCGCTGTCGGTCATTAAAGTCTCCCGGCCAACCAAAAAAATCTCCCTTCCCCCCTACCTACTATCTACCACCTACTACCTGCTCCCCAACTCCCGTATCCAGAATTCCAGCCAGCCGTTCAAAACGGACTCGACCTCCGTGAAGGTTTTTTCGTCAAGGTCCAGCACCATAGTATTATCCATTTTTAAAAATGCTTCCTCAAATGTTTTCGCGCCCTTTCTGAACGTGGCAAGGCAGGGGACTTCGCCTGAGCCCAGCGCGTCAAGCGCCTGAACGGCCAGTTTTTCCGATTTCAAAGTAAGCGGTCCCAGTTCGTCCATAAGGACCACTTTGCCGTCTTTGCGCGCCGCTGCGAGCGCCTGGGTTCCCAGGACGTCAAGCGCGGAGAGGTTGACCCCGTATTTATTAAAAACGGCCTGAGATATTATTTTCGTGGAAGCAAGCAGCTCGGAACCGCCGCGCGGAGTTTTAAGGATAAATCCTTCCCTGGCGCCGCCGGAACGCAGTTCTTCCGTGAAAAAACCGCCAAGCCAGTAGCCGTAATTTGAGACAAGTTTTTTAAGCAGGCGTGATTTAAGCGCGCCGGAGCCGACCCTTAAAGCTATGTTCTTTTTAAATTCCATAAAACGTAACTACTCAGCTATTAAGAGGTAGAACGCTGATAACGCTGATTTTTAGTAATTACTCAGCCACTAAGACACCAAGGCACAAAGAAAGTTTATGGATCAAACGGTTTGTTGTCTGATTTCTTTCGTGTCTTTGTGACTTTGTGGC
>Ga0180009_10003562_pt1 | contig 17677 bp, 20 predicted proteins | sample OS_PC_MetaG_FD_123537 | JGI IMG/M metagenome (GOLD analysis project Ga0180009, IMG submission 123537) | Groundwater microbial communities from the Aspo Hard Rock Laboratory (HRL) deep subsurface site, Sweden - OS_PC_MetaG | ecosystem: Environmental > Aquatic > Deep subsurface > Groundwater... | reverse complement strand
GTCTGCCGTCATTGATGATGGAGTACCGTCGCCTCAATCGCGTATCATGAACCGCCGTATGCGGAACCGCACGTACGGTGGTGTGGGAGGACGGCGGGAGCAATCCCGCCTCCTACCCGATCTTGGTAACACCTGAGTTCACGCGTGTGTGATCGCGGGTGATCGGAGGAAATCGGTGCCCGATCGTCATAGTCACTGCAAGCAAGCGAAGCCTGGCCCGATCACCCGGCTATAGGCCCCGGAGGCAGTGTTGCGCGAGGCGCACAAGCGAGAGCGGTTCGAGGAGTTGGCGCGTCCGCAGCTTGGCGCGCTGTTCCGTACCGCCCTTCGATTGGTCGGACAGCGAGCGGTTGCCGAGGAGATCGTGCAAGACGCCTGTCTCAGAGCCTTCGCGAGTTTTAATCCGGCCGAGGAGCCAACGGCCTTCCGGCCATGGCTGTTTCGGATCGCCGTCAATCTCGCGCTCGATCATCTCCGGAGGATGCGACGTGAAGCCTCGCGGACGGAGTTTGACGCCGCGACCGGGAGCGCTGTCGCTGATGCCACGCTCACCGGTCATCCGCATGTGCAGGCCGAAGGGCAGGATATCGGGCGGGCGCTTGCTGCGGCCCTAGCGGGCCTTTCGCCGGACCTCCGCGCGGTCACCGTACTCGTGCTGGTGGAAGAGATGTCTTACGCCGAAGCGGCGGTCGCGCTTTCGATTACGGTCGATCTGGTGCGTTCGCGCCTTTCGCGGGCTCGTGATGAGCTGCGCAGGCGGCTTGCTGCGCACGGAGCGGATTTGGTGTCAGAGGCGATGGCCGCGCCGATGCCGGCAACAAGGCGAGGGGCGTCATGACTATCGGTCTCCCGAGGCAGGATCCTGCGTGCACGGTGTGGCAACAGCGCCTGGAAGGTTATGTTGACGCAGAGCTCGAGCCCCACGATGCGGTTGCAGTTCGAGAGCATTTGAGAAACTGCCCGTCATGCCTCGCCGAGGTCAAAACACTCACTGATATGAGCCAAGCGATGCGAGCACTTAGCGTCGAGGGTGCGCCCTTGGGGCTTTGGGACAGGATCGAGGCACGCCTTGTCGGGCCTCGGCCGGCCGGAGAAGCGGCACAACGTAGGCCGAGTGACGGATGGCTAACGCGCCGCGCTGCTCTAGGGTTGGCTGCCGGTGTCGCAACGGCATTGGCGGGTGGCTCCTACGCCTTGCTATCCGGCCGTCCCTCGGTTGTCGACGCGTCGGTCGATGACTTCATTACTTATCGCGCGCGTGGCTGGACCGTCGATTACGCGACGCGTGATGCCCGTTCGCTTGCGGCTTGGGCGCAGGCTCGGGTCGGGTTTGCCGTGCCTGAGATCAAAAAGCGATTCGGCGCTTTTGAAGTCGGAGGGGTGCGGTTGTGTTGGCTGCTCAATCGCCGTCTGGTGGGGCTGACTTACGCCAACGGAGAAGATCGCGCAGTTGTCTACTTGATGGAGGCACAGGGTCTGGCTCTGCCTGCTGCAGATCGCACGCTTCCGGACGGTGCCCGTGCTTCGGTGCATCACAAAAACGGCCATGGCGTCGCCGTGTGGACGGACAGCGATCTGGTCTTCGTGTTGGTCGCTGCTGAGAAGGATTTTTCGCGGGCGCTGGAGCGAACCGGACAGCGCGCCGGCAATCGGCAAAGCAATAGCGATATGTCGTAACGCGGAAGGCACCACTACTTCCACTCGAACTCCCTGGCCACGTTTCCTGCAGCAACAGAAGGATGCCTACGCATGCTTTCACTCGCCGACGCACGAACACAAACTGTACAGGCCCAGATCGCTCTCGCCTTGCGCGTCGGCCTTGGCCTAGTCTTCATATCTGGCGGTATTGCGAAACTCGAGCGGCTGCTGACGCCCGAAAAGGCCAAGGGCATCGTCGACCAGTACGTAGGCCCGCTCGGCTACATCAACCAGACCTTCCTCGACTGGCTGTTTGCGAGCCCGCTTGGTGCCGTGCTCACCCCTTGGAACTTCCTTACTGCGTTGTCGGCGTTCGAGTTGCTGGCTGGCGTCATGCTCGTTACGGGCTTGATGGTACGACCGATGGCGGTGATCTGGGCACTTCTGCTCTGGAGCTTTGTTGTGTCCCTTCCGGTCGTTACGACACCGGGCGTCAAGCTGACGGCTAAGACCTACATGTCGCCTGCCGAGTTCGTGCAAATCCGCGACATCGCACTATCAGGCTTCTTTTTCGTCCTCTACAATCTTGGTCCCGGCGCCAAGAGCCTCGACCACGCGCGGTATGGACTGCCCGAGACGCTCGGGCGCGACTGGGAGCCGCTCGGTCTGTTGCTCCGCCTCTCGCTCGGTGTTGCCTTCCTCATCGGCGGCCTGTTCGCCGGTTACGATAATGTTGCCACCTGGGGCATGCCCGGCCTGTTGCTCGCGACTATCGGTGCAGGCCTGATCGCGGGCGTGCAGGTGCGCTGGTTCGCGCTTGCCGCTTGCGCCGTCATGGTCTGGTTCATGCTGGTCAAGATAACGGGCGCTGCCGGTCCTATTGCCTGGTTCAATTCTGTGAAACGCGAGTTCGCCATTCTTGCCGCAGCAGGTGCAATTGTCTGGGCCGGTGGCGGGCGCATGTTCACCCTCGACAAGGCGCTCGATGCGCTCGCCGGGTGGTGGGCGACCTACAGCGGCGGCGCACAACGCCATAGTATCGCGCGCCGCTCTCCCGCCGAATAGGCACGCGCAATGGCAGGCGGCCTCCCCTAGCCCGCCTGCCACTTCTCTATCGGCTAGGAAGGCTCTCCAACATGACATTCGAATTCTCGCGCCGCCGCGTTCTTGCTGCACTCCTGGTAGTCGGGGCATCGACCCACGCGTCTGCTACAGGCGCCACTGCCGGGGACGGGGACGGCGCCAGAGACCGGCGTATGTCGCGTGTCGACCCGACCTTCGGTGTCGGCGAGATCCACGTCAGCCTTGCAGACCGGCGGCTCTACTATGTGCGCAGCCGCAGTGAAGCGATCTCCTACCCCATCGCCACCCCACGCGACCAGGATATGTGGACGGGTAGCGAAGTCGTAACCCGCAAGATGGTCAATCCGCCTTGGCGGCCGACGCCGACGATGATGCGTGAGAATCCACGCCTGCCGACATACGTGCCAGGCGGACATCAGTACAATCCGATGGGCGCGCGCGCGCTTTATCTCGGAAATACGTACTATCGTATCCACGGCACAGATGCACCCTGGCTCATCGGCGAGAACATCTCGAAAGGCTGCATACGGATGCACGACGAGCACGTCATCGAGCTGTTCGACGGGACAAGGATCGGGGCGAGGGTGGTGGTGGTCAAGGGGAGCCTCGCGGGAAACGCTGGAGGCTCCACTGCAGCCGCAAAGCATGAAATGAACGGCCCATGAGCCTCTCAGGGGGGAAACCGAAAGATGCGGACGATGCTGGTGCGCGTCTTACTGGCTGCGGCTTTGCTACTCCTTCTTGTCATCGCCATGTCGTGGTCCGTCGGGGTCTCGGTGGCGGCGCCAGCGAGCCGGGGCGGACCTCAAAACCGCCTCGCCTCGGAAGCCTCGCCCTATCTGCGCCAGCACGCGCGCAACCCAGTCGACTGGCATCCGTGGGGTGAGGAGGCGTTCGCCAAGGCTCGGGCCGAGGGTAAGCCCATCTTCCTGTCGGTCGGCTATGCCACGTGCCACTGGTGCCACGTCATGGCGCGCGAGAGCTTCATGGACGAAGAGATCGCGGCGCTTCTCAACAAGCATGTCGTATCGATCAAGGTCGACCGCGAGCGCCACCCCGAGGTCGACCAGACCTACATGCTGGCGACCGAGCTCATCACGCAGTCGGGCGGCTGGCCGAACTCGCTGTTCCTCACCCCGGACCTGAAGCCGTTCTATGCCGCGACTTACATTCCGCCCGCCGATTTCAACGACCTGATCGTTCGACTTGCGGAAGTGTGGACTACCGAACGCGCCGCGCTGGAGGCTGACGCCGAGCGCGTCGCCGCCGTCATCTCGCGGGTGCTGGGCGCGCGGATCGCAGCAAAGTCGATCGCGCTGGCCGCAATGGCCAAGGCGCGCGATGACGTGCTCGCTGACCTTGATTCGTTCAATGGCGGCCTCGGCGTCGCGCCGAAGTTTCCGCGCGAACCGGTCCTGCTCCACCTTCTGGATCGCGCGGCGCGCGAGGGGCCCGGCAAGGCGCTGGAGGCGGCGATCCTCACGCTCGACCATGTTCTCGCCGGCGGCATCAACGATCAGCTGGCCGGCGGCTTCCATCGCTATGCCGTCGACAATGCCTGGGTGATCCCGCACTTCGAGAAGATGCTCTACAATCAGGCGCTGATGACGCAGGCGCTGGTGCGGGCGTATCAGGTGACGGGTGCGCCGGGCTACGCCGTGGGCGCGCGACGCACGCTCGAGTTCGTGCTGGCTGAGATGACGGCCCCGGACGGCGGCTTCTATTCGGCGCTCGATGCGGAAAGCGAGGGCCGCGAGGGCGCCTACTACGTCTGGACGCCAGAAGAGATGCGCGCCGTTCTCGGGCCAGACACCGATCTCGCCATCAAGGCGTTCGGCGTCACGAAGCATGGCAATCTCGACGGGCGCACGGTTCTCCATCGCCCACTGCCGTACGCCGACTTGGCGGCTGCGGCCGGTCTCGATCGGGCAGCGTTAGAGGCCAAGCTCAACGATATCGTCTCGAAGCTCTCCAAGGCGCGCAGTCAGCGCCCCCGCCCGGCGCGCGACGAGAAGATCCTGTCGGGCTGGAACGGCGCCATGATCGCCGCCTTCGCCGAGGCCGGCCGAGTGCTCGAGGAGCCGCGCTACATCGCAGCCGCCGCGACCGCCGCCCGCTTCGTGCTTGCAAAGATGGGCGGCGAGGCCGATGGGCTCAAACGCTCGTTCTTCGAGGGACACGCCGATCTCGAAGCGACGCAGGTCGACCACGTGCAGATGGCGCTTGGGCTCATCGCACTCTTCGACGCGACCGGCGAGCGCGCTTGGCTGGATCAGGCCATCCGTCTCTCCCGTGCGATGATCGCGGGCTTTCTCGACGAACCGGCCGGGGATTTCTTCATGGCTAGCAGCGGCGCGGGCTTCGTGCGCGCCAAGCAGCGCGACGATTCCGAGTTGGCCTCCGGCAATGCCGCCGCACTCGAGCTGTTCGCCCGCCTGGCCCGCCGGGACACTGCTCCCGAATGGCGCCACCACGCCGACCGGCTGGCGGCGATACAGGCCGTGCTCGCGGTCGCCTCGCCGGTGGCCAATGCCCATGCGCTGACGGCGCTGACCCTGCTGGTTGAGGGCGAGATGGGTCCCTTGCAGTTCGCGGGCAAGGGCGCCGTGCGCATCGGCGTCACGCGGGACGGCGGCGCGGTGCTGGTGCGGCTCGCGATTGCGCCCGGCTGGCACGTCAACGCCGACAAACCGCTCGAAGACTTCCTCATTCCGACCCGGCTCGGGCTCGCTGGCGGAGCGCCTGCGGAGGTCGCCTATCCCAAACCAATTACACGCAAGCTCTCCTTCAACGGCAGCGACATGACGCTCTACGAGGGGGATGTCGAGCTGCGGCTGACGCCGGCGGGCGCGACGGGCGGAGCCATGGAGCTCAAGCTGGAATTGCAGACCTGCAGCGATCAGATCTGCCTTGATCCGGAGACGCTGACGCTTGCCGTGGGGCCGGTCGACGGCGGTGTGGGACGCTGAACGAGCAACGGCGGATCGCTGGTTTTCGATCGACCTTCATGTCCGCCGGGTCATGCCCGTCGCAGGCCCACTCCTGTGTGTCACCAATCGGCTGTGCGGCGTCAAGCACGCTCGAAGGTTACGGTAAAGGAGTGGGAAGCTGCCGTCGCCATATGCCAACTGCAGGTAGGCGAACAGGCGCGGCACGCGCGTGTTGTGCACGGAGTAGCCGACACGGCAGGCCGTGGTGGCGATGCTTGGAGCGTGGCTACCATAACTGCGCAATCGCGCTTTTTATCGTCTCATACGACCGCTGTCGAAGGCTGCGGAGCTTGTGCGTCCAAGAGTGCCTTGAACTCGGCGATACCGAACGTCGCGATCACGTTGCTGCCTTCATCAAGTATCTCGTATATGGTGGTGCCGACGTTCCTGTTGCTAAAGTATGCGATCACGTCCTGGTCGCCACCGCCCTCTGTGTGTGGCTCGCCGTCGGCCGCGCCCGCCACGTAGCGTCCGACAGGACGTATTTCCTTGAGCGTATGATCGGCCCGGTAGATCCGCAGCTCGCCCTGCAGAACCAATGTGATGTAGTCCGCCTTGTGCCGGTGCAAGGCTATCTTCGCGTTGGCGTCGAACTTGAATAGAATGTCGACAATGCGCTTAGCTTCGTCGACCGCAAGAACATGATAGGCTAGGTGATCAATGCCATCGATCTTGTTCCAGTGGACGTTTCGACTGTCGAATGGTTGTGTGGTCATGAGCTTCCCTTGTTTTTCTGGACAGCAAAAAGTGGAGGCAGACTGCGGCAGCGAAGCATTTCCGTCGTAACTCCAACGTGACTTGCTTTCGGAGTGCGCGCTTGCCATTTCGCGACAACCTTGTATCCGTCTTGTGCTGAGGTCATCTCTGTGCGACTCACCGGATTTACGCGAGCCAGTTCGCTGGGCCCGATCGCCAACTTCATGGAACGGCAGGGCGGCTCGATCACACGCGTCTTCAGTGGCATCGACCTCCCACTTGCAATACTTGATGAGCCCGAAATCGTTATCCCGTTGCGCGACCAGTTCCGCATTCTGGAGCGCGCCGCCGTAGAGACAGGTGACGCCTGCTTCGGTGCACGGCTCGGCCAAGAGGTGCGAATGAAGGAATTGAGCACATTTGGTGCCTGGGTTTGCTCGGCAGATACGTTGCTAAAGGCCATCGAGCGGGCACATGCCGGCTTAAACGTCATGTTGCAAACTTCGACCAATCTAACGCTCGAACGGCGCGGAGCGTCAGTACGATGGGCAATCGAGTTTCTTGAGCCAGAGACTGAGGGCCGGCATCACAACGAGCTGCTGGGCGTCAGTTACATGATAGATACAGTCCGGACCTATGCCGGAAAGCGGTGGCACCCTGAAGTCGTCATGACCACACGACCGGCCCGAGCGCCGCGGACCAGCCTCGAGGAACTCTTCAATACGAATATATCAAACGGTCACGCACTGACCGCGATCGAATTTGATTTCGCATTGCTCAACTGTGTTGAGTGGCGAAACTCGCCTGAAAGGGAGGTCAAAGGCGCATGCGACGGGCCAATGGTTCCGCAGGAGGATGACATGCTTGGGCCTGCGGCAGCAGTTGCGGATCTCGCGCTCTACGACGGCTACCCGCGTATCGATTGGGTTGCAGCGAAGCTTGGCATGAACCGGCGGTCTTTGCAGCGGCAGCTCGCTCGGCGGGGAAAAACCTTTCGGCATTTGATCGATGATCGGCTTCATCTGCGCGCGCAAATGATGCTGCAAGTGCGTTCCGTTACGATAACAGAGGTCGCGGTTCAGCTTGGTTACTGCGATCTTGCTCATTTCACGCGCGCTTTCCGACGTTGGACCGGCGTTTCGCCGAGCGCTTATCGAAGGGCGAAGCTAACCAGTGATGCGCCGATGAACTGATCCCATCGCAGTCGTTCATGGCGTGTCGGCGCTCTGTCGATGGCAATTTGCCGCGTGCTCATCAAGTGCGGGAAACTCGACGGTAGGCAGGTGGTACCACCCAAAGGTTGACGGTTCAGGCGGGGATCTTGGCGTAGGCCCACGGCATCGATACGGAATTGGGGCCAACGGTTCACGAGTTTGGTCAAGACTGGGTGAGACTGACGTACCGGGTCGCAGCGTTGAGCTTACAGGTCTCGATGAGAGATGATCGCGCAGTTGGCGCCGCGCTCGTCACTGCCGGCGAACCGTCTCATCCTGATTGTCGCGCGCCACAGCGCAGTCGGCCGGATAGAGCGCTCGACGACATTGGTGTCGATCTCGATGCGGCCGTCGTCCAAGAACAGGTAGCGACCCTGTCCATGGCTCATGCCATATCACATCGCTTCCGCGATGGACGAACGGCCAGGCACGGGTCAGTTGTTCGTCAAGCCAGAAGCGCAGCCCGTCGACCAGAGGACGGTTTCAGGCTTGCCGCATCGCGTCATCGAGCCGAATGCGTCGATCTCGGGCGTAACAGTGAAGTGGCCTCAGCCGCTTCCATGGCGACAGCAGGCCTCGCGGCGGCTCTCGGAGCCACAATTGGCAGATCGAGAGAGCAGCGGAGACCGCCATAGAACACCATCTCGGGATGACCTATAAACTCCTGGATGGCGGGGCGCCGAATGTTCTACGAAATTCGCGGGAGAAATGGGCCTGATCGGCAAAGCCAGCCGCGTGCGCAGCACTTGTAAAACTTTTCCCCGATACAATCTCCCGAACTGCGGTCCGCAGCCGATGCCATGACCGGTAGCGGCGAAATGGAACGCCCACTTCTCGAGTAAACACATGCTGAAATCGTGAGGATGATAACCCCACGAAGCTCGCAACTTGTGGCACGGAAGTTGGTTCGCCGCTGCTCCTCTGCATATATTCGACGGCACGAAATACGCGTGGATCCAGGATCCTTGCTTTCTGGCTTGAAAAGTTGATTAGGTCCTTCAATTCCAGATCGATCGACCTTCTGCGCGTGCGGTCTTCGTAGATCCAGCGCAGTAACGATATCTCGCCGTGACTGCCGACGAGGGCCCCATTTATTTCCCCGCGTATCGCGCACAAGATTAGTAAGCGCATCCACGCTGGCGACATTGGGCTCGAGATAGAAGACCGCAAGTGGCTCACCCCCCATGTCGAATTCATAGGGCACGCGGGCGGGGATAACGGCCGTCCGACATGACAGCCAGCCGTCCCTGGCAATGCGCAATCGAAAAGTCCCATAGAGACCAGCGAGGTAGACAGGGACGCAGTGCCGATGGAGCGCATTGCGGTGGAGCGGCCCGACGAAGAGCGCTTGCCCATCATCCACGTGCCACAGGGAGTCGAGTTTCGTGGTCGCTGCCCTAGCACGTTCGTTCAAGTCTTCGCCTCCGGTCATCGATACGCTGCCCCAGTCCCGTTCACTGTGCGCTGACCCGGATAGCACGAGAGACCAATTTCTGTCGATCCCAATTGGATCGCCGAGAAGGTGGAACCGCGCATTCCCTCGACAAGAGGACACACATGAAAGGTGTTTAGATGCTCATGCATAAGGGCCGACCGCCGTGGGTCTCACTGTGGTTTATTGGGGACGCGATCGTCGCGCTTGCCCCTCCACTTCATTGGGCCGTCGATGGTGCCATACATCCTATACTGGGCATTCCAGCCGTGGTGTTCTACTTCATTGTCGTCGGAACGATCATCTCTGCAAGTATCATGGCCGCCTACAGGGCCGAGGCCTCTTCAGGGACGCTCGAGAGATGATCATCACCTTCGGCCTCCTCTCTACATTCTTCGCGTTGGTTGTTGGCATTCTTCAGTGGAGCGGGATCCGAGACCGCACATTCGCAGATTATGCGGTGGCGAACCGCTCCTTCGACGCGCGCTTTCAGGCCATGTCATTCCTGAACACCTGGTACCCGGGCGCCATATTTACGGCCTTCGGCGGCATGGCGGCAAGTGTCGGGGTCACGTCCTTGTATCTTCTGTCCTATAGCCTTCTCACCGTCGTGTTGATGTATCTCATGGCGAGGCCCGTGTGGATTTGGGGCAAAGCGTTCGCACTCAACACGCAACCGGACCTCATGGCGCTGCGATACAATTCTCGCGATGTCGGCACGCTTTCTGCGGTGCTCGGCATAGTTTCCGGAATACCATGGCTTGTTCTCGGGATGCAGGCTCTTGGCACCCTGTTTCAATACTTGTCACTCGGTACGCTATCATTCTCAAATTCAGTCATTGCCGGGGTCGGCGTGATCACCATCCGGCAAATCTGGACCGTGCGCATGGGAATGCGCGGAGTTGTCATATCGGATATGGTGCAGGGTATTGCCGCCTATGTCGGCGGCACAATTATTTTGTTCGGTCTGATCAGTTGGATGGTTTTGGCGAAGGGCATCACGTTTCAGTCTCTCGATGCCAGAATGTTTGCAATTCCGGGCGTTGGCTCGAAGGAAGGCCCACTCTATCTCTTCAGCTTGATTCTAACCGGCGCGATCGGCGGGTGGTGCTGGCCCGTCATCTTCGTCCGCCTATTTACGGCGGACAGCGTTCGCAGCCTCAAGAAGTCGGCCGCGCTCGCAGTCCCCCTCTCCTTCACTTTTGCAGGCGCCCTGCTCGTCTTCGGCATGCTCGGATCGAAAGTTGCCGGGGTCCCGAGCCATCCAGACGACGTGTTTTTCATTGTCAGTCAGGAGGCTGGCGGTTTGTGGCTGCTCGGCCTCGCCGGAATAGTGGTGCTTGCGGCGTCGATGGGAAACATCGACGGTCACATCCAGGCAACCGGCGCGCAAATCGCAAACGACGTCGTTGGCCAAAACTTGAGGCTTGATCAAGCGCAGCTCATAGTGATGGCGAAAAGCGGAATGTTGGGGGTGACACTGCTCTCAGCATGGCTTGCCTGTCTTGAGTTGCCGGCTCTTTTCTCGATCGCGATCCTTGCCTACCAGGGCATTGTCCAGCTTGCGGTGCCAATGTTCTTCGGTGTCTTTTGGAAGCGCGGCAACAAGCAAGGGGCCATGGCCGGAATGATTGTTGGCTTTGCTTTAGCCGTCTACCTTGAGCTGATTTTTCCCGGCTATCTACCTTGGGCGTTTGGCCTCACCTCCGGTGTGGTGGCTCTCATCGTCAATCTGGTCATCTACGTCGCAGCGGCATTTTTGTGGCCGCACTCGCGGGATGAGCAGATGCGCGTTGACGCTCTATTTGCCCTCGCCAACGGAGAGCCACTGCTCCCTGTCGCCGAGAAGACCGCTCGAAAACCTGCTTAGCAGCCCTCTGGATATTGCCGCATGTTCAAACCGCACGACATGATCCAGCTGAGCAGGCGCTCGGTACTAACTGCAGTCGCGCTCAGCCTTTCTTATGGACAGGTTCGCGGCGCCGTGCCTGCAAAATTGACATCGCGCGAAATTGTTCGACTGCTATTCGAAGCTAGGCGCGAGCAAAGGATCGATCTTTCCTACGGCGACCTTAGCGGGCTCGACCTTTCAGACATTAATTTCAAAGGAGCAGTTCTTCATCACTGCAATCTATTCGGCGTCGACTTTACGGACGCCAATCTTACTGGCTCCGATCTATCGGACACGATTCTTGATCGGGCTGTTCTCTTGCGCACGAATCTGTCGAACGCGAGCTTGCGCAGCGCTTCGATCCGCCGCCCCGCCGTCTTCACCGACATGCGCTTCTACGCGGGCGATCTGCCATTGTTCAGAGGCAGCGACCTGCGAAGTACGCAAATTACGGCACGGCTCGACGGTGCAGACTTCAGCAGAAGCGATCTTTCGGGAGCGGTCTTCTCGCTGTCGTCCGAGCGCGACCTGGGCGGCACGCCTACCGGTGGCCTTGCAAATTGCGATTTCACCGGTGCCAAACTCGTCAACACCAATTTGTCCGGAATGAGTCTGGCATTTTCTATTTTTCGCAGTGCGGACCTGTCTGGGGCAAACCTCGAAGACGCAGATCTTACGCGCGCCGACTTGACCGGTGCCACACTCACGAACGTCAAGCTGACCAGAGCGAAGTTGGACGGAGTTCTGGGCCTCGCTACTGCTCCATAGTGCTAGGAAGGATGAGACGAATTCTTCATAGAACTCTCTCTTCCCGGCAGATGCCGGGAAGCGGTATACTGCTGGCCGTGCTGACGCTGAGGGGAATGAAGCGTCACAGTCGGAACGCTCTGGCGGGGAATCGGCGGCTAACAGTCATGTCCAGTCGATTTCGCTAGCACGTTCGTTCAAGCGCCGAGCTTGGGACATCGGTACGCTCCGCCGTACTAGCCCAATTGCAACAACTCGGAGTTGAAATCCCGATGATATCCTCAAGCTTTAGCATAAGCCGCCGCCGGCTCCTTGCCAAGGGTGCGGCGCTTGCCGCCACCCCACTTGTGCTCGGAACCCGAAGTGGACCCGCGTTTGCGGCAGGCCCAATGCTCGGCGCCTGGCAGCAGAAATTTTTCCGGTTTAAGCTCGGCGCCTTCGAACTGACGACTATCTCCGATGCCGCGGCCTTCATCGACGGGCCTTATCCGATCGTTGGAATGAATGCGTCCGAGAAAGAGGTGCGTCAGTTGATGCGAGACAATTTATTGCCCGAGCAGAAGTATCAGCCTGGGTTTTCCCCACTCGTCGTAAACACGGGCCGGGAACTCGTCCTATTCGATACGGGGAACGGCGCCAACGGCTTCGTGCCGCGCCCCAATGGAGGATGGCTCGCCGGGCAACTGTCCCCCTCGGGCTTCAAGGCCGATGAAATCGATGTCGTGGTTCTGAGCCATGGGCACCCGGATCACGTGGGCGGCCTCATAGAGAACGGCATGCCGCTGTTTCCTAACGCGCGGTATGTAATAAGCGCCGTCGAGTACGATTACTGGGCACCCGAGGGCAAGCATGCTGGAGATCTCGAGAAGCTGGCCGCGGTCTTTCGCGCCAGCACACAGCAAATCGCCGGCAAGTTCAGATTCATCAAGTCTGGTGCCGACGTCGTTCCGGGTATTCGCGCCGTCGAAGCGCATGGGCATACGCCCGGTCATCTGGCATTTATGATCGAGAGTGGCGGCAAACAGATACTCTTCTGGGGCGATTGCGCCCATCATCATGTCGCATCTCTCGCACGGCCCGAATGGCATTGCCTCTTCGATATCGACAGAGAGCAGGGCGCAGCAACGCGGAAGCGCATCTACGACATGGCGGCGACCAACCGCCTGCCCATCATCGGCTACCACATGCCGTTCCCGTCAATAGGCTACGTCGAGAGGCTGGATACGAGGGGCTATCGCTGGCTACCGCTAAGCTATCAGCTGAACCTATAAGGACCGAGCCATTGGTTTCGGACACGGTCTACGTGTTGGCTGACCAGCCCCCGCGAACTGGTCAGTCTGGGATTTTGGCTAACTGGACGGTGCACTGAGCCCCAAAGTGCGCACATTCGAAAGTGGTATTTTCGCCCTGTTGAGCATTACCCCGTTTCTGGACCAGGCAGAGCCAGAACTTTCCGCCTCGTTCGCTCATGGAGGGCTCGTGGCCGATGAGCATTCCACCAGTGCGGCCGGCGTCTCGTAGCCGATCGCGCTGTGCGGACGAACGTCATTGTAGTCTCTACGCCAACGCTCGCATTTTCCCCGCGCGTCGGCAAGGCTCAGGAACCAGTGCGCCGACAGGCACTCGGCGCGGATCTTCCCGTTCAGGCTCTCGATGAACCCGTTGTCGGTCGGCTTGCCCGACCGCGAGAAGTCGAGCTCGACGCCGCGCGCGTAGGCCCACAAGTCAAGGTCTTTCGATACGAACTCCGGTCCCTGGTCGACACAGATAGACTTCGGATAGCCGGCCGCCCGCCACACAGCATCAGTGTCGCCACGACGTTAGTGCCCGTGAAGCGCTCTCGAATTTCCAGTGCAGGAACGAAGCGCGTGAAGGCATGGATCCCGGTCAGGCACTGGAACTGCTTTCACCACATCAGACGGAGAATAGGATATGAAAATCATGAGCTTTGGGGGTTCGATGTCGTCGACGACGACTTCTGCCTCGCTCATCTCAGGCCCCGCTCCGCCCATGTGTCAACACACCACCGCTAGTGTTGTCGAAATCGTAGTCCGACTGATCAAAGTCGGGCGCGTAGCCGCGATCATACAGCACCGCCGCCAGCCCCCGCATGTAGACCTCATCCTAGCGGGAGTAGCACAAGAACACGCGCGTCGTCGGCGACGTGTCGGGTGCGGTTGGGGTGGGCGCGTCGAACATGTCTGCGATCCCAAGCTGCGGTTGACGTTTCCTCAAGAGTAGGCCAGGGCCGTGACAGTGTCAGTACGGAGTGAATCTGACGAGCGGAGCGGCAAGCAGAGCTTTCCAGCCGACAACAGGCACTATTCCACCGGCAGCACCGGGCGCAGAAATCTGCGAGCTCTTGCCATCAGTCCTCACCGGGCCCGCCGCACCATCGCACCGCTTTCGAATGATCCAAATCGTCTGGCTGATGGCAGCGCAGAGACGTCTGTGGGGAGGAGGAAAATCCATATTGTCGGCTGGGAGTGTTCCACTATGCTCGTTCCAAATAATAGCGCCGTCGTCCTTGTTGCCTCTTCGTTTCTGACTGAGCGTCCGCCAATGCACGAAACACTCACGTTACGCGCACAGCGATTGGTAGATGTTGCCGATATAATTCAGGTTCCGGTCCTGATTGGTTGCTTCCCTGGTGAGGCCGAAACCGACTGCCTCGCTGAGGCTTTTCCTAATTCTCCCAGTCCGGGCTTTCCGTTTCATCCCAAACCCGAAACCTGGGCGACGACAGAATTCGGCCAAGCCATTGCGGCCGTCAGCCGCAATCAGGTCGTCATCGCCGGCTTCTGGCTCGAGGAGGCCGTGACGCTACTCGCGCTGAACTGTCTTGCGGTCGGCTATGACACTTATGTCGCGGGCGACGCGACGCCCGCGGTTGACTGCGCACTCGAACCCGCGGCGCGGGCGCGTCTCACGCAAGCGGGTGTCGTCCCCACCTCGATCGATCAGGTCATCCGCGAGTGGGCGGCGCTGCACGACAATCCCGCGCACGCGGTCAAGCTGATCGCCGGCCTCCCGCAACGCGTGCAAAGTTCACCATAACCTTTGGATCGAAGAAGCAGCGTCCTGCTTCAGTGGTATTCTCTATTCCGGCAGCACCGAATTGTCTTTTCGCAGATATCGAGAATGGTTCTGCTTTGAGTATTTGTCCACTTTGGCAGGTGCGCCATGTCGATCCATGGCTTCGCCGTGGGGCCGCGATGGCCCGCGCTGCTCGAGTCCTACGCGTATTCGTCGAACCTCGCCAATCCGGATTGGGGGTGGGAATTCCTGCGGCGCTCGCAAAGCTATCGCCGCGATGCGCGCCGATTTGGCTGCCTGACATCGCGACCCGTGCCAGGGGCCGGGCACCTGCAGGTCTCGCGCACACGCCGCCGTCAGCCTCAGGCCGAAGTCTGGGGCCTGTTGTCCTTTCGCAGCCCCCGATCAACCAGCACCATACGCCCCGGTGGTTTGGACGGATCAGGCGATCCGCTGCCAACTCACCGCAGAGGCAAGTCGCTCAGTCGCGTGGCGCCAGCTTGACTTCGAAGCGCGCCGCTTGACCCTCAACGCTCATTTGCATCTCGACGCCCTTGGCCGCCAGCATCTCATCCTCAAGGGGACGACGGCGCAGGTCGTCCTCCGCATCTCTGGCCCGCTCGTCACAGCCGGCCCCGTCCACATCCGGCTCCTGATCGACGGACTGACCGCTCTCGATCACGCGGTCGGCCTGCTGTCGGCGCTCTCACACATGATACATGGCGCGAAGCCAAGCCTTGTTATCGACCGCCCGGGGCGCGTCGAAGCCCTCAAGCTCCGCGATGCGCTCATTGCCATCGATGGCGAGCAGGCGGGCGCCTCACGCCACGCGATCGCCACCGTCATCTATGGCGCCGACCGCGTCGCCGAGGAGTGGGGCCATCCTTCAGGCCGGCTGAAGGCGGTCATCAAACGCGATGTGCTGCGCGGCCGGCGATTGGTTGCCGGTGGCTATCGTCAGCTGGTTGCGGGAGGGACGACTTCGGTGACCACCTGAACGACTCTCCCCGGCAACGATGAGGGCAGGCATCCTCCTCGCAAACCCTTCGCCCGGGAGCATGACGATGCCTGACCAAGACCAATCCTCACCCTATCTGACCCTGCAGGAGACGGCGGCCTACCTGCGCCTCAATCCGCGCACGCTCGACAACATGCGCCAGCGCGGCACTGGCCCGCTCTACAGCAAGCATGGCGGGCGCGTGCGCTATCACCGCGACGACGTGCTCGCTTGGATCAACGCCTCACGCCGGCGAACGACAACGGAGCTCATGCCGAAGCCGCTGGTGTCGTCGGACTAGAATGGCGTGGGCCGCGCGCCCTCGGATTCCCACGCTTGGCCTCGCCGCGATCGCTGTCGCGATCCTTGTCGCCGCTGATCCTCATCGTGCGCCGCGCCTCGTCTGGAACGCGAGCCCGAGCGTCCCGGTCGGACTCTACTGGATTGTGAACCGATCCCCACGTGTCGGAACCGTTGCCGCCGTCCGGTTGCCAGCGAACATCGCGGCGCTCGCCCATGCTCGCGGCTACCTCGCCCGCAACGCCATTCTGCTCAAGCCGGTTGTCGCCACCCACGGCAGCCGCGTCTGCCGCTGGGCAAACGTCGTGCTCTTCGATGGACGCCATCGGGCTCACGCGAAGTCTCATGATGCGGCCGCGCGTCCGCTTCCCCGCTGGGACGGCTGCGTGACGCTCGGCGCCAGCGACCATTTTCTCCTCAGCACCGCACCCGGAAGCTTTGACGGCCGCTATTTCGGCGTGCTTCGCGGCGACGCGGCGATCGGACAGGCCATCCCACTCTGGACCTTGCAGCCGTAACGGCCTTGCTCGCACACCACGAGCGGACGAAGCGTGCTGCCGGCTGATTCACTGATTGTTGCAAGATAAAGAAGACTCGCGATCCTTCGTGAAATTCTCCTACCGGCAAAGCTTTTGGGTGCCTCCGTCTCCGAGCTGAAGCTCGGCGACGGAGCGGGCTCTATCGCGCGGCAATTGACGTTGGAAGAGATTTCAATGCTGTGCCGCCGCGCGACCGAGCCGCGTCCCGCGTCTCGGCCCATGCGGGTTACGATCCCTGGCGCGGAGACTGCCGCACCGGCTCGTCGACACCGAAATGCGGGGCTTGTCGAAAGCACCGATTGGCCATCGCACGCGCCAGCCTGGTGCAACACGGCATGACTTCGCACCCCGCCCGGCTGGTCCGTCCAACCTCGCGAGCCGCCGTGACGGCGCACTCCCCGTGTCCTCCGCCGTCACAGACAACCGTGCAGCCGAGACCGTCGCCATCGCCCAACCCATTGCGCCCTCTTTTCGCCCTGCGACGCCATGAGCAAGGCCCGGCTGCATCTATCGCGCGCGCGGACACACCCCGCCGAAACGATGTGCGACGATGCCGTCGTCGTCGCCTTCGAAGCAACCCGGCCGAAGAGGCCGGGTCCTCCACTGCGTTCCGGCCTGGCTCCGCGTCGCGGAGCTCCGCTCCGACCAGGTGCTTCAGTCGCCGCCGTCGGCCTTGCGCGCACACCGGCGGGGAATGGTCCCGCGCCGGGCAACTCAAGGAGCACATCCATGGCCACCATCGGTTCCGTCACCAAGCGCGAGGACGGCCGCTACGAGGGCGAACTCAAGACGCTGTCGGTCCGCGCCGACATCCAGATCGTCCCGGTCTCCGACAAATCGGGCGCCGCACAGCCCGATTATCGCGTGCTCAGCCAGGGCATCGAGATAGGCGCCGGCTGGATCCGCACCGGCCAGATCTCCGGCAAGGAGTACGTCGCGCTGTCGATCGCAGCGCCCGAGCTCGGCACGCGGACGCTCTACGCCAACCTCGGTCGCGCTGCCGGCCAGAGCGATCCGGACGTCTTCGCCCTGATCTGGAATCCGCAGGACTGACGCCAACCGCCCCCGCGTCGCGCAAGCGGCGCGGGGGTCCTCTGCTGCTTCGGCAACGACC
>Ga0180009_10003561_pt1 | contig 17677 bp, 11 predicted proteins | sample OS_PC_MetaG_FD_123537 | JGI IMG/M metagenome (GOLD analysis project Ga0180009, IMG submission 123537) | Groundwater microbial communities from the Aspo Hard Rock Laboratory (HRL) deep subsurface site, Sweden - OS_PC_MetaG | ecosystem: Environmental > Aquatic > Deep subsurface > Groundwater... | reverse complement strand
GAAGAAACCAACAAAAGATCAATGCAAAATCGCACAAGAAACCACTGTTTCTACGAAAAAGAAAACGGTTTCTACTTTGTCACAGGAAGAACATAGAAAACGAATCAAAGCATTTGACCACAAAACTTATATTTCCAACCTTGCAAAAACAGACATAAAAAAACTCCGTATTGAAATTTCCGGACAAGAAACGAAAGAAAAACCGATAAATTGGGATACTTTGGAAAAAACAAATGCAGATCAATTTCCTCCCATAGAACGTTATTCGATGGACTTTAAAGACGGAACTCACATTGACTACGATGTTCCTGATAATCGATATGAACTTGGGAACCTGGAAGCGATGAAAAACCTTGTCGCAGTTTTAAAAGCAAATGGTCAATTGAAGATAAACATCAGTGAAATACCAACAGAATTGCAAATACAAGTAAAACGAACCTTTGAATCTAATGGCATCGCTGTTATTGGAGTTGCTAAAGAGTTACTTGATAAGCCAAAGGCCCTTTCAGTGGACTCTTTTCGCAAGAAATTTAAAGCATGATAAAGAGATTTTTTGATTTAAGCTTTTAATCGTTGTCTATATCCTGAGATGCGATAAATCACGTCTCTACGTTTGAGTATAAAACCTCATCAAAGTTATACCCTATCATTGCAGCGCTTTGTGGTTTCCGCTATAAAGCGCGCTCTTTTTGAGGCGTGGTGTAATGGCAACACGCTTGACTCTGACTCAAGCTTTCCTGGTTCGAGTCCAGGCGCCTCAGCCATCTTATTCAAGTTATATGTTCCAACCATCATTCATATCGTCATTCCCGCGAAAGCCAAGAATCCAGAAAATCTGGATCCTTAGCCTACGCTGGGATGATGATGGAACAAGGATTTACTGTTGTTTTGGAGGAACGGGGAACTTGGTTAAAAGCCCACTAAAGATACCGTTCAATAAATCGTTTGCAGCTGGGGCAGACGGATAGTGATACTGCCTTTCCTGCATCTCTTGCAACGCCGTATTCGCCAAACTTGCTACAATTTGTTTATCTACATCATGACGATGGTGACGACCCACGTACACTGCATTCATATCGTAATGATTATTATTCTCGTTGCTTTCCGTTACGGCGCCTGACCAAACCATACGATCGTTATTTAGATCATAAACAACCATATTCACTTTCATCGTCAACGTGGTTGTCATAGTCACTGACCCACGGGTATGAGGCCCTGGATCTTCTTGTGTTCGATTATGGGAGATTTGGTCTTCTACAATTCGAGCAAAAGCAACATAACGCATGCGTTTAATATGACGATGCGCGGTTTTCAAATACTCGTCCTGAACCACTCCATAATCACGGTAGTAACGCATCATGCGGCGATAATCAGGCGCACTTAATGCTCGCGTTAAATCACCGGAAGGCATGACGTTGATTCCTGGATATTTTTGCATAATGGCTGCTCGTACCTGATTGGCATATGCACTTTGTCTTGCCTCGGTTAAATCTCTTGGCACAGAAACAACACCACCAACCCCGATGTTATTTTCCATAATCGACGCATAGGTAAAGGAAGGATCTACGTACAACCCTTCAACAGACACACATGCTGATAAAGCGAACAAACAAAATCCGATCCACAAAGCGGACGCGAATACTTTGAATCTCATAACGATCTCCTTTGTCGTAATAGGAAAAGTCAAAAAGCGGCGCATTCTAATGAGATGCAGAAGGTTTGTAAAAATTGCATAGAGGCGATGAACAGCATTTTAACCATGGAGGGACAGCAACCTTGTTTCAACTTATAAAAATCGTTAGCCTGCCCCTCGTTTTTTTAACCGAAGAGGACTTCATTATGAAACGGAAAATTTTACTGATCAGTGCCATCGTCTTTTCATCCACTTTAGTGTTAACCGGTTGCAAATTTGGACATAAGAAAACTCCTCAACAACTCATGCAAGTACATTTGCAAACCCTGCAAAACGAAATCACAGAATTAAATAATCAAACCCAATTCATACAACAACAAACAAAAGCAATGGACAGCCAATACAAAGCGAATCTTGCACAACAAAAGCAATTGATGGCTTTGCATACACAAAGCATGGATCAGGCGCCTGACTCCAAACAATTAACCGCCACACAAAATGTGCAAATACTTCAGTCGTATGCTCAAGTTCTCAACGCTTATGCACAAGACTTGCAAGCACAAACAGAAATGTTGCAAACACAATTAAACAACACCAACGCGCAAGCCACTCAAATTGAAAACGAAGCAAAAGCCGTTGCAGACCATGCGGCTACTCTCGAAGAATATGGCACCACATTACATAGCCAAATCGTGCCACCTACTCCTATGGCAAACGTCACAGCTCCTATGACAAGCGACTCAATGAACCAACCGGCCACATCTGCCACACCTCAACTGCCGCCAGAAAATAACAATCAATAATATTCACCAAGTCATGCCCGCGAATGCGGGCATCCAGATTTTAATCTAAGCTATATTTCTCTGGATTGTATGTTTCTTCCGTCATTCTTAGCTTCTTGCTGGAATCCAGGAAAGATATCAATTCTGGACCCTTAGCTTTTGCTGGGATGACCCTAACGAGAGATGGAAAAATGCAAAGAAACACTGATTGGGAAAAACTAAAACAGCATTACCAAACAATCGCTGCAATAGAGATGTCAGATCTGTTTCGACAAGATCCAAAACGTTTCGATACATTTTCGATCGAAGCTCCTGAAATCTTCCTCGATTACTCGAAAAACCGCATCACACACGAAACTCTAGCTTTGCTGTTGAAATGGGCAGAATCCAGATCACTGGATCAGGCCATTGATGCGCTGTTCTCAGGAAAAATATTGAATATTACTGAGCAACGAGAGGCCTTACATACGGCATTACGAAACCATCAACAGAATAGTTTTTTGGTACACAACCAAAACATCATGCCCGCTATTCGCCGAACACTGGCACAGATGCGGCAATTTGTAGATCAAATCCATAACCATCAATGGTTGGGCGCTACTCAAAAACCGATCACTGATTGCGTAAACGTTGGGATCGGCGGATCGGATCTCGGCCCTCGTATGGCAACTTTTGCGTTGCAACCGTATTCACGTCAAAAAGTGAAATGCCACTTTGTTTCCAATCTGGATGGAGCACAGCTCAGTGAAACACTGCAACCATTAAATCCAGAAACCACCCTCTTCATTGTTGCCTCCAAAACATTTACTACCAGCGAAACATTGACCAATGCGCGTTCCGCCAGAAAGTGGTTATTGGATGCATTACAAGATTCAAACGCGATGGCACGTCACTTCATCGCTGTTTCTGCAAACATTCCTGAAGCAAAAGCATTCGGCATTCCCGAAGAAAATATTTTTGAATTCTGGGATTGGGTCGGCGGCCGATATTCCTTATGGTCTGCGATTGGATTGCCGATCGCACTTTCCATCGGCATGGATCGTTTCGAAGCATTGTTAGAAGGTGCTCAAGCGATGGATCGGCATTTTCAAACAACTGCTTTTGAAAAAAACATGCCGGTGCAGATGGGGTTATTAAATATCTGGTATCGGAATTTTTATGAGATTCAGACGCATGCCATCATTCCTTATGCACATCATCTGCAATTCTTTCCTTCCTATTTGCAGCAACTCTTTATGGAAAGCAATGGCAAAACTTGCTGCGTCGATGGGGTTCGAACAGACATCCAAACAGGAGAAATCATTTGGGGCGGTGTCGGAACCGATGGACAACATGCCTATCACCAATGGTTGCACCAAGGCACGCAATGGGTGCCTGTGGACTTCATCTTGCCGATAGAAGCGCACCATGATTTAGAGTCGCATCATCCTCTTCTATTCGCCAATTGCCTGGCTCAATCGCAAGTACTGTTGCAAGGAAAAACTGAACAAGAAGCGTATGAAGAACTCCTGCAAAAAGGCACAACATCCAAGCAAGCAAAAGAATTAGCAAAACATAAAGTTATGGAAGGCAATCGACCTAGCAACACTCTGCTCATTAAGAAATTAACACCCTCAGCATTAGGGGCGTTGATCGCTTTGTATGAACACGTGGTTTTTGTGCAAGGCGCTCTATGGAACATCAACTCGTTCGATCAATGGGGTGTTGAATTAGGCAAAACACGAGCAAAAGCGATCGTGAATCGTTTGCATCCCGCCAACTTTGAAGAAGAGCCGCCTCTCGACAGCTCAACTGCAGGTTTGATGCAACGCTTCACCGAACACACAAAAAATTCTTGATAACCTCTAATTGTTGTCGCCCCTAATAACACCCCTATTGTCATGCCCGCGAATGCGGGCATCCAGATGGGGTAATCAATCCGTTTAATAGTCATTCCCGCGTAGGTGGGAATCCGGAAAAATATATTAAATCTGGATTCTTAGCTTTTTCGGAAATGATGAGAAGAAACACGATAAATCGCGTCTCTACGATTGAGGAATGAAGGATTTGAACTAAACTATTTGTATTCAACAAATAAAGGAACAAAACAATGGCTGCTCCAACAGTAGAAGTAACCGGACTTGACAAAGAGCTCTTAGAAAGAGAAGAAAAGAAGAAAAAAGATGTTCTAAAAAAATGGTGGGAGCGACGAGTAATAGATGACGCGAAGGTGGCTGGTCATAAAAAAAATCAACCTAGCCTTGATTCATTACCTAAAGCATTTCAAGCATGGCTTGACCTCATGTTTCATCTTTTTCCAATGTTTGGTGATGCCTTAGAAAGAACAGGAAAAATTGGCGTACATACAGCAACAGAAATAGTCAAACCTGGAATGACAGCTGTAAAAGCTGGGGCTAAAGCAACTTATGATGACGTTAAAGAAGAGTTATTAAGAAAATCATCTCTTACAAAAATCCAACACTTACCAATGGCTATCATGGTAGTTGCTGTGTATGCAGTAAGAAATGTATCGGCTGCAGCGGTTGATGTAACGGCTTTGGAACTGGCAAAATTCTCTCCAGTATTTAAAAATTTTATTGCCCACTCTGGAAAAGCACTCTCTACAGGTGTCGCTGGCCAAGAATCTCCTACTTTCCGACGCGGATCATAATTTTCATTCATTTTCTGGATTGTATGTTTCTCCGTCATTCCCGCGTAGGCGGGAATCCAGAGTTTTTCGATCGAGGAAATTGCAACCCACATCAGTCATTCCCGCGTAGGCGGGAATCCAGAAGATATATCAATTCTGGATCCTTAGCTTTCGCGAGATGACGGGTAAGAGATCTGGATCTCCAACAAGTAGCCAGGATGACAGGGGCCAAATTTTTGCAAAGGCAAATATACAAGAAAGACATTCACTGCACGTTCTTGTTCCGGAAGCGTTCTTCTCTTAATGCGCGTCTTAGGATCTTTCCGACATTAGTCTTCGGTAATTCACCACAAAACTCATAGTGTTTTGGAATCTTGTAAAACGTTAACCGTTCGCGGCAAAAAGCCATCAACTTTTCTCGCGTTAATGACTCATCTTTTCTCACCACAAACGCTTTAATCACTTCACCGGTATTTTCATTCGGCTCGCCGATGACAGCGACTTCTAATACATCGGGATGTTCTGCAATCGCTGTTTCCACTTCATTGGGATAAACGTTATAGCCCGACACCACAATCATGTCTTTCTTACGATCAACGATAAACACCTGCCCTTCTGCATCAATTTTGGCGATATCCCCTGTTCTCAACCATCCGTCTTCTGTGAGCACATCCATCGTTTCTTGCGGCCTATTCCAATATCCCTGCATCACTTGAGGACCGTGCACACAGAGCTCACCAACAGCCTCCACGGGCAATTCGATGCCTTGGTGATCCACAATCTTGATATCCGTGGAAGGAAACGGATACCCAATGCTCCCTGAAAATTTTTCAGCACCGAGCGGGTTACAACACACGCCAGGAGATGCTTCCGTCAGTCCATAAGCTTCTAACAGCGGGACACCTGTTAAAGCTGCCCAATCGGCCGCCACCTGCTTATGGACGGCCATACCTCCACCAATGGCAATCTTGAGCGAACTGAAATCCAATTTTTTAAAATTGCGATGGCGTAGCAACGCTTTGAATAACGTGTTCACCCCAGAAAAAATCGTGAAACGGTGTTTGGACAATTCCCGAATTAATCCAGGAATATCTTTCGGATTGGTAATTAAAACGTTCTTCACACCAACTTTTAAGAAAGCAAAGCCATTCATCATCAAAGAAAAAATGTGATACAGCGGCAACGCCGTAATAAGTATTTCTTGGCCTTCTTTAATCTGCGATTGGGACATCCACGCATACGCCTGCTCAACATTCGCAATCATGTTGCGATGCGAAAGCTTCGCACCCTTGGAAACCCCCGTTGTGCCGCCGGTGTATTGCAAGAAAGCAATATCCTCTCCACAAACCTCAACGGGCTGAAAGGAAGCTCTTGCTCCTTGTTTCAATGCTTTTTTAAACAAGATGGCATCCGGCATATGAAACGTTGGTGCTACTTTTTTGATGCGACGCGCAATGAAATTAATAAGCCCTGACTTCCATTGCGGAAACAAGTCAGCAATCTCCGTCACAATCACGTGTTTCAACCGCGTTTTCGGTAACGTTGTTTTAACGGTTTCTACAAAATTGCTCATCACCACAATCGTATCGACTTGAGCATCATTCACCTGATGCTCTAATTCTCGAGCCGTATACAAAGGGTTCACATTGACAACCGTCATCCCTGCTCGCAAAGCACCGATCACTGAAACGATATACTGCATGGTGTTTGGCAACATGATCGCCAAACGATCGCCGGGTTTCAGGTTCAAAACATTCTGCAAAAAAGAAGCAAAATAACGGGATTTTTTTTCCAACGCTTTGTAAGTCATGGTCGAGCCCATGTGATACAGCGCTGTCTTTTTGCCAAATCGACTTACCGCTGTTTCAAAGAGATCCACAATCGACGTATACACATCAGGATTAATGTCAAAAGTCACACCAGCCGGATAATGCTTTAGCCAAATTCTTTCCATAATTCATCCTTAATTTTTACGAGTAATTAACGGTCAGAAATAACAATCGGAATGTCTTTGATATTGGAATCTTTCGTTTGAATGCCTTTTTGAATTTCCCAAGGCCTTGCATAAATCAATCGAATATGTGTGACGTATGAACCAGACAAAGCAGCATGTGTGATAACGAATGTCCATTCTTCATGACCGCCTGCTCCCGGTATTTGTTTAGCAGGAGGAACAAAACGATGGCTATTTAAGGTCAATAAATTGTGGTCATAAGACAGTAAAAACCAGGAATAACCGGTGGTTGGGTTAGAAGGCAACTGCAACACATAGACAGGATTTTTCTTAGATAAAACAGTTGATGTTGTGTTTTGTGTCCCAGCTGTTTGGCCTTCGATCGCTAGACTAATGCCTCCAAAAAACATTAGGAACAAACCTAATAGCAGATATATTTTTTTCATAGTGCGTTCTCCTCTTATTCAAAAATAAAAATAAAGACGTAATAAATATCGTCTCTACAAGTATGTAGCGTCGTCATCCCCGCGAAGGCTAAGGATCCAGAATTGATATATCTCCTGGATCCTTAGCCTTCGCGGGAGTGACGATTGAGCCCCTTCGCGAGAAGGACAAAATCTTTTTTACATTGATAAAAAATCAATGATTGCGTCTCCAAACGATTGACTCACTTCTGCTTGCACCGGTAAAAACCAATGCCGTTGATCTGCAAAAGAGCGACATTTTACGGCATCTTTTTCAGTCATGATAACAAAGGATGTATCGCCAAAATCGATGTCTTCTAGAGTAAACAAATGATGATCTGGAAATACGTGGGGCACGATTTGAACCCCTAGTTGCTCCAATAAATCAAAAAAGCGCTTTGGATTTCCAATCCCAGAAACTGCATGAACTTTTTTTTCTTGCAGATCAGTAATGGCTTTTTGCTCATTAAAGTCAGCTACAGACACCAGTTTCCCAGGCATCAATTGCATTCCAAAGACTTGCTCACTACGTAGTTCAATATCACGCATCAATTGCTCACGACACATCGAAAACTGTGCAACTTGAGGCAAATTTAAAACCACATACTGTACATAATTCAAACGAGAAACAGGTTCACGCAAAGGCCCGGCAGGCAAACACAAACGATTTCCAAACAAACGCGTACCATCAACAACAGCCACCTCTAATGTTCGATCCATCGAATAGTGCTGTAAGCCATCATCGCTCAATACCACATCAACTCCTTTCTGCTGAAGGAGCAATTGAACAGCAGCCACACGATCAGAAGAAACAACCACAGGCACTTGGGTATGGCGATAAATCAGATAAGGCTCATCCCCACAAGCAACAGCAGTCTCTTCATCCACAAACTGAGGAATTTTGATGGTTTTCACACCGTATCCATGACTGACAACACCTACTTTGTAGCCTTTTGCTTTTAAATAATTCGTCAGCCAAATAATCAATGGCGTCTTTCCCGTGCCTCCAACGGTAATATTGCCAATCACAACGACCGGTCGAGAAAACGAAGTGACTTTGAATAGATCTGCGCCGTATAACAAATGACGCATAAAAACCAAACCGCGAAAAAGATAAGAAAAAGGCAATAGCAAGTAAGTAATGATATTGGGAGTAATGTAAAAATTGCTTTCAAGCTTCTGTTGAATGCGCATCAAAAATTGCTTCATATTGTTTCTCGAAGGAGGAGTTATTTATCTTCTTCTCTAAACTGCAACCGATACAAGTGTGCATACGCACCGCCTTTCTCTAACAAGGTTGCATGATTTCCTATTTCTACAATACGCCCTTCTTGCAACACCAAAATGACATCTGCGTGTTCAATGGTCGAAAGCCGATGCGCAATGACTAACGTTGTTTGATGGCGCATTAAATTATCCAGAGCAGATTGAATTTGACGTTCTGATTCCGTATCCAAAGCAGAGGTGGCTTCATCCAAAACAAAGATCGGTGCATTCTTAAAAATTGCTCGCGCAATTGCGATACGCTGACGTTGCCCCCCGGACAACAACACACCGTTTTCACCGACCAACGTATCAATCCCTTCCGGCATTTGCTTGACAAAATTCCAAGCATTCGCGGCTTTCAAAGCAGCAATGACTTGCCCCTCTGGCGCATTGGCCTGTCCGTAAGCCACATTACGAGCCACTGTGTCGTTAAAGAGCGTCACATGCTGCGACACTACAGAAAATTGCTGTCTGTATTCAGACAACACATATTGATGAATATCCACTCCATCAATCGTAATGGTCCCATCAGAACCGTTATAAAAACGCTGTAAAAGATTAACTAACGTTGATTTTCCGCCCCCCGAATGGCCAACCAAAGCTACCATTTGACCGGATTGAATCGTGAAAGAAACATTCTTTAAGACGTCTCTTTCTGACCGGGGATATCTAAAAGAAACACCATCAAAAACGATATCACCCCGCACACGTTCGATATGAATAGTGCCTCGATCTTCTTCTGCCGATCGATCCAATAATTCAAACACACTGTGCGCAGCAGCAATGCCTCGTTGAATCGTTGCGTTCACGTTCGTCAAGTTTTTGAGAGGCTTCAGTAATGCCAACATGGCTGCAATTAATGAAACAAAACTTCCAGCAGACAGCATGGTTGAAGCCGAGTGAGAAATGGCTAAATAAACAGTCACCGCTAAAGCAATACCCGCAACCAATTGCACACCAGACACACTGAGTGTTTTCGTCACAATGATTTTTAATTCTTTAAATAAATTGCGCTCCGTTGCTTTTTCAAATTTCTTCATTTCATAAGGTTGTCCCCCAAACGAACGAACCACCTTATATCCCTCAATTGCCTCTGCTGCGATGGTAGTGACATCCCCCATCTGATCTTGAATGTGTTTATTGATCCTGCGCAATCGTTGCCCACTTAACTTAACCGCTACGGTAATGACCGGCGCCGTACATAAATACAACACACTCAATCGCCAACTGATCGTAAACATGACGACCAAAAGTCCGATGACCAAACAACCGGACTGCACAAAATCCGTTAATGCATCAGCGCTCGCATAAGAGACTTGATCCACGTTGTAAACAATCGTCGAAAGAATTTGGCCAGAGGAGTTGTTGTCGTAATACGCCGCTGGCAAACGCATTAAATGTCGAAAGATGTCTTGCCTGAAATTCTTAACCACCCCTCGAGAAACGACTGCCATAAAGTAAGAGGAACCAAAATTAGCGATCGATCGAAAAATAAAAGCGGAGAAAACCAGATAAGGCAAAAATCGAATGAAATGCAAATCACGATCGATAAACCCCTTATCAAGAACTGGTTTTAAGAGATAAGTAAATCCAGAATCGACCGCGGAATAGAAAATGTTGCTCAAAATAGCAATGCCAAAAGCCCACCAATAACGTTTGGCATATCGCAAAAGGCGCCAATAAAGCTGAAAACCCGATTGAGTTGTTGAAGATGTCATTATAATTTTGCGTTCAAAAAAGCACGCATTGTAAAGGGCGAAAGAACAAGGGTGAAGGAAGAATTACGTTGTTTATTTCGCATCCATCGTCATTCCTAGCTGCTCGCTGGAATCCAGTCATTCGTCATTCGTCATTCTTAGCTTCGCTGTGAATCCAGAAAATATATCAATTCTGGATCCTTAGCCTTCGCGCAGATGACGGAGAGGGACGACAAAAGCGCACAAGGATAGCGATAAAATTTAGCTTATTTCTTCTTAGTTTTTGTTTTCGCCTTTTTGGATTTCTTCATCACTTTTACAGAAAACGTATTATTACTAGCAGAAAATTCTTTTGCTTTGTTGATGAATTCCATAAGACGCTCTTTCACTTTGGCATTTACGGTGTTCTTAGAGTAATCACCCTTCTTTTCTTTACCCGCAGGAACACCTGTCAAAATTTCAATGCCTTCATCGATCGTTTCTACTGCATAAATATGAAATCGACCTTTTTTCACAGCATCCACTACATAATCTTGTAACATCAGGTGTTTCACATTGCTCTTCGGAATCATGACGCCCTGCTTACCAGTCAATCCACGCAATTTACACACTTGGAAGAAGCCTTCTATTTTTTCATTCACGCCACCAATCGCCTGAATTTCTCCAAATTGATTTACAGACCCCGTCACCGCAATGTCTTGCCGAATGGGCAATTCGGACAAACTGGAAAGCAATGCATAGATCTCTGTGGAAGAAGCACTGTCTCCTTCAACACCGTCGTACAGTTGCTCAAAAGTAATACTGGCAGCAAAAGCAAGCGGGATGTCCTTCGCAAATTTTCCACCGAGATAACCGGATAAGATCATCGATCCTTTGTTGTGAATTGGTCCACCCAATTTCACTTCGCGATCGATGTTCACAACATTTCCCTCTCCCATATACGTTCTTGCTGTAATACGAGAAGGTTTTCCAAAACTATAATCACCCAGCTGCAACACCGACAAACCGTTCACCTGCCCTACAACAGCATCTTTCGTATCAATCAGAATGGTCCCTTCCTCAATCATCTCCCGAATGCGTTCCTCTATGCGATTCGCACGATAAATCTTTTCTTCGATCGCTTGTTGCACATCACTTTCTTTCACCAATTTATGCCGATGCTTCGAAGCCCAATAGCTAGACTGACGTGCCAAATCCACAATATCCCCAAACTTGGTCGCCAACTTTTTTTGATGCTCTACTGTGCGAGAACCCTGCTCAACAACCCGAGCCACAGCCGCTGCTTCGAAATGCCTCAAATCTTCCTCGTGACATAACGTAGAAATAAACTGTGCGTATTGCATAGCCGTTTCTTTAGTCCAATCCATCTGTGAATCGAAATCTGCTTTGACTTTAAAAAGTTCTTTAAACTCTTGATCCAAATCAAACAAAAGATAATAAATAAAGGGATCGCCAATCAGGATAACTTTGACCTCTAAAGGAATCGGTTGAGGTTCTAACGTACGCGTCACCAATGCCCCTAATTCTTCTGCAACTGTTTCAATACTGATTTCACGATTCTTCAACGCTCGTTTCAAAATTTGCCACGAAAACGGTTTCGTCAATAAGTCATACGCCTCCAACACCAAATAACCGCCATTGGCTTTATGCAAAGCACCGCCTTTGACCATTTGAAAGTTCGTCACCAAAGTGCCCATCCACCCTTGATGCTCTACTCGTCCAACCAAATTCGGCCCATGAGGATTCTTTTCAAAAACGACTGGGGCTCCTGTTGTTTTGCTGTTATCGACAATGAGATTGACACGGTATTCATCAAACGACGGAGCCTTTTCACTAAACATCATATTCATGCTGACATTTTGAGGTTGTGACGACATCTGATCCATCATCTTCAGCTGTTTGAACAAATGAACGTTCTTCAATAAATGTTCTTGTGCGAGCAACAACACATTCAACACATCTTTTTGCGCAGTATATTTTTCCTTGAGCTCGTTAATAAAATGATTAATGGCAAAACCAACCACTCGTCTATCTAACTCGTAAACACGCTCCCGGCCTGATTTTTGTAATGCTTCAATGTGACGAAACGTGTCACGCATTTCTGTAATCAGTTTTTCTTGATTCTTTTCTAGCTTTTTTTGTTGCCTCTGAGTGATCTCCACTTTTTGATCCGGCATCACCACTTTGCCGTCTATCACAGGCAAAGCAGCCATCCCTTGAGGCGTTTGAATAAGACGAAAACCACGTTCATCGGCTGTCTGTTCTAACTCCAAAAACAACTCTTTACTCTTCTTTTGAAACTCTTTTTCAATCGCTTCTTGCTCTTTATCGTATTCCTTACCTTCAAACGCTTTTGGCACCTCTGATTTCAAGCCTTCAACCAATTGGTCCATATCGTCACGAAACTCTTTGCCCATACCTGCGGGTAAACGTACAAAATAAGGCTTATCAGAATCTTCGAAATTATTGACGTATAACCAATCATCAGGAATGGATTTACTTTTAGCATCTCGATCTAAAAATTTTCGAATAATGGTGGATTTACCGGTCCCAACAGGCCCCAGCGCATAAATGTGATAACCGTGACTTTGAATATCTATGCCAAACGTCAAAGCATGCATCGCACGATCTTGGCCAATAATGCCTTCTAACGGTTTAAGCTCTTTTGTGCTCTTAAATTTAAATTCTTTTGGATCACAAGAACGGCGAAGCTGGCTCACAGAAAGGGAATGTTTCAATTGATGCGCCATAGCAAAATATCCTTTTATTTATATATCCAAACCACGTTTTACAAAAAAGCGCAGAAGTATAACAAAACGAAAATCGACGAGAAGATTTTTCCCCATCCAATCGTCATCCCCGAATCCAATCGTCATCCCTGAATCCAATCGTCATCCCTGAATCCAATCGTCATCCCCGAATCCAATCGTCATCCCCGAATCCAATCGTCATCCCTGAATCCAATCGTCATCCCCGAATCCAATCGTCATCCCCGCGAATGCGGGGATCCAGAATTGATATATCTCTTTTCTGGATTTCCGCCTGCGCGGAAATGACGAAGTACCTGGATTTCCGCCTGCGCGGAAATGACGAAGTACCTGGATTTCCGCCTGCGCGGAAATGACGAAGTACCTGGATTCACAGCGAAGCTAAGAATGACGACGGAGTGATTTCCATTTTCGCGGACATCACGATTATGCCTATAATGCATGCCACTTTATTTTTTATTTCAAAAGGTACGACAAACAATGAACCGTCTACAACGACTAACACTCTGTCTTCTCTGCTTCTCAACGACAGCGTTTGCCATCCTTCCAACCCAAGAATACAGACAGCCCATACTCGTCAAAAACGAACTCAACACTTCCGGTTACTTCTCCGTTTGCAAACATGCCATCTCTCCAACCACAGAAACGCTCTGCAGCACACCACAAAAAATCCAGCCAGGAGACAATTTGCTCTTTATCCCTGATTTTAAAGATAAAACGCCAATTTTGGCGCTAGCGAATGAATTCATTTATACCTGCGCCAGCTCCAAAAACCCAAAAGCCCAATTTGGGTTTCAAGGCAATCACATCGTCTTGATCTCTTTTATACAGGACGCAAAAGGAAACAACGTCGCCATACAATGCGGAGAACCAGGAGAACCAAACGCTAATAAATAATAAAAAACCAATGAAAAAAATCAGTCCGCTCACCCCAACATATCCTTCTTCGCACGGTCAATGCATTTGGCAAAACCTCTATGGCTCTGCAAGCAGTCTCGCCATTACTCAAGCAGCCAAACAACTCTCATCGCTACTTCTCGTCATCACTCCAGATATGCGAACGGCCCATCGACTAAAACACGAAGTACGGTTTTTTGCCGATCAAGAAACCCCTATTTACCTTTTTCCAGATTTAGAAACTTTGCCATACGATGCATTCTCTCCCCATCAAGACATTATTTCGCAACGCATCAAAACACTTGCTCATATAAACACAGCACACAAAGGCATAGTCATAAGTTCAGTCGCGACATTAATGAGCCGATTGCCACCCCTAAAATACCTACAAACCCACAGTTTATTTTTGAAAAGAAAACAGACTTTGCATTTGTCCACCTTTCGAAAAACCTTACAAAACAATGGTTATATAACCGTTCAACAAGTCACCGAACACGGAGAATTTGCGATTCGAGGATCGTTGTTGGACTTATTCCCCATGGGAAGCTCACAACCGTATCGTATTGAATTCTTTGACGATGAAATCGAGACCATCCGCACATTTGATCCAGAAACCCAACGTTCTATTGAAAAAATCGATTGCATTGAATTGTTACCGGCACACGAATTTCCTTTAGACGAATCCTCAATCGATTTATTTCGAGAGAATTGGCGACATCACTTCGAGGGCAATCCTCTAGATTGCCCGCTTTATCAAGACATCACGGAAGGACATTACTCCCCCGGCATCGAGTATTACTTGCCATTATTCTTTAACCAAACAGCTTCGTTTTTCGATTATCTCCCGTCCGACACGACGTTGATCTCCTTCCCGATTCACGAACCTGCAGAACGTTATTGGCAGGAAATTCACTCACGTTATGAACAGCTCAAGCACGATCGCCTGCGCCCCATATTGCCTCCAGAAATCATCTTCGAATCCAATCGACAATTCATCGAACATTGCAATCCTTTCACACGCGTTTCGATCGCAGAAACAAAAGGTCAACCCTTTGCAACATTATCTCCTCCCGACTTATCGATCGATGCCACAGCTAAATTGCCGTTAAAAACATTGGAGCAATTCATCGCAGCGCACGCCGATTACCGCATTTTATTTTGTGTCGAAAGCGCTGGCCGCAAAGAATCGTTACAGCATTGGCTGGCAACCATCGCGATACACCCTATTTCGTTTGATGCATGGCAAGACTTTCTACAAAGCAAAGAACAGATGGGAATCATGATCGCATCGGTCGAAGAAGGCCTATATGCACAAGATCCAAAATTGATATTGATCTCTGAGACACAGCTGTTCGGCAACAAAATTCACCAACAGAGACGCCGTCACAAAGCCAAGCAAGATGCCGACAGCATCATTCGAAATCTTACTGAATTACATATCGGCGATCCTGTTGTGCATATTGAACACGGCATCGGTCGTTTTCTTGGCCTTCAAACGATTCATGCAGCCAATCAAACAAATGAATTTCTAGCGATTGAATATGCAGGTGGCGACAAATTGATGGTGCCTGTTGATGCACTAGAGCTGATTAGCCGCTACAGCGGTTCAGATAAAGACAACGCGCCACTGCATCGATTGGGCAGCAAACAATGGGAAAAGCTTCGAAAGAAAGCACAAGAGCAAGTCCGAGATGTTGCTGCAGAATTACTAGATATTTATGCAAGACGCGAAGCTAAGAAACGGCCTCCCTTTGCGGCCACTGATCAACACTATTTTGCATTTGCCCAAAGTTTTCCGTTTGAAGAAACGCTGGACCAAGAAAAAGCAATTCAGGCAGTCATTACAGACATGACATCCAATCACCCGATGGATCGTTTAATTTGTGGCGACGTAGGATTCGGAAAAACAGAAGTAGCCATTCGCGCAGCTTTTCTTGCTGTCGCTGATAAGCAACAAGTCGTCGTCATTGTTCCTACAACATTGTTAGCACAACAACATTTTGAAACGTTTAAAGATCGTTTTGCAGGTTGGCCTGTCAACATCGAAATGCTCTCTCGCTTTAGAACCGGCAAAGAAGCGCAACACATCATCGATGCCTTAAAGAAAGGAACGATCGACATCGTGATCGGCACGCACAAACTGCTACAGGGAAACATTCAATTTCATCGCTTAGGCTTAGTAATTATCGATGAAGAACATCGCTTTGGCGTCCGTCAAAAAGAACACCTCAAGTCGCTTCGCGCACAAGTCGATATTCTGACGCTCACAGCGACACCGATACCAAGAACACTGAACATGTCGTTCGCAGGAGTACGTGATTTGTCGATTATCTCAACGCCTCCTGAAAGGCGATTATCGGTAAAAACATTTATTGAACGGTCCAAACCTCAAAGAATTCGTGAAGCCATCCTGAGAGAAATCATGCGTGGCGGACAAATTTATTATCTTCATAACACCGTGGAAACGATTGAGCGCACAGCCAAAACACTACAAGACTTAGTCCCTGAAGCACGCATCGAAATCGCCCACGGACAAATGCATAAGAAAACACTGGAAAGCGTCATGAGTGATTTTTATCACCGTCGATTCAATGTGCTGATCTGCACCACGATTATTGAATCCGGCATCGATATTCCGTCGGCCAACACCATCATTATTGAGCGAGCTGATAAATTTGGATTAGCGCAATTGCATCAATTGCGCGGACGCGTCGGGCGATCGCATCATCAGGCGTATGCCTATTTGCTAGTGCCATCGAAAGAAATCATGACGAAAGACGCAATCAAACGGTTAGAAGCCTTAGAGTCTCTCGAGGATCTAGGTGCAGGATTTATGTTAGCGACACATGATTTAGAAATTCGTGGCGCCGGAGAATTTTTGGGTGAAGAACAATGCGGACATATTCAAGCGGTCGGGTTTTCGCTTTATATGGAAATGTTAGAGCAAGCAGTAAAAGCCATTCGATCCGGAAAACAACCAGAGCTGACATCCCCAGAGCATCGAAGCACAACGATAGAATTACATACGCCAGCGTTGATTCCAGAAGATTATTTGTCAGATATTCACGCACGTGTTGTTTTGTATAAACGAATTTCAGCGGCTCAAAACGATGCGCAATTGGAAGAGTTGCGTGTGGAAATGATCGATCGTTTTGGCTTGTTGCCTCCACCAACGTTGGTTCTCTTTCAAATTGCTGCACTGAAACTATTGGCAGCTTCTAAAGGCATTCAAAAGATAGACGCCTCCCAAACCAAAGGTTTTATCGAGTTTGAAGAACACCCCAACATTGATCCCGTAAAGTTAATCAAACTCATTCAAAAGCATCCCGATCAATACAAATTGTTCTCCTCACAACGCCTTCAATTCAAAGCAGACATGAAATCTCTCGATAACAGGATTGGGTTTATTAAAAAGCTGATCGAACAAATATAATTTGTGCCACAACTGGATTGTATGTTGCTCCCGTCATTCCCGCGTAGGCGGGAATCCAGTCCTTCGTCATTCCCGCGTAGGCGGGAATCCAGTCCTTCGTCATTCCCGCGTAGGCGGGAATCCAGTCCTTCGTCATTCCCGCGTAGGCGGGAAT
>Ga0180009_10003560_pt1 | contig 17679 bp, 13 predicted proteins | sample OS_PC_MetaG_FD_123537 | JGI IMG/M metagenome (GOLD analysis project Ga0180009, IMG submission 123537) | Groundwater microbial communities from the Aspo Hard Rock Laboratory (HRL) deep subsurface site, Sweden - OS_PC_MetaG | ecosystem: Environmental > Aquatic > Deep subsurface > Groundwater... | reverse complement strand
GTGTCCCATGCCTTCGATACACACCAGAAGCAGTGTGGTACGAAGCGTGTCGCTGAGCTGATCGACTCCCTCGCACAGGGCCTTGGCCAGCTCGCGCTGCTCGCTCGCGGTCGACGGGTCCCTGTCCGCCGAGGTCGCCCGTAATGCCAGCCACGCCTCGATCCTCGGGTCGTCATCGCCCGTGATGTGGTGGCGCGGCTTGCGCGTGCGGATGATGTTGAGCGAGAGATTCACCGCGATCCTGTAAAACCACGTGTAGGGTTGGCTGTTGCCCTGGAATCGTGCAAGCGCTTGATATGCCCGCACGAAAGTCTCCTGGGTTACGTCCTCGGCTTCGGTGGTGTCCCGAAGCATATGCACCGCCAGGCGAAAGATGCGTTTCTGATGTCGGCGTACCAGGACGCCGAAGGCATCTGCGTTGCCTTCTCGAGCCTGTTGGATGAGTTCGTGGTCGCTTGCCTTGGCCATGCACACTGAGATCGACGGGAAAAGAAACGGCCGTTCCCACGGGAAGGTCCGCGGCCACGTCGGTCCTGGCTGGCACAATAGTCGAACACGTGACCTTGGACAATTGAACCACGACGATCCTTGGACGGACCAACTTCAGGCCGAAGCTTGTGCTTTCCCGGGGTCCTGTTCCGCAAGGGTTGTCGCGTTTTGACGCGTTGCGCCGAGCGCCGTCCCTGGGGTAGCGCGGCGCTACGCGGCGCGTCTGCTTACGCCTGCCGATACGGCGGGCCTACCGGTCGAGGAACGGTCGCGTCGGAACACGGAGGTTGGGGGGCATGTGTTTATCTGTTGTCTAAGACGATAAGGGAAAGAAACGTGGTAACAGATCAATCCTTGAAGGGGTCAATGGTTACGAATTGTTGCATGTCGGCGGAGTTGTTGGGGGTAAGTGGCTGATTTGTCTGCAAACAGGAACTGGCACTTGAATTGCTAATGTCTTAGACAAATTGCAAATCAAGTCTTCGAGGTCCACCATGTCAGTCCCCTCCGCTCACACCATCCAGCTTGCACAAACCGGCGACCGCACCGCGCTCGATGACCTCGTCAACGCCATTCGACCTCTCGTCCAACGTCAACTCACTCGCTACCCGGTGACGGAAGACGACAAGCAAGACCTCCTGCAAACCACACTTCTGCAAATCGTGCGACGCCTCGACTCCTTCCGAGGCGAGTCCTCGTTCACGACGTGGCTCTTCCGCGTGACCGCCAACGAGGCGCTCATGCTCATGCGTAGCCAGAGAAGGCATCGTTCCCGGCTGCTCGAGGGGCTCGAAGACGACGAACTCGACGCGATCACGCACGATGCTTACGGCTTCGAAGAGCCTTTCGGGGAGGCGCACGATCGAGCCGAGCACCTTCGCGCCGCGCTGGCCTCCCTGCCCAAGAACTACCAGACCGTGGTGGCCGCTCACTACGGGCAGGATCTCGGGCTCCAGGAGATCGCACAGCGCTTCGACATGACGGAAGCTTCCGTTCGAAGTCGTCTGCACCGCGCACGAGCTCGCCTCCGGAGCGTTCTGGCCGACCAACAGGTCGGGATCGCTGCGTGAAGCCAACGACGCCCGAGTGGCGCTTGCGATCGCGCCGTACGACACAAGGTCTCTAACTTCAATGCGCGCGGACGAAGTGACCTCCGACGGGGGCGCCTAGACCGTGCTGGTACCTCGAAAGGACAACCGGATGAACAGAACATCGTTGATCATGGCTGCCTCTGTCTCCCTCGCCTTCGCCTACGCGATTGTCGTCTCCCACGTTCCGATTTCAAAGACTTCGGACCCCGTCGCCTGCGGCGACTCGGACGCCAAGAAGAAGAAGAGCGACAAGAAAGACGAGGACAACACCTGACGTCTCAGAACGAATAGGCGCACCCGACGTTGAAGCCGGCGTCGATCGTCGTGAAGCTCTGACTCTCCGCCTCCCCGTTCGCGTCCTCCTCCGGCTTCTCACTTCCGAAGCGAACGATCGCATCCAAGCCGGCCTTCAGGTTGAAACTCTGACTCGTGTAGAAGGCAAACCCCAAGTCCGCGCGGCCCGCCGCCCCGGACAAGCTGGTGTTGCTCGTCTGACCTGGTTGTCCTTCGACGGGACGAGAGCGCGTGCCGACGAATCCACCACCGCCAATGCCTGGTTTGAAGAACATGCTGTTGCCCAGCCGCACGTAGTAGTGGACCATCGCCACGCCGAGAAAACCGCTGTCGCTGAAGGTGTCGGACTGGCTGTCGGTGGAACCGTCGGACAGCTTGGTTTCGATCTTCGTCTCGTCCTGCCGATAGAAGTAGTCGAGGTTCAAAGCGAGGCTGAGGTTGTTCGCCACGAAGTAGCGCGGCGTCAGCCCCCCAACGAAGACGATGTTCGTCTCGGAAGCCGTGGTGTCCGGCGGCGCGGGCAAGGGCGTGCTGTTGAAGCGAAGCAGGAAGAGACTGTCGACCCCGATCTCCTTCACGCCCTTGTGAACCGCGGAAAACCCCCGGTAGTTGCCTCCTACGGTTTCGGCCATGGCAGGCACCGTCGTCGAGATGCCGAATCCCAGGCAAGCGAGTCCAAGCAAGTACTTCCACTGCATCGAATGCTCCTTTGCGAGACCAAGCGGTCACGCGCAGGCCCCCCAAGCACGCTCGATGCCACGTGGACTTACCCTGAATTTTTCGGCGATTTTCGTCGCGTCACGCGAGGTTCGGGATCCGCGAGATCCCGATTCAGGAACCCTCAGATCCGGCGCATCAGAACGCGCGCGCGAGGGTTGGCGTGTCCAAGGCGACCTGGGGACCGCCCTGCTGCAGGCTGCAATCCACGAGAACCCAAGGGCCGCCGGGTATCGTCCGCTGCAGATGGGCGATCTCGTCGCGCCCCTCGGTGGCGTACCACCCCAGCCACCCGCGCTGCATCGACTTGCGAAGCATCGATTCTTTGAAGGTCAGCGTCCTGGTCGGCAGATCCGGTTTCATCCAAAGGGAAGCGCGGGTCACTCCACCGAAACCGACCCGCGACAGTTGGGCGACGGTCGCTATGCGCAGCGCATCAATCCGGCCCGTCAGGAACCGAACCTCTGCGCCCGTCTGCGCAGCGCGACGCGCCCAGGTCAACACGGGCTCGACGGGCGCGTCATGCGGAAAAGCTGAACCGTCCCAGAAGTTCTCTTCCCAGAATCGAGCGAAGGCATCTGTCAACTCGGGGGCGACGATCCCCATGCGCGCGCAGGTCTCTCGTCCGTCCACCCCGACCTGGTCGAGCGTCATCGACTGGAAGTGGTTCGTGTCGTGGATGAGGTCGAACGTGCGAGCAACCCAAGCCGTTCTCGCGCGCGTGTCGAACAACGTGTTGTCCAGGTCGAAGACGACGTCACAGGCATTGCCGGCGCGGACGCGTTGCTCCATCTCTTGCAGTCGGGTTTCGAGGAATTTCTCGCCGGATACGCTGGCGGAGGGCGACATGTCTTGCATGAATCGTCAGCGGGATACGAGGGCGCAAACCCCGTCGACGCAGTCACAGCGTCCGACGTCGAGGGACTTGCAGACGAGGTTCATGGTGCACCGCACATCGGGGGGCTTGGGCGGTGCTTTGGCTGCGGCGATGCATGACCGCGCGTGACAATGTGCTGATGGCGCGCAGTCGCTGGCGGTTGTGCAAGCGTCTTGGCTTTTGATGGGGTCGAAGCTGCGGCACCCGAAGCCGCCGTCGCGACGCAAGTTGATCGATGGTGTCTCCGACTCGCTCGAGGCACTCGGTGTTGGCGTCTCGCTCGGCGCCGGTGTCGGCGTTGGATCGTCGGGGTCAGGCTCGGACGTCGTCTCCTGCGACGGGACTTGCACGGTGGAGACCGCACCTGGTGCGGAGGCCGAGGGCGTGGGGTTGCATGCCGTACCCAGCGAGACGACCGCGGCAGTCAGGACGAAGAAGGAAAGCTTCACGGTTGCAAACCTAACCTGCCACGCTTGCGCTGTCGATGGCCCGCACGCACATGGACGTGGGCAGCCGAGGGCGCTACGTCATGGGCCATGTACACACCGACCGACAAGGAACAGTCGCCCCTCGAGTTGGGGCAGCCAATAACGCTCGCATCGATCGACGATGTCGCGCGTCGTGGGCGGCCCGTCGCTCTCTCTGCGCTTGCGCGCGATCGCATGGAGCGTTCGCGGGCCGCAGTGGAAGCCATCGTGGTCGGCGGCAACGAGTCGCCGAATGTCTATGGGGTGAACACAGGCTTTGGGGCACTGAGCGAGACACGCATCGACGTCGATGACATCCGGGCGCTGCAGCGCAACTTGGTACGGAGCCACGCCTGTGCGATAGGACCCTTGCTCAGCATCCCTGCGGTCCGTGCCATGACGATGCTGCGTGCACAGGTTCTCGCGCTGGGGCATTCCGGCGTTCGCGTGGAGCTGGTCGAGCTGTTGGTGGAGATGCTCAATCGAGAGGTGCATGCGAGGGTCCCCTCGCAGGGCTCGGTTGGCGCTTCGGGCGATCTCGCCCCACTGGCTCACCTTGCACTCGTGTTGCAGGGCGAAGGCGAAGCGGAAGTAGATGGCGCCGTTCTGACCGGTGGTGAGGCGCTGCGACGGGTCGGACTCGAGCCGGTCGAGCTTCAGGCCAAAGAGGGGTTGGCGCTCATCAACGGCACGCAAATGATGGCTGCGCTTGGTGCGATAGCGCTTCTGGAGGCCGCGTCGCTCTCGCGCTACGCCGACCTTGCTGGTGCCATGAGCCTCGAAGCACTCAAGGGATCCATGCGGCCGTTCGACGAGCGGATCATGGCCGTGCGTCCCCACCCGGGGCAGATTCTGGTTGCGAGCAACTTGCGCATGTTGCTTGCGGACAGCGAGATCATGCACAGCCACGAGCATTGCAACAAGGTGCAGGACCCGTACTCGCTGCGTTGCATGCCTCAGGTGCACGGGGCATCACGCGATGCGTTCACCTGGGCCGACGAAGTCATTTCGCGAGAACTCAACGCGGTGACTGACAATCCGTTGGTGTTCTTGCGCGATGACGGCACCGCGGAGTTGATCTCCGGCGGGAACTTCCATGGGCAGCCGCTCGCGCTTGCCATGGATCTGGCGGCGATGGCGGCAGCGGAGCTCGCCAACGTCAGCGAGCGGCGGGTGGAACAGCTCGTCAACCCGGCACTCTCCAGCGGGCTGACACCGTTTCTTGCGCCCAACAGCGGGCTCGACAGCGGCATGATGATCGCCCAGGTCGCCAGCGCATCGCTGGTGAGTGAGAACAAGATCCTCTCGCACCCCGCCAGCGTCGACTCGATCCCGTCGAGCGCCGGCAAGGAGGACCATGTGTCCATGGGCTCCGTGTCTGCGCGCAAGCTGACGCAGGTCGTCGAGAACGTGTGGCAATGCATCGCAATCGAAACCCTCTGCGCGGCGTTTGGCTTGGATCAACGAAAGCCGCTATCGCCCGGCAAGGGCGTGGCGGCTGCCTACGAAGCCATTCGCGAGGTGGTCCCACCCCTCACCGGCGACCGCCCTCTGTACAAGGACATTCATCTCGTCGGTTCGTACATGCGGAGCGGTGAGCTTCTTCGGCGGGTCGAATCTGCCGTTGGCCCGATAGGCTGAAGGCTGCGCGCGACGCACAAAAGGGCAACGGCCAAGCGCGCGGGGAGGGATGCACTTGGCCGTTGCTATGTGCGATACGGGAGTCTCGTTGGAGGAGGTTCCGTTCAGTCATAAGTTGTGATGCGAGCAACTCTCCGTTGGTCGCGGTGCCTTGAAAAAAATTGGCACCGAACGAAACGGCCGTGCATTTCCCCATCGGCGATGGATTCGGTGCGCTGTCTCCCCATCGCGTCCGACCGTCTGGCAGACGTGACGAACGCGGCCTCGTCGTGTGGTGACGGCGGAATCGCGTTTGTTTTGCCCGTTCGCGCCGACTTCTGTTTTGGTGGGGGCGGTATGTTGTGTTGGCCTCATCCTCGGGAATGCTTGTTCGCGCGTCGACTCCTCTCGTTCGCGCTCGGGTCGATGGCGGTGCTGCTGGTCGGTGCGGACGCGCAGGCCGAGAGTCGTAGCGTCGGCGTCGCTTCGGCGAACTTTCGTACGGGCCCGTCAACCAGCCGACCGATCCTGTACACCGCCGATCGCTACTATCCCGTGCAAGTGGTTCGTTGTGACGTCGGTTGGTGCGAGACGCGAGACTTCGAAGGGGATCGAGCTTGGGTCGCGGAGCGATTGCTCAGCGAGCAACCGTCGGTTGTGGTGAACGTGGACCGCGTGAATGTTCGGCATGGTCCCACGACTCGAGCCAAGGTGCTGTTCCGGGTGGACTGGGGCGAGGCGCTGAAGGTGACCGAGCGCAAGGACGAGTGGCTCGAGATCGAAGACGTGGAGGGGGAGCGTGGGTGGGTCTACGCGAAGCTGACGTGGGGATTGCCCGACGATTCGGCGAGCAACCCCGAAGCGAAGCCCGAGGAGACAGACAAGTCCGAAGCGAAGCGTGCGCCTGACGCGAAGCGCGACGAGACCGACGAGTCCGAAGCGAAGCGTGCGCCTGACGCGAAGCGCGACGAGACCGACGAGTCCGAAGCGAAGCGTGCGCCTGACGCGAAGCGCGACGAGAAGCCATGAAGCCCGGGCTCTAAGGGACCGCCACGGAAATAGCTGGTCCACCGAGTGCGACTTGGGTGGCACGGCCAAGCAAGAGTGCAATCGCCGCGAAGGGACTGCTTGGCCGTGTTTCATACTTTGCATGGCCCTTCGCCGCCCACGGCCAAGCAGGAGCGCGCAGGCGTTCAAAGGCTTGCTTGGCCGTGCCACCCGTTTCTCGAAGCCAAGTGGACCAGCCTATTCTCTGGCGGGCTCTAACCTTCGAGCTCGAGCCGCGAGCTAGATACGAACAGCGGAAGTCCGACGAACCGTCGATGGTCACCTTCGACCTCGTTGCGCGGTGAAGCCGACGCCACGGATATCGTCGCCAATCGGTAGCCCCCACCGGGTTCGAACCGGTACGCCGCGTAAGCGGCAGCGGGTTTTAAGCCCGCCGCGTCTGCCGATTTCGCCAGGGGGCCAAGTCGTATCCTCGAATCCAAATGTTCCGGCTGGCCGCGCGTGGCGACCCACGCCGGCGTCGGGTCAATCCTGCTTTCCGCGTTTGGTCTTCGACTTCGGTCGTGCTTCTTTGGTTTCCGTCTTGGCGGGAGGCGCTTTGGGTTTGCGTGTCCGCACCGTCTTGCGCTTCTCCGGCTTCTTCCGCTGCGGTTTGGCCGCGGCAGGGCTCGTCTTGCCTGCCGATTGGGTTTCCAGCCATGCGTCCGCGTCCGCGACGTGCATGCGGATGCGGCCTTCGACGAGGAAGTGAGGCATGCCTCCGTGGATCCACCCATGCACCTTGCGGACGTTGACCCGCATGTACTCGGCGTATTCGCGAGGTTTCATGACATCGCGACGCACCAGAGGGACGGTTGCCGGCGGAGGGCTGGCGGTCGGGATTGCGAGCAGCATGGCCCGCTCGAGCTGATCGATGGCGTCCCGAAGGTGTGCGAACGCGGCCCGAACGGCTGATTCGCGGGGATCGACTGGGGCGACGATGTCCGCAGGCGCTGGGACTTTCGGGTTCGCAGTCGACGATGTCGCATGATCCGTCATGATGCGTTCCTGGTGGGATGATGTAGGCCAGTCGTACTGTACTTGGCAAGAATAGCAGCGTGCCCGAGCGCGCAGGTAGGTAGCATACGACCGTCCCAACCGCTCGGCATTCTGCCCACTTGCGTGCGAGCGGGGAGCACAGGGGCGGCCGGGCTGCCCGGAAGAGTCCGATCCCAGTGGAAACCATGGGGGAATTCGAACATAATGGGCAGTGCCGCCTGTCAGACTTCTTCTTCAGGCGGCTATGCTTGACCGCTCGTGCGGAAACGTGCACTTCGCTTCCGTCGTTAGGGGCGGTCCGTTGCGAGCGTCCGAGGAGGCCCGGAATGTCTACGGTACGATGGTATTCGGTGGCTTGCACCGGTTTGGTGCTTGTTGCTTCACTTGTCGGTGGATGTGCGCAGGGAGACGACGAGCCCAACGGCTCGGGAACCGGCGGCACCGGCGCTACCGCTGGAACGGGAGGTGGTGGAACAGGCGGATCCACTTGCGTCTGTCAGCCGAACACCGAAGTGCAGTGTGCATGCACGGGCGGGGGCATGGGCACGCAGGTGTGTCAGTCCGACTGCATGTCCTACGCCGCCTGTGAATGCGGTGGCACGGGCGGAACCGGAGGAACGGGCGGTACCGGCGGCACGGGCGGTACCGGAGCAACGGGCGGCACCGGCGGAACCGGAGCAACGGGCGGCACCGGCGGCACCGGCGGAACCGGTGGCACCGGAGGAACGGGCGGCACCGGCGGAACCGGTGGCACCGGAGGCGTCAGCGGAGACGTCGACACCTGCCCGGGCGAAGAGATCGTCCTGACCGGATCGGGCGACAGCGCGCGTACGGGCTCTGCCTCCGGCGACACGACCGGACTGGGCGCGGACTACGTTGGAAGCTGCGGCTCCTCACAGGCAGCCGAAGCAGTCTATTTCTTCGAGTCCGATGTGGATGGTCACGTCGTCATCGATCTCGGAGGCAGCACCATAACGAGCTACGACTCGGTGCTGTACGCGCGAACGGACTGCGCGGATCAGACGTCCGAAGTCAAGTGCGCCGACGTGCTGACGGAAGGTGCCGAGACCCTCGAGTTCGACGCCACCGCGTCGACGCCATACTACGTCTTCGTCGACGGCTACACGCTCAACGCGGGGCCCTACACGGTCAACGTCAAGGTGTTGCCCAAGGGTTGCGGCAACGGGATTCAGGAACCCGGCGAGGATTGCGACGACGGGAACGACATCGACAACGACTGGTGCAAGAACGATTGCACGGTCAATCCCACGCCTGCTGGTGACAACTGTCCCGGTGTGACGATGGCCTTCACCGGGACGGGCACGCAAGATCGCGTCGGACAGATCACCGGCGACACGAGCAGCTTCAGTGCTTCGTTTACCTCGAGCGCATGTGGCTCGAGCTACACGCCGGCGGGCACGGACATTGTCGCTGCCGTGACCTCCGATGTGGACGGCACGCTGTTCTGCGATCTGGGTGGATCGACGGCGACACCCTTTGACGCCGTGCTCTACGCTCGTTCGACTTGCAACGCACTGAACAGCGAGCTCGCTTGCCACGATTCTGCAACGAACGGTGCCGAGGAGATCGATCTTCCCGTCGCTGCCAACACCACCTACTACGTCATCGTCGACGGATGGGGGGCTTCGGAGCAGGGCCCATTCGAGCTCAATTGCACGATCAGGCCAGCCTACTGCGGCAACGGCGACAAGGAAGGCACCGAGGAGTGTGACGACGGCAACAACACGCCGAACGACGGTTGCGATGCGACTTGCAACATCGAGCCGCAGGGGCCGGCGGATGTTTGCCCGGGTACGGTCGTGACACTCATCCACTCTGGTAACACGTACATCGCGAACCTGAATGGATCCACGACGGGGCAGACGCCGGCCTACAACGGCAGCTGTGATACGTCGGTAACGGCGCCGGATCAGGTCTATCAGTTCAATTCCGGTGTTGGCGGCAACGTGACGGTCAACATTCCGGCGACCGGCACGAACTTCAACACGGTGTTGTACGTTCGCGAAGGCGCGTGCTCGGGGCCGGGGGCCACGCAGGTGGCTTGCAAGGACTCGACCTACGGCAACGGAAACGAGCAGATCACGTTCCAGGCGCCGCCGGACACGGACTACTGGGTGTTCGTGGATGGAGACAGCAGCAGCAGCGGTAACTACTTGCTCGAGATCACGGTGGTGCCGACGTGCGGCGACGGCACGCTCGATGTGGGCGAGGAGTGTGACGATGGGAACAAGGCCGCGGGCGACGGGTGTAGCTCGAGCTGTGCCATCGAAGCAGCCTGCGGAAGTTTGAGCGAAAGCGAACCCAACCCGTACGACAACCCCACGTTCATCAGCGGTGTTTGTGGGACGTTCCGTATTCCGAGCGCGGCCATCACGCCCACCGGCGATTCCGATCACTTCCGCATCAATGGACTGGTGGCTGGAGCCAAGGTCAGTGCGTATGCGTACGTCGGGACACCGGGAACCTGTCCGGCTGCCACGGTGTTGGTCACCTCCCTCTGGACGTCCCCGATCGCCTCGCCGGGAGGCTCGAACTACGGGCTCTGCTCGCCCGGACAGGACGGCTCCAAGGCGTGCTCGGCCACGGTGAGCAACGGCAACTGCTCGGAGCTGAACTACACCATCCCTGCGGGTGAGGGTGGCGACTACATCGTCAAGGTGCACAGTCAGAGCACCGTCACGCCGGTCCCCGCGTACGGCCTCACCGTCACCGTCCACTGACCCCTCCTTCCGTCCAACCTCCCAGCTGATCTGCTACAAGGCATGACGTGAATTCGTCTTGCGCCTGTGTGGTCCTGTTCGACATCGACGGCACCCTCGTGACCGGTCCGGGGCCCAGCCCGAGTCCCGGAATGTTGGCGATGGATGCCTCCGCCTACCAAGTCACCGGTCGAGGCGGGCTGCATGAACGGGTCGAGTTCGCTGGGCGCACGGACCCGCAGATTGCAAGGGACTTGCTGCGTGCGGGAGGCAACAGCGACCCGACGGAGCGCGACGTGGAGCGATTGATCGATGCCTATGTCGATGCGCTGTCGCGTGGTGTGAAGGAGCGTCCCTACCGAGCGCTGGCCGGCGTACGCGAAGCGGTCGAGGCCTTGCGGTCGGCCGGTGCGGTGGTCGGTCTCGGAACCGGCAACGTTCCGCGGGGCGCTCGCGTCAAGCTGACGAGTGCGGGGCTGATCGATCTGTTCGACTTGTCGCTCGGCGGCTTTGGTGACGACGCGAGCACGCGCGATGAGCTCTTGCGTGTGGGCGCGACGCGTTGCGATCCCGAGGGTCTCCTTCCTGTCGTGGTCGTTGGCGACACGCCCCACGACGTCCGTGCGGCGCGAGCCATCGGGGCGTTTTGTGTGGCGGTGACGACGGGGCCCTACGACGCCGAATCCTTGGTTGCCTTCGGACCACATCTGGTGCTCGACGGTCTGGACGGTGACCTTGTTGGTCTGATCAATGAGGTGCTCAGCGAGTCGCCATGAGTGAGCGCACTGAGCCGCCGACCCCAAGACGTCTCGAACGCGCGCGCCGTGAGGGCAACGTTCCCATGTCGCACGCGGTGCTGCAGGCGTTGGGCATGCTGGTGGCGCTGGCGTTGGCGCCGGCGGCACTCACCGCCTCTGCTCAGCGAGCGATCGAGATGCTGCAGTCCACGTTGCTGCGGGCGCATGACCCGGTGTTTCCCATCTCTCCAGCGCATGTCGCGTTGATCGCGGTCGAGCTGTCGCTGCCGTTGCTGCTCGCGGTCGCCGCGGTGGTGGCGGTTGCGGGCTTCGTACAAACCCGCGGCGTGTTTGCGCTCGGCAAAGTCGCTCCCGACCTCACGCGCCTCTCTCCGTTGTCGCTCTTTCGTTCGCTCGCGTCGCCGCAGCGCTTGTTTGGAATCGTTCGCGCGATGGTCACCGCAGCCGTGGTGACCTACCTGGTCGTTCGTCGGTTTGAGATTCACATGGTGGACCTGGCCCGCACCGCAGGGCGCCTCGACCAGGCCGTTGCGGTAGCGGGCACGCTGACTTTCGGCGTGGCACGGGACGTCGTTTTGGTCTTGGTCGCGTTGGCTGCGGCGGACCTGGTGGTAACGCACCAAGCTTGGTGGTCACGACTGAAGATGAACCGCTCGGAGGTGCAACGCGAGAGCAAGGAGTCCGAGGGGGATCCCCAGTTGAAGGCAGCGCGCGAGCGTGCTCATCACGAGCTCTTGAACGCAGCGGCGATCCACGCCGTGCGCGATGCGACGGTCGTCATCGTGAACCCGACGCATCTGGCCAATGCCTTGCGGTATGTGGAAGGCGAGGACGAAGCGCCGTTGCTGATTGCGAAAGGGGAAGGGGACCTCGCGCGTCAGATCGTCGAGGCCGCGCACGCCTACGGAATACCTGTCGTGCAGGATGTGCCTGTCGCACGCGCGCTGGCGGAGCTCACCGAGGGGGATTCGATCCCTCCGGGGCTCTACGAAGCCGTGGCGATCATCCTTCGTGACATTCTGGAGCAGGAAGAGTCGGGCGAAGCGTAGCCGCAGATGTTCACGGAGAGCGCGGACGCCACGCGTCAACCGAACCTCGTCCTTGGTTCGAGTAGAGCCTGCGGAGAAACGAGAGGCACGCCTGTTCCGCCTTGCCATCCCCGGCCTCTCTCGCGCGCGCCAGCGCTTCGAGTCCCTCCACGAGGGCCTCGAGCGGTCGACCGGTCCCGGCCAATCCCAAGGCGTAGGCCAGGTGGCTCCGCGCCCGCTCGATGGCAGGCCAAGTGCGTGCTTGCTCGCAAGCGTTTCGCAGCGTTCGCACCGCATCAGCCTGTTTTCCGCGTTGCAGCTCGACGAGCGCACCCACTCGCTCAACGACGCGTCGACGCTCGGGAGCCTCGGTCATCGTTTGTTCGGCCCAAGCTTGGATTTCTTCGGCGTTGCCGGTACGCATGACCTGCAGGAGGTTTGCTGCGTAGTCCGTCTCGTCAGCTTTGCCGGTATCGTCTGGCTCGGCCTTGCCCGACTCGACGCTTTCATCAGGCTCTACGACTTCGTGGGTCTCCTCGTGCGTGTCCGGCAGCTCAGGCTCTCCGGTCACGAGTGTCCTCTCCGATTCCGGTTCCTCGTCGATCGGTATCGCGAACCGAGGGGCGCGATCAGGGAGCTCGCCTGATCCGCCTACCGCACGCGGGCTGGCAACCGCGCTCACATCGACGTCAGGCGGGTTGAACCGTGGCAAGGTCGGCTTGACCAGCTCGATGGCATCGTTCTCGGTCAGCTCGTGGATCGATCCGATCGCCTCGCGCGGTTGCCGCATGGTCGGCGGCTCGTCTTCGCCCGAGGAGCTTGCCGGAACATCGAGGATCGACGGTGGCGGCGGAGGTACATCGTCGATGGGAATGGTGACCGGCCGTGGTCGACCGCCGGGGCGCGGCGGTTCCATGAGCGATGGCGCGCCAGGTCGAGGAACTCTGGGCACGGCGGGTTGAGGCGGGGAGGACGCGGTCGGTGGTCGCGACGTTCTCTCAGGTCGCTTCGCTTTGGACGGCGGAGCGCCTTCCTCTTCGTCGATGAGTAGCTCCAGCTTGGGGCGTCGTACGCTTCCAGGGGGCGTCGGTTTTCGAACCGGTACGTTCCTTTTTCCCAAGCTTGGAACGCGGGGCGGGGATGGGATGACGTCCTGCGTATCGGGCTCGGCAAGGCTGCGCCGGATGTCGTCGGGACCAAGGACGTCGGCGCTGGGTGCGGCGTCCGAGTCGGTCGTTGCACGGGAGGAGGGTGGCAGCAGGTCGCTGTCTCGCAGAGAGGGTGGCTCGGAGTCGGCTTCGTCCGGATGGAAGGAGGGAGGTTCCGAGAGCAGTTCTCCCTCCTGGACTCCCACGGGAGGGAAGGTGAATCGGCTGGGACGCTTGGGTCCGCGAGCGGCGAGGGCGACAGGGAACATGTCCTCCGGGTCGCCGGGGGAGGAGGCCATGGGAGGTCGTGGCACCAACCCGGAGGCGTCGGATTCGATTCTGGGTTGGGGCGACGGGTCATGAGCGCGAGCGAACGCGCGCAGATCGCGCGACGCGCTTTCGAGACCGGCGGCCTCGGCGATGACAGCGGCGCGATTGGCGAGGCGCTGTGCGCTTGCGCGGTCGTTGGCCGCGACGGCATGCCATGCGGCCTCAGCGAGCTCGAGGGTTCCGGACGCCTCTGCGCCGGAGGCGGCGACACGGTGCCAGGCAGCGCGCCGTGTGTCGGGCACCGACTGTTCGACGATACGTAGATGGGTTCGGGAGGGCAGGGCCATCCAACCCGACTCGGGCGCACGCAGCCATCCAGCCTTGGTAAGCCGGTCCTGCTCGAGGTCGAGGTCGATGGGGATGTCGGCGGCAGATTCGAGGAGGCTGGCGATTCGGAGCGTCGGGGCATCACCTCCGAGGGTCGCGAGTGCGTACAGAACGGAGCGCGAGCCGGGGGTCAGGAACCTCATTCGCTTGATGACGAAGCCAGCCGAGGTCATTGGCGAAGGGGCTTGGGGCGGGATCGATCGAGGTCGAGCCCCTTGCTCTCCCCATCTCAACTCGCCGGAGGAAAGCGCTTCCGCGAGGGCCTCTCCGAGCGCGAGCGGCACGCCGCCGCCACGCGCTACCCAGACGTCGGCTTCCTCGTCTTTCATGACGCCGCCCGTCCAAGCCATCACGAGCTTTCTGGCATCTACATCACCGAGGGGCTCGAGCTCCACTTCGGTCCCGGGTGGCAACGGCGCAAGTTCGGCAGGCAACGGTGAGTCGTGGTCGAGTCGCGCCACGGCGCGAAACGGGTACTCCGCTCCAAGCAACGCAGCCGCTACCACCTCGAGCGTCGCGCTGTCGATCTCGTTGGCATCGTCGATGAGAAGCAGCCCACTGCTCGTCGAACCACCTGCGAGCCAGGCCTCGAGCAGGTCCGCGACGGCTCCGGGTTCGGCCCCATGTCCTTCGGCGAGTCTTCGCCAGGTCAAGTCATGTTCCTTGCTCAATCCCGGAGCCTTGCCCAGCGCTTGCGCGCGCAACAAGGCTCGACGCAGCGCGCCGAGTGGTTCCATTCGGTGGCAGACGGGTTGCAGGAACAGGCAAATCGACTGCTTTTCGCGGGACTCCAACGCGCGGAGCAGACGCGTTCCGCCGAAGCCGGCTCGTGCGCGAACGGTGGCGAGGGTGCCTGGTGATACCTCGAGTTTGGCGAGCACGGTGTCCCGCCCCACCAGCGGTGGCTCGACCAGATGTTCCACCGTGCGTTCGGCTTCGGCGCGAAAGGGGTCGTCGACGGAGATGAGATAGGCCCGAAGGGGCGGACTGCCCTGGCTGGTTCGGGTACCGCGCGTGACCAGTTGCACGTGATGTACGGCGAGCATGTCGCAATCGACGAGCACCTCCCCCGGTTTGGCGAGTTGAGAAAGCAGCATCGCCTTTTGCAGGACAGGACCCCAACCAAGCTCGATCTCGCCGTCGCCCGTCAGTAGCTCGAGCGAGCCCTGCGAGATGCCAACGCCGAATCGGTAGGCGAGCTTGCGCGCATCGGGTCCGGTGACGAACCCAACCGCCTCTTCCAGGTCGTCCACCTGAAAGCTGAAGGACAACGCACCCCAGCTCCATGTGCACAACGTCGCGCCGAATGCTTTGGCTCGAAGCATCAGGTCGCGCGCGTTCGCCAGGAATCCCTCCGCACCCTTGGATGGGTTGCGGCTGGCAACTTCACTTAGACAGACGACAATGCGATCGGGCATCGATTCAGATTCCCGGGTCAGGGAGCGACCCGGAACTTCTTTCGCAGTGCTTGAAGCTCCTCGTCGACGTCATCGTCTCCCGATGACTCTTTGCTGCCAGGCGAGGTTCCGCCGTCTTCGAGATCGGCAAACCGCGCCTCGAGCTCGTCCGCGGACATCTTGCTGCCCTTGGGCTTGTTGAGGATCTCCTTGGCCTCGTCCATCGCTTCGGCCTCAGCCTCCGCGCGATCCATCTTCTCTTCCATGCGGCGAAGCTCATCAAACGGCGTCGGACCGTCGGATTCAGCGCCCAGCGCTTCCGCGCCTCCGCCGGCTCGTGCTTGCTTGTATCGCGCGATGATCGTCCCCTTCTTTGCCTCGAGCTCTTTGAGCTTCCCCTCAGCACGTTCCAGGTCGTCCTTGAGTCGCAGCGCCTGGCCGCGTTGTTCCGCGCGAAGACCCTCGGCCCGGTCCCGCTCTTCGACCAAACGCTTCTTGAACAGAAGCGCCTCGCGCGCGAGGCTCTCGTCGCCCGCCTTGACGGCCAGCTCCGCGCGACGCTGCCACTTGTCGATCTGGCCGTCGAGCTCATCGACCTTGGCGCGCAACCGCTTCTCCGCGGCAACAGCGCTCACGACCTCCTGACGTCCTCGTCGGATCTGCTCGCGCATCTCCTCGATGAGCAGCTCGACGGACTTTCGTGGGTCCTCCGCCTTGTCGAGCAATGCGTTCATGTTGCTCGAGATGACCTTGCTGAAGCGATCGAAGATTCCCATCAAAACCCTCGCGTCAAAAGTGCCCGGATCCTCGTCCAGTGTAAAGCCTCCCCCCTCCCGATTGGACCGAACCGTGTGTATAGAGTGTGAACCATGTCCAAGCGAACGTTCGATGCCGTCGTTGTCGGCGGGGGTCCAGGTGGATACGTATGTGCTATCCGCCTCGCGCAGCTCGGCTTGCAGGTCGTGTGCGTAGAAAAGGAAAATGTCGGCGGCGTGTGCCTCAACTGGGGCTGTATTCCGTCAAAAGCGCTCATCTCCGTGGCCCACACCTACGAGCGAGCGGCCCACGGAGCGACGATGGGGTTGAAGGTGCAAGGCCTCGAGGTCGATCCCGATGTCATGCAGAACTGGAAAGACGGAATCGTCCAGAAGCTGACCGGGGGCATCCGTCAGCTCTTCAAGGCCAACGGCGTGACCCTGATCGAAGGAACCGCGCGCTTGACTTCGGCGAAATCTGTCGAGGTCACTGCCGTCGACGGGTCGACGCTCGAGCTGGTGGCGGGGCGCGGGATTGTGATCGCAACGGGCGCGAAGACGATCGAGACCCCGTCGCTTCCGATGGATGGCAAGCAGGTGATCGGCGCGCGCGAAGCGGTGAGCTTGCGCAAGGTTCCGAAGCGATTGTGTGCGATCGGCGGCGGGGTGATTGGTCTGGAGCTCGGCACCGTGTACCAGAAGCTCGGCGCGGAGCTCACCGTGGTCGAGGCGCTTCCGCAATTGCTGACGGGCGTGGAGCCGGACTGCACGCAGGTGGTCGAGCGCAAGCTGAAGAAGGCTGGGGCGAGGATACTCAAGAATGCGAAGGCCTTGGGCTACGAGCGCAACTCGGATGGCTCGCTCCAGCTGCGTGTGCAGAACGGTGACAAGACCGAGTCGATCGCGTGCGACGTCTTGCTGGTGGCGGTCGGTATGCGACCCAACGGCAAGGGGATGGGTCTCGAGCAGGTGGGTGTTCACGTCGAGGGCAGCGGCATGGTGCCTGTGGACATCCAGGGGCGGACCAACGTTCCGGGAATCTTCGCGATTGGCGACGTGACCGGGCCACCCTTGCTCGCGCACCGGGCGTCCAAGCAGGGCGAAGTGGTTGCCGAGGTCATCGCCGGACACGCTGCGGCTTGTGATTGGGTCACGATCCCAGCGGCGGTGTTCACCGACCCGGAGATCGCGTCCGCCGGGTTGACCACAGCGCAGGCCGAGGCAGCCGGCCACAAGATCAAGATAGGGAAGTTCCCGTTTGCCGGCCTCGGGCGGGCACTCGCCATGGGTGAGTCCGACGGGTTCATCAAGACGATCATTGATGCCGACAGCGAGCGCGTTCTGGGGGTACACATCGTTGGTCCGTCAGCGAGCGACTTGATTGCCGAGGCGACGCTTGCGTTGGAGGTGGGCACGGTTGCGGAGGACATCGCGCTGACGGTGCACGCTCACCCCACGCTGGCGGAGGGGTTGATGGAGTCCGCGGCCCACGCGCTGGGCCACGCGATTCACACGGTGAATCGTTGAGCCAAGGGATCGCCACGGAAATAGCTGGTCCACCGAGTGCGACTCGGGTGGCACGGCCAAGCAAGGGTGCGCTCATCGCGAAAGGACC
>Ga0180009_10003559_pt1 | contig 17683 bp, 17 predicted proteins | sample OS_PC_MetaG_FD_123537 | JGI IMG/M metagenome (GOLD analysis project Ga0180009, IMG submission 123537) | Groundwater microbial communities from the Aspo Hard Rock Laboratory (HRL) deep subsurface site, Sweden - OS_PC_MetaG | ecosystem: Environmental > Aquatic > Deep subsurface > Groundwater... | reverse complement strand
TTTTATATATGGTTATGGCCATAGAACTCGCCCCGTAGGCGACGTGATAAAAGAGATAGAGGCCTTTGGAGACAGTATTCTTGTTTTCTGGGACGACAATATTATCGGCTCCCCACTATATGCCAAAGAGCTATTTAAAAGATTAATTCCGTATAAGAAGAAATGGTTTGGTCAGTGCTCTATAAATATAACAAGAGATAAGGAGCTTCTGCACCTTGCGGCCCAGAGTGGCTGTATAGGACTCTTTGTAGGTGTTGAGTCAGTTTCACAGGAGAGCCTGGAAACAGTTTCAAAGGGTTTTAATAAGGTTGGTTCATTGAAAGAGGATATAAAAAAGATACACGACGAGGGGATAGCGGTATTTGCCGGAATGATATTTGGTTTTGATACCGATGACAAAGATATTTTTAAAAGAACGGTGGAGATTGCCAATAAAGTAGCCCTGGATGGCGCAAGTTTTAGTATTTTAACCCCATATCCGGGGACCCCCTTCTTTAAGAGGATGGAATCTGAGGGGAGAATATTACATCGTGATTGGCCAAAATATAATTCAGATCATGTAGTCTTTGTTCCGAAAATGATGTCTCCTGAGGAACTTCAGGAAGGGCACAATTGGGTAAACCGGCAATTCTACTCCATGCCTTCTATACTAATAAGACTCTTGCAATCCAGAACCCAACTTGGCTATACCATAAGGCTTAACTTGGCAGACAGGAGATATTCTTACAGGCGTTTTATAAGCAAGGTATAACCGAATCAAAATCTAACCAGCTGAAAAAACCATTATGGAGTAAGTTCATTAAACCATATATGGGGAAATCGTATGTCTCGAGAAATATGTTACAAAGAAATAGGTTTAAAATTTTGGGTCTTCGTGTATATGTGTGGGTAAAATCTTCATGAAAAGGGTTACTATAGTGGTAATCCCCCCCTTTAGAAAAGGGGGGTGAGGGGGGATTTGAAAACCGGGAGGCGGCTCTATGCTTTCGTATAATAAAAGCCTGAAACAGATATCAAGAAATCTAAGAAGAAACATGACAGATGCAGAGACGTTGCTATGGGCAAAACTCAGGGGTAAACAGTTAAAGGGATGTCAGTTTTATAGACAGAAGATTATAGGTAGTTATATTGCTGATTTTTATTGTCCGAAATTAAAGCTAGTTATTGAGGTTGATGGCGGGCAGCACTATAGCACGGAAGGAAAGGAAAAAGACAAAAAGAGAGATGATTATATGATTAGAACGGGAATAACTGTTCTTAGGTTTTCTGATAGAGAGGTATTGGGGAATCTCGATGCAGTTTTGGAAAAGATATGGTGTGAGCCATGATTATAAAATCTCCCCTCCGCCTGTGCGTCGCGCGCAGGCAGGTAACCCCTGAAAATCCCCCTCAATCCCCCTTTTCCAAAGGGGGAGGTTATTAGGAGAATAAAAATGCAAAAAATCACCCACACTCTTACGCGAAGACCCAAAATTTTATTTGAGGACATAAAGATACAGCACACCGTTTTTGCCCTTCCCTTTGCCTTTATGGCCGCCTTTATGGCTGCCGAGGGGGTTCCGCCTCTCTCTGTTATTATCTGGATTCTGGGGGCCATGGCTGGGGGACGGAGCGGGGCGATGGTCTTTAATCGTATGGTTGATATGAAATTTGACAGGGAGAATCCCAGGACAACCGGACGGGCGCTCCCCTCCGGCAGAGCTGCTATGGGGGAATATATATTCTTTCTTCTACTGGCCGTGCTCCTCTTTGAATTTTCCTGCTACATGCTGAATCCCCTTACCCTAAAACTCTCTCCAATAGCCCTTCTGATAATCTTCGGCTATTCCCTTACTAAGAGGTTTACCCCCTATTCCCATTTTTTTCTTGGTCTGGCCCTGGGGATTGTCCCTGTCGGGGCTTGGGTGGCCGTTAGAGAGGAGATATCGGCCAAGTCTGTCATCCTGATGCTGGCTATTATTTTCTGGCTGGCCGGGCTTGATATCATCTATTCTTGCCAAGATGTTGATTTTGATAAGAGGGCAGGGCTATTTTCCTTCCCCGCTTCTTATGGAATAGAGAGGTCTCTCCGGCTTTCCTCCATATTTCATATAGTGATGCTCCTATTTCTTCTGTCACTCTACTTTTTATATAATCTTTTTGGGGGGATATATCTTGCGGGGCTTTTTCTGGTGACCAGCCTCCTTACCTATGAGCACTCCATAGTCAGGCCGGACGACCTTTCAAGGGTGAATGTCGCCTTTTTCAAGGTTAATGGGTTGGTAAGTATTCTGATATCCTTGGCGGCAATTGCCGATATCTTCCTATAGTGCTTAATTGTATAAATCTTGCTGTAGTCGACCGGCCTTTGGCGCGCCTGGCTTTGTTGTCAATCCTCGCTATACAACCCCCTATCCCCCTTTGTTAAGGGGGAATAAGGGGGTTGTACGGCTGTGGTTGTCTTTGCGCCAGCCGCACCAAATTCTCAGTTTTGGTACTGACGCAGACTTATGCAACTAAACACTAGCAACGGCTAATGGTTGGGAGGCCGGCAAACCATCTACTTATTGTCTATTGCCTTCTCTATCACCTTGACCGGCACAAAGCCCCGTATAGTTGATCCGTTTTCCAATATTATGAAAGGAGTCCCGTTTATCCCCAGCCTCTTGGACAGACTCCTGTTTTCATCTACCTTGTTTGTGGCGCAGTCGCTAAAGCCGGTAAGTTCATTGCCGCTCATGGCCATATCCAGTGCTTTTACAGGGTCTTCGGCGCAATAGATCTTCTTTGCTTTCAGATAGGCCTTGGGGTGCAGCTCCGGCTTGTCAAAGAGGAAGTTGTATATTTCCACCCCCTTAAGTTTCTTTAGTTCCCGGTGTAAATCTCGGCAGTAGGGGCAATCAGGGTCGTGGAAGACGGCCATCTTCTTAGCTCCTCGGCCGGTTTTTACGGCATTATTGAGGGGGAGAGATTTAAAATCTACCGTCCTTATCTTGGCCAATTTCTCTCCCGTCAGGTTTATACGCTTGTCGGCATCAATTATATTGCCAACGAGTAGGTATTTTCCGGTCGAGTCTATGTAGAATATATTTTTATCTTCCGTGATTACCTCCAGAATCCCCTTGATGGGAGTAGGGGAGATGGTTTTTATATCAATATTTAATTTTTGCTCTATAGCCCCCTTATTAAGGGCGAAAGAGGGTGTAGCGCACATTAGGAGCAGCAAGAATACCGGTATTTTCTTAAACATGTATGGCGGCCAATGTTGGAGGTTATTTATTTAAGAGCACAGCCTCAATGCTCCTACTTTTCAGTGCATCTATCCTCCTTAAGGCTTCCCCTTTGTCGGTTGCTCCTTTTATCTTGAGAACATACGCCCGCTTTTTCCCTTTTGATGTTAGTACCCAAGCACTATACCCTCTAAGAATAAGATCATTTTTGAGGTTCTCCGCTTCATTTTTATCGTAAGAGCCGGCTACATATATTGAGTAGAGATGGGGGCTCAATACGTAAAACTTGGCACCAATGTTGTCGTTAATCAGATTTGTAACTATTTCCGCAGGCTCTTCCGCCTTCTGAAATCGGCCTACCATGACCCTATATTTGGGAAGGGTGACAGTCTGTTTAAAGGCGTATCCTTCAAATCCGAGAGAAGATAATATTTTACCCCCCTCAATTAGACTCGACTTGTGAATATAGGTGCCTACTTGAACCGTATATTTTTTTTTGGCTTTTGCGGTGTGTTCTGTAACTTCCGGTTCCTTATTTTTTACCTCCTCTGCGGTTGGGGTGTCCTTTGAAGCAACTTTATCAGCCTCTTTTTCGTTCTTTAAGGAAGTCACCTTACTATCTTTCCCTACGGTCAATATCTTTACAATCGGCTGCCCTACCTTTAAGTCGGGTTGGGTTTCAGGTGATTGGGGCAGAGGGGCCTCCGCCTTATCCCCTGCATCTTCTTCCGGTGATATTTTTTTCTCTGCTGCTACTTCAGGTTGGCTCTCTTCCGGTTGGGGCAAGGAACCCTTTTCGGCATCTTCCAGATGTTCCGGCGGTGGAGAAAAATATTGATCCACAACTGAAGGATATAGGTAATAACCTCCCCCCAATATGGCGATAATGGCTATAACGCCTATAACCTTTCTGATAGACATATCAATATTTCTCCGTTACGGACAGACAATATTACAAAAACTACTTTTTGACATCCTCTACCTTCTTGAGGTCATTAAAATCTCCCCTAAACAAATTCCGGGGGAATATGAAATAGGCAGCGATATGATACAGGATTATAGCCATGGCAATAACAAACAGTACCCTGGTAAAGACAATCTTTATTACCTTGTCCATATCGGGGCCCTTGTTGAGCATATCGGTCAGGGTGTGGTCTATGGTTTCCTCCCCATCACCTCTTCTTCTATCCGCCCTTCTTCTGTTCCCCTCATGTTTCAGGTATTCTACATCATTCCCCTGCCTTCTTTGGGCTATTCTCCGTTCTTCCTTCCTTCTGTCTCCCCCGCCCCGTCTGTTCTCCTCCTGCTGCAGGGACTCTATATCGTTTCCCTGCCTTCTTTGGGCTATTCTCCGTTCATCTTCCCTTCCCTTCTCTTCATCGTCCAAATTATCAACCGGATCTATTTGCTGACCAGACATGATAATCCTCCCCCTTAATGTTGGTTAACCCCCCGGGTCTCCTAACGGGAGACCACTATCTAGAGCCCCGCTTCTTTACGCAGGGTCTCTGCTATACCTGTACTCTCCCAGGTAAATTCCGGCAACTCACGTCCAAAGTGTCCGTAAGATGCAGTTTTTCTATATATCGGCCTTTTGAGATTGAGATACTCAATAATCTTGGCCGGTCTCAGATCGAAGTGTTTGTTTATAAGGGCGACTATTTGGCTGTGCGGAATCTTTTCCGTTCCAAATGTGTTGACCATCACGGAGACAGGTTCGGCGACACCTATGGCGTAGGCAACCTGAACCTCACACCTGTCGGCTATAGTGGCGGCGACTATGTTTTTGGCTATGTGTCTGGTCATATAACAGGCCGAACGGTCAACCTTTGACGGGTCTTTGCCTGAGAATGCCCCCCCGCCGTGTCTTCCCATACCGCCGTAGGTATCGACTATAATCTTTCGTCCGGTCAGTCCGCAATCCCCCTTAGGACCACCTATAACAAATCTTCCGGTCGGGTTTATATGATATTTGGCATCATTGTCCTTAAGAAGCTCAGCCGGGATAACCGGCTTTATGACATGTTCTATAATTTCCTTCCTTAGCTGCCCGTTTGAGATATCGTCATCATGCTGGGTTGAGATAACAACCGAGGTTATCCTAACCGGTTTACACTGGTCGTATTCAATGCTTACCTGCGATTTGCCGTCCGGTCTCAGGTAGGGGAGGGTGCCATTCTTTCTTAATTCGGCCAGTCTGGCGGTCAATTTGTGGGCGAGATGAATGGGCATAGGCATTAGTTCCGGGGTTTCATTCGAGGCGTAACCGAACATCAGCCCCTGGTCTCCGGCCCCCTGCTCCTCTTTATTCTCCTTGGAAACCCCCATGGCAATGTCCGGCGACTGTTTGTTAAGAGAGGTTACGACAGCGCATGTTTCATAATCAAAACCGTAGGTGGCGCAGGTGTAGCCTATATCCTTGACGACATTCCTGACTATGGCCGGGATATCGAGAACCGCTGTGGTGGTTATCTCTCCGGCTACAAAGACAAGCCCTGTGGCAACCAATGTTTCGCAGGCCACCCGGCCTTCTGGGTCCTGTTTTAATATTTCATCCAATATGGCGTCTGAAATCTGGTCAGAAACCTTGTCAGGATGGCCTTCGGTAACAGATTCTGAAGAAAAGATATACTTATCCTTTATCATTCTAAAATTCCCCTATTTAATTAATTAACGTAAATTTAAACTAAGCATCAAGGGAAATTCTATCCTTTAATCCCAACTTGGTCAATCTATTGTTTATAAGCTGCATAATCTTGTCTGAGTCATCTGTGTTGATAATTTCTTCGGCCAAAGAGGAGGCATCTTTGCTTCTTATATTACGTATAAGCGTGTGTATGGTTGGCAGGAGATGAGGGTCCATACTGAATGATTCTATCTTTCCGAAGCCAATAATCATAAAGACACTTAAGGGGTCGCTCCCCATCAGGCCGCATATGCTGACCGGTGTTTTGAGTTCTTCAGCGGTTGTTATTATGCGCCTCAGTATCCGTATGATGGCCGGGTGGAATGGTTGGTAGAGGTATGTCAAAGTTTCATTGTCTCGGTCGGCCGCCATGGTGTACTGTATAAGGTCGTTTGTCCCTATGCTGACAAAATCTACCTCCTTGCAGATGATATCTATCGATATGGCCGCCGAGGGAACCTCTATCATAGCCCCAACCTCTATCTTCTTGTCGTAACTGATTCCCTCTTTATCAAGCTCGGACATCGATTCCTTCAATACCTTATTGGCCTCTCTAATCTCTTTGACATCAGATATCATTGGGTACATTATCTTTAGGTGGCCGTAATGACTCGCCCTTAATATGGCCCTAAGCTGTGTCTTAAATATGTCTTTTCTGTTAAGACAAAAGCGTATGCCGCGTAGGCCGAGGGCCGAATTCTTGTCTTCGTTAGAATCCTTCCCTTCCGCCAGGTTTTTCTTTGGACCAAGGTCAAGGGTTCTTATTATAGCGTAGCTCTTGTTTTGGCACCATTCTGCCACCTTTTTGTAGTCTTCAAACTGTTCCTTTTCCGAGGGATATCCTTCATGGTTTATGAAGAGATACTCTGTCCTGTACAGACCGATCCCCTGCGCCCCATACTTTGTGGCCAAGTCAAGGTCGTCCGAGTATTCTATATTCCCCAGAAGGTTTATCTTAAAACCATCCTTTGTTACAGCCTCTTCTTTGATCCCCTTTAATAGTTCCTTTTCATATTTCTTTAATTCCTTCTCTTTCTTCTTATATATTTCCAGGGTCTTTTCATTAGGGGCCAGAATAACCTGACCACTATTGCCATCGACGATGACAGGTTCGCCCATTATGGCCCGTTCAGAGATATTTTTCAATCCGACTATAGCCGGAATACCGATGGCCGTAGCTATAACTCCGAGGTGAGATGTCTTACCGCCCGTGTCGGTTACAAATCCCAGTACATTTTTCTGTTTAAGCTTGATGATGTCGGAGGCGAATAGGTCGTGGGCAACTATTATTATAGGCTCGCTGGAATAGAGGGAGGTGTTTCTTCCTTCTTCCTTAAGCATGTTATGGTGTACCAGGTTGGTAATCTCGGCAATATCCTTTATACGATCCTTGATATATTCGTTGTCTATTTTTTTGAATTTTTCTTCAATTTCATCAAGATATATCTTTAAGGCCCAATCGGCATTTATTTTTCTTGATCTTATATAGTTGGTTGTTTTTTCAGAGAGTAGGGGATCATCAAGCATTGTCAGCTGCGATTCAAGAACCCTGATAGATTGCGGGCCAAGCTCTTTAACTCCCTTCTCTACGATATTAGAGAGTTCCTGCTTCGACTTGTAGAGGGCGTTATTGAGTCTCTCTATTTCCACTTCTACTTGGTCATCCGTTATGAAATTTTTCAGGATGCAGAAACCGCCATGATCCATTAGGTAGGTTTTGGCCATGGCCAGACCCCTGGATACCGATATTCCTTCTAATATCGTTTCTTTTTTTTTATGGCGTCTTTTTTTGATTGGGGACATTACTCTTTTGTGTCTTTGTTTAAGATTTTACCGGCGATAGATATGTTTTTTACCCCGTAATCTTTTACCATGACAGCGGCATTGTTTAAACTTTCTTTATCCCGAAGGGTGTGAGCCTTTATAACCATAGGGAGGTTTACTCCTGATACCACCTCTATGTTTGATGAAGCCATCAATGATATGGATATATTGGAAGGGGTTCCTCCAAAGAGGTCTGTCAGGACAAGAACGCCAGAGCCTTTTTCGGCCGATTTAATACTGCTTTTTATTTTTTTGTGGAGAGATTCATAGTCTTTGGTTTCAGAGCTGTTAACGGATACGGTCTTTATATCAATATCCTGTTCAAATATGAGTTTGGCCGTCTCAACCAACTCTCTCCCTAAATTGCCGTGCGTAACAATAACTATACCTATCACTATAGCTACTCCTTCCTTGTTTTATTGGTACGAGGTGGTGTTTGGTTGCTTAGATAATTTTTTCATTTTCATCAACAATGGCCTGGTAAAGCTCTTGGCTGTCAGACGCCGTTAAGAGCTTTCTTCTGAATTCTTCCCCCTTCAACATCTTCGATATCTTGGCCATCGCCTTCAGGTGGTCCCCTCCTGATTGGGTGGGGGCGATAAGGAGAAAGATATAGTTGACCGGTTTGCCGTCGAGTGAATCAAAGGAAATTCCTTTTTTGGAACGGGCAAATAGGGCGATGACCGTGTCTACCTCAGCCGACTTGGCATGTGGTATGGCAATATTATCGCCAATGCCGGTACTCCCAAGCTTTTCCCGTTCTTGTAATGCGTTAACTAGGGCCTTTTTATCTTTTATGACCCCTTCTCCTACCAAATAATCCGCCAACTCCTCTATTATTCCAGATTTGTCAGATGACTTAAGGGCTGGGATTATAAGGTTTTTGCCAAATATGTCTGAAGTTTTCATCTCTACCGATATTTAGTTAAAATTATTAAGGTTGTTACGGCTGTTCTTCGCCGTTTGTTGTATCCTTATCCTTTACCCTGGCTGTCTTAAGCTTCTCTTTGTGCTTTCTGGCCTGAGTTTCCACCTTGCTGGTTACTGAATCTATGGATGCATACATATCATCTGTCACATCTTCGCCATGGAGGGTTAGTCCGTCCCCCTGAACGGTTATCTCTGCCTTATGCCTGAACTTTTCTACCGACAAGATTATATGTACATCAATCACGTCATGCATATACTTTTTGATACGTTTGACCTTATCCTCGGCATGTTGTTTAATTGCCTCTGTAACTTCTACATGTCTGCCGGTTATGGATATATTCATATTTTTCCCCTGTCTCCTCTATTATTTAATATTTAAGGTTATTCAACTCTACGCTTACTGGCCGAAGGTATATTTAGCTCTTTCCTATACTTGGTTACAGTTCTCCTTGCTATGTTAACATCTTTTGACTGCAGAATGGAGATAAGTTCCATGTCTGTTAATGGCTTTTTCTTCTCCTCCATCTCCACAGCCTGCCTAAGCATCTGTTTCACCCTATAGGAGGATATATCCTCCTTGCCGCTTACCGCACTAACACTCTTATGAAAGAAAAATTTAAGTTCCAGAAGGCCCTGAGGGGTATAGATGTATTTCCCGCGGGTTACCCGGCTTACGGTTGATTCGTGCATCTCTATATCATCCGCCACATCCTTGAGGACTAGGGGTCTTAAAGAGGGGACACCGTTATCGAGAAACTCTGTTTGAAACTTTACTATACTCCTTGATACCTTGAGGAGGGTCTGCCTCCTCTGCTCTATACACTTAATCAACCATATGGCCGATTTAAACCTCTCCTTAAGATACTCCTTTGTCTCTCCCTCGCAAGTTTTTATTATTTTACTGTAATAGGAGTCTACCTTCAACCTGGGGATGTCATCTTCGTTTAAGGCTACCTGATATTCCCCTTCAAATTTGTAGACTATGACGTCGGGGGTAACATATTGGGTCCTGGCCGAGGATATATAGGCACTCCCAGGCTTAAGATTTAAGCCCTTTATGGCCTCAATGGCCGATTCTATATCAGAGGGGGAGAGCGAGAGTTCTTTCCCTAGTTTTTTGCTGTTTATTTTATTAAGATTGTCGAGATATCCCTCTATTAGTATCTTGGCTATATCAGCATACTCAGGAAGATAACCACTCTGAATCATGAGACACTCCTTAACGTCTCTGGCCCCTATACCGGGGGGGTCAAAGCCTTGTATAATTCTAAGGAGCCTCTCTGTATCCTCTATTGGGGCCATGGTGAACCTTGATATCTCTTCCAGGCCGCTGCTTAGAAAACCATCCTCATTAATGTTGCCTATAATAACAGACCCGAGGTATCGGTCATCATCATTTTCCACCGATAGGCTTAATTGTGATTCGAGATGTTCGGAAAGAGAGATCTCTTTGCTTAGGGTGTTTTCAAGGCTCGGCTTTTCCCGTCCTACGTATTGCTTGGGGGATATATCGTGCATCGACATTTTGAGATAGTTATCCAAATCATCATCTACCCCAGAGTCGTCATTTTCCTTGGTCTCCCCCTCAATCTCTATCTGTTCGGTATCTTGAAGGGGGGTTTCCTCCAGCATCGGGTTTTCCCGCATCTCCTGCCTTATCTTATTTATAAGTTCAAGGCGGGTCAGGGGGAGTAATTGTATGGCCTGCTGAAGCATCGGAGTCATCACCAGCCGATTCTGCAGTTTAAGAGATAATCCTGTTTCTAATCCCATACTACTATTTCAAAGTAAAGTTATCGCCGAGGTATATCTTTCGGCATATTTCTGATTCGGCTATATCCTTGGGGGTTCCATGCGCAATTATCGAGCCGTCGTTTATTATATAGGCGCTATCGGTTATCTCAAGTGTTTCCCGCACGTTATGATCGGTCACCAGGATCCCCAAACCTTCTCGGCGTAGTTTTTTGATGATTCCCTGAATATCCTTGACCGCGATTGGGTCGATACCGGCAAAAGGTTCATCAAGTAGGAGGAAGGCCGGTGAGAGGGCCAAGGCTCGCCCTATCTCAACCCTGCGTCTCTCCCCCCCTGAAAGGGAGTAGGCCATCGAGTTGCTTATGTGGGAGATGCTTAGGGTGGTTAGGATAGAATCGCATTTCTCTTCCCTCTCACTCTTGCTGAGGGGTGTATGCTCCAGAACGGCCATAAGGTTGTCCCTTACGGTTAGTTTTCTGAACACGGATGCCTCTTGGGGGAGGTAGCCTATTCCGATGCTGGCCCTCTTATGCATAGGCATGCCGGTTATTTCCCGATTGTCTATAAAAACATGCCCCCCCTCAGGACGAATGAGGCCGACTACCATATAGAAGGTTGTTGTCTTGCCCGCTCCGTTTGGGCCGAGGAGCCCTACCGTCTCCCCCCTCTTTATTTCTATGGAAACATTGTTGACAACCTGCCGCCCCTTAAAGCCCTTCTGAAGTTCTACGCCTTTTAAAGATTTTATATCCAAGTCTCTACTCTTAATATTTTTTAAGCGGATGCCCTACAATCAGATTACTATTTTGTTTCGAATATGATTGTTTCTGTCCTTTTGTTCTCTTTGCCGTAGGATACCATACTCTCCTGGTCGATATTGTATATTATCCTATCCCCGTTTATGGTATTCTTCTCGTCGGTGACGGAGGCGTTCCCTATTAGGGTGAGTTGATTACTCTCTTTTTCGTAGATTGCCTCGTCCCCTTTCCCTACCCATTTTTTATTAGGGTCTTCTTTATCAATAACGATAATCTTAACCCTACCGGTAGATATAATCATTTTCATCCGATGGGATGTCCCTTCAGTATAGACATCCATCTTATCCGCATAGGTTGTCATTTTATCTCTAACTGCGACAACGTTTCCTGTAAAAGAAACCATATCCTTCTTGTTGTCGGAGACCATCCTTTCAGATTTTATGTCTATAGGAATCTCATTTTTGGTCGGGGCTGTCTCCCCCTTGAGTATTCCTACGGAGATAGGGCTTAAAATGAAAATTAAGGATAGAGCCGTTATAAAACAATGGTTTATTAGGTGATTTCTATTTTTAACTTTATATTTAATAAAAAATTGCATGGACGTCCTTATCTAGTTTCAGGTCCTTTGGATTGAGGCTGCTCTCCATCTCCTTCCCCATCAACCTAAAAGTAGTCCCTTTGATTGTCACCTCACTATCGGTGGTAAAGACCTTCTTGCCCGCATCCCAATCAAGGCGGTCGGTTACGAGCGTTCCCCCATCCTCGGATAGTACCACCACGTTCCCCATAAGCCTTAAATTGTTTGTATTTTTATCCATATATCCTAAGTCTGATTTTATGTTAACCGTAGGCTGTCCCGGGTTGTAGAGGGTTGAGTTAACTTCGACCAGCTGTATCTCCATTTTTTCATCATTTATTATCGTCTTTGAGGCGTGTATATCGGATAACATCTTATCCCCCCTCTTTTCCAATATACGGACCCCCTTTAAAACCATACTGACTCCCGGTTCCCTCATTTCAAGGGTAGGAATAACCATGAGGTTTGAGGCGAGGTCGTATCTGTTTACGAGGTAAAGAGAGCCTATGAAGACCATTATTATAATTACAACAGTTAACCCCTTTTTAATAGTCATGCTTCCCTCTTTAAAGCTCCATCTCTCTGAATATCTCTTCAATATGTGCGGGAGCGCCCGAGACCTTAATCTCCCGCTTCTCTTCCCCTAGGTCGTCGATTGTTACCTCTATTCTATCAGGGATATCAAGATACGCTATCTTTTCAGCCCACTCTATGAGGAGAGTTTCTTTGGAGTTTATTAGTTCCTCAACCCCCGTCTCAAAGATATCTGCTCTCTTTTCAAGGCGGTATAGGTCTATATGGTATATGGGGAAACGCCCCGTATGCGGATTGATTATAGAGAAGGTGGGGGAACGGGGATAATCTTTCCTATTGCAGACCCCGTTTATAATCCCCTGCGATAGACACGTCTTGCCTGCACCGAGCTCTCCCAGAAGACATATAATCTCTCCCCCTCGGAGGGCCAGGCCTATCTTAAACCCTATATCCCTTGTTGTCTGCGGCGAATCGGATAGGATTGTGATGTTATTCATAGAACCTTCGGGGTAAGGGTTAGACCTGCCTTCAATCTTCGACGACGCTTCTGATTGCCTCGGGGAGATACTCTATCAGGTCAGAGGCGATGAGCGAATATTCCCCCAACTCTTCTGCCCCTATATCTCCGGCAAGTCCGTGAAGGTAGACTCCGAGCTTGGCCGCTTCGAGAGGAGGAAGCCCCTGCGACAAGAGTCCGGTTATTATACCGGACAGGACATCCCCCGTTCCGGCCGTGGCCATTCCCGGATTTCCGGTTTTGTTGATAAAGATGGCTCCCTCCGGTGAGGCGATGATTGTCCTGGCCCCCTTTAAGACGGTGTAAACATTATAGTCAGTTGATATTTTAGTAGTGTAGCCGATCGGGTCTCCCTCTATATCCCTTATCTCTACCTTACAGAGCCGAGCCATTTCTCCCGGGTGGGGGGTGAGGATGGTAGCCTTTTTTCTCTTTTTTAGGATACCCATATTGCCGGCCAGTATATTCAGCCCATCCGCATCTATAAGCATTGGAATATCAAGTATTGGTATAAGTTTTAGTATCAGACGGCTTGTTTCTTCGTTTGTTGTGAGTCCTGGGCCAACCATGGCGCAACTCTTTTTAGCGGCTGATTTTAGAATCGTTTCATAGGCGGCCTCACTCACTGAACCTTCCTCAGTTTCGGAGAGGGGAATCGTTATCACCTCCGGCAGGCCGACCTCAAAGGAACTATTTAGGGAAGAGGGGAGGGCGAGTGTAATCAGCCCGGCCCCTGTGCGGAGGGCCGCCATAGCTGCTAGGGCGGCAGCCCCCCCTTTACCGACCGAACCGCATATCCCTAATATATGTCCATAGTCCCCCTTGTGGCTGTTCATGGGGCGTTTAGGGAGTATCTCCTCCATATCCTTATCAGTTATAAGGTATATATTCCCCCCATGTTCATCTATCACAGACTCTGGGATACCTATGTCTGCTACGAATATCTCCCCGCAGGCTATGGCGGTCGGGGGGAGTATATGGGGTATCTTCGGATTGCCCAGGGCCACGGTTATATCGGCTATTATATGCGGATAGTCGGTTATATGGGTGTCTGAAGGGAGGCCAGAGGGGATATCTATCGATAGAATAGGAATATCTGCCTCATTTAAGAATTTTATTGCCTTGAGGTAATAGTCGGTTACAGGTCTTGAGAGACCTGTCCCTAAGAGGGAGTCTATAAGAACTGTTTCTGACAAAAGGTCATTTTTGGCCTTGGAGAATGTTTTGTAATCAGGGAACTCTGAGATAGGGACTCCAATCTGCGAGGCGCTGTCGAGATTGGTCTTGGCATCCCCCGATATCTTATTCTTGTCGGCCAGCAGGTAGACCCTGACGTCACACCCATCAAGATAGAGGAGACGGGCCAGAGCCAGGCCATCCCCTCCGTTATTTCCCGGTCCGACTATAATCCCTATCCGCTCTTTTCCCAGGTCTTCGACCTCTTCCTTTAAGACCTTTAATATCCCGATAGCCGCATTTTCCATCAAGGCTATCCCCGGGATACCGACCTCTTCGATGGTAACACGGTCTATCTTCCGCATCTGATCCGCATTGAGAATCTTCATAGCCGTTAGACGGTTTAATTGAAGGATATTGCCTATAGTAAACCTACTTAGAGAGATATTTATTTATCGACTTTGCGGCGATACGACCGGCGGCTAAGGCCCAAACAACCAGAGATTGTCCCCGTTCCATATCTCCGGCACAGAAGACCCCCGCCACAGAGGTTGCCTTGGTCTCGTCGACCTTAACATTTCCCCGCTCATTAATTTCTACTCCAAGTTTACTCAAAAGTTCCCTCTCAGGATTGACGAACCCCATGGCCAAAAGAACCAGGTCGGCATCTATAACCACATTGCTCCCCTCAACCTCTTCAAGGTTCATCCTGCCGGTTGCCGGGTCTTTTTCAAAGCCTACTTTGACCAGTTCTATCCTATTGAGATTTCCTTTGCCGTCTCCCAAGAATCTCTTGGTCATAACCGAATATTGCCGTATCTGACCATTCTGCTCAGCCTCCTGATGAGAGGTTGATACCCTGAGGATGAATGGCCACTCCGGCCAAGGGTTGTTGGCAGTTCTGGTTGGGAAAGGCTCAGGCATAAGCTCAAGATTTCTTATTGTTTTAGCACCTTGTCTTACTGCTGTTCCCACACAGTCTGAACCTGTATCACCCCCGCCGATAACAACCACATGTTTCCCCTTAGCTGTTATCCCTATCTTCGGGTCTACATTGTCCCCCAGGTAGCGCCTGTTCTGCTGCTCAAGGTAATCCATAGCGAAGTGAATCCCCTTAAGGTCTCTCCCCTCAGCCGGTAGGTCACGGGCTACCCTTGAACCGCCGGCCAAACAAACGGCATCAAAGTTATTTTTAAGTTCTTCAACCGAATAATCTACCCCTACATGGGTATTTCCCTGAAAGGCAATCCCTTCCTCTTCCATTATATCTATTCTTCTTTTGACAACGCTCTTCTCGAGCTTGAAGTTAGGGATACTATATTTCAATATTCCGCCGAAACGGTCCGCTTTTTCAAATACTGTGACTTTATGTCCGGTTCTGTTTAGATGTAGAGCAGCGGCTAGTCCGGCAGGACCGCTTCCAACAACGGCCACCTTTTTTCCGGTAGACTTGGTTGGGATAACAGGTTTGACCCATCCCTCTTTATAGGCCTTTTCAGATATGGCCAGTTCTATGGCTCTTATAGATACGGCTTCCCTATCGAGAGAGAGCACACAGGAACCTTCGCAGAGGGCAGGGCATACCCTGCCGGTAAACTCCGGGAAGTCATTTGTCTCGATAAGCTTCTCATAGGCTTCTTTCCAAAGACCATTGTATACAAGGTCGTTCCACTCAGGGATAAGGCTACTGGTAGGACAAGAGTTATGGCAGAAGGGTATGCCGCAGTTCATGCAGCGGGCAGCCTGGTCGCAGGCCTCTTCCTCGGTCAGCGGAATAGCAACCTCCTTATAGTCCTTGGACCTTTCTTCAATAGGGCGCTTGGAAAGTTCCTTTCTGTCTATCTCTAAAAAACCTGTTTCTTTACCCATTAAACTCTCTCTCCTATCTATAATACGAAGTTGCTTTCAAACGCTAACAACCCCCTTAATCCCCCTTAACAAAGGGGGAATAGTCCCCTCAAGTCCCCCTTAACAAAGGGGGAATAGTTTCCTCAAGTCCCCCTTAACAAAGGGGGAATAGTTTCCTCAAGTCCCCCTTAACAAAGGGGGAATAAGGGGGTTGTTATATCTACGCAGCCGCATTCTTGGCTTTTAATTCTTCCAATACCCTCTTATAGTCGTGCGGGAAGACCTTGGCAAACTTGGCAACCGAACTATCCCAGTCGTCGAGTATCTCCTTGGCCTTGGCACTTCCGGTCAGGGTCAGATGTTCTTCAATAAGACTCTTAACGAAGGCGATGTCTTCGATTTCTACTAACTCCTCGATGCCTACCATCCCCTTGTTACAGAGGGAATCGAAGCTCTTTGATTCATCAAAGACATAGGCTATACCGCCGCTCATACCGGCTCCAAAGTTTCTTCCGACTTTACCGATGATGACTACCCGTCCCCCTGTCATATATTCACAGCCATGGTCACCGACCCCTTCAACAACCGCAGTAACTCCGCTGTTTCGGACTCCGAATCTCTCTCCGGCCACACCATTTAAGAAGACCTTCCCTTCGGTTGCTCCATATAAAGAGGTGTTACCTACGATAATATTATCTTCAGCCTTAAATGTTGCTACGGCCGGTTTCTTAACGACGATGTTTCCACCGGAAAGACCTTTTCCTATATAGTCGTTGGCATCCCCTTCAAGAACAAAGGTAACCCCCTTAGGGAGGAAGGCCCCAAAACTCTGCCCGGCAGTCCCCTTAAAGTTAACGGTTAGGGTATCTTCTGGAAGGCCCTTATCGGCGTAACGCTTGGTTATCTCATGACCGAGCATTGTCCCAACGGTTCTATCTGTGTTTTTGACCGGCATATCTATCGCCATCTTCTTCTTATTCTCTATGGCATCCTTGGCCAATTTTATTAACTTGGTGTCAAGGACATTGGAGAGATCCAGCCCTTCAGCTTTGGTGAAGCGTATGGCTGTCCCCTCCGCCACAACAGGCTTATGGAGAATAGCTTTAAGATCGAGAGTCTTTCTCTTCCAGTGGGTTATCCCCTCTTTCTGCTTAAGGTTCTGCACCTGACCTATCATCTCATCCATAGTTCTGTAACCAAGTTTGGCCATATATTCTCTTACCTCTTCAGCCAGGAACTTGAAGTAGTTGACGACATATTCAGGGTCGCCATGATAGAACTTGCGCAAACGCTCATCCTGCGTGGCTACACCGACAGGGCAGGTATTCATATGGCACTTTCTGGCCATTACGCAGCCGCAGACAATCAGGGCGCTGGTGGCGAAACCATACTCATCGGCCCCCAGAAGGGCGGCTACTACTATATCCCAGCCGGTCTTAAGCTGACCATCGGTGACCAGCTTAATTCTTCCCCTAAGGTCGTTAAGGATAAGGGTCTGTTGAGTCTCGGCTAGCCCTAACTCAAGGGGAAGTCCGGCATGCATAATGGAACTCATAGGTGATGCCCCTGTTCCCCCTTCGCAACCGCTTATAAGTACCTTGTCTGCCTTGCCTTTGGCAACTCCGGCGGCAATTGTTCCAACACCCACCTCGGAAACTAGCTTGACCGATATATCGGCCTTAGGATTTGAGTTTTTAAGGTCGAATATCAGCTGGGCCAGATCCTCAATCGAATAGATATCATGATGCGGGGGAGGGGAGATGAGTCCGACTCCGGGGGTGGTGTGTCTTACCCTTCCGATTATCTCATTGACCTTATGTCCGGGGAGTTGTCCCCCTTCACCAGGTTTGGCTCCCTGGGCCATCTTTA
>Ga0180009_10003558_pt1 | contig 17683 bp, 17 predicted proteins | sample OS_PC_MetaG_FD_123537 | JGI IMG/M metagenome (GOLD analysis project Ga0180009, IMG submission 123537) | Groundwater microbial communities from the Aspo Hard Rock Laboratory (HRL) deep subsurface site, Sweden - OS_PC_MetaG | ecosystem: Environmental > Aquatic > Deep subsurface > Groundwater... | reverse complement strand
CTGGGCTATGAAGGTCTCAATGTCGACCTGACCCAACGCAAACGCATGGAAAAGGAGCTGAAAGAAACCAATGATTTTCTGAATATGATTATCCAGTACTCCCCCAATGCCATTATTGCCACCGATCTGACGGGAAACATTATTTTTTGGAACCAGGCTGCGGAAGAAACCCTCGTATACCGGCCAGAAGATGTTGTCGGTAAAATGAACATCAAAACGATCTATGTGGAAGGAATGGCCCGGAAGATCATGAAAATGATGCGCAGCGCTGAACACGGGGGAAAGGGCAAGCTGATCAATTATCCCATGGTATACCGGCGCCAGGACGGAGAAATCGTGGAAGGCAATCTTTCTGCATCCATCCTGTACGATCCCAATGGAAAAGAAGTTGCTTCGGTCGGGATCTTCGTTGATATCAGAGAACGGCTGGAGATGGAACGGAAGCTCAGACAAACCCAGGAGCAATTGTTGAATTCGGAAAAACTGGCGGCCATGGGACGCCTGACTTCACAGATTGCCCATGAATTAAACAATCCTTTATACGGTATAATGAATACCCTCGAACTGCTCAAGTCGGAAATCTCGCCCCAAAGCAAGCGGAGAAAAATCCTGGAGATGGCTCTTTCAGAAACCGTAAGGTTGAGCGACCTTCTCCGAAAAATGCTCTCCTTTTCAAAACCCGACCAGGAGGACAGGCAAGTGGTGAATGTGAACACCATTCTGGATGAAATCCTAATCCTTCATGAAAAGCAGCTTCGTGAAAATGACATTAAAATCATATACGACTTCGATGAAGAGATAGAAAAAGTCCACGCATCCATCAACCAACTCCGGCAGGTTTTCCTGAACATGGTGACAAATGCCAGGGATGCCATGCCGGAGGGCGGAACCTTTTCAGTGAAGACACGGCAAGACAAAGATAACATCTTCATCGAGGTATCCGACACCGGAGTCGGCATCAAATCCGAAGACATCAAAAGAATATTCGATGCGTTTTTTACCACCAAAGACAGTGTTAAAGGGGTCGGTCTCGGATTGTCGGTATGCTACGGGTTCATACAGGACCACGGCGGCGACATCACCGTAAACAGTAAGCCCGATGAAGGCACCACCTTCGTGATTACGCTGCCTGTATACAAAGATCAAAGCTGATCAGTTTTTTTGGTGAGCGGTGTCAACTTGACTTTTCCCATAAAACCTGATTGACAAATATTTGAACATTCTTCAGCTCTTATGAGCATTGTTTTCCATCCGATTCGAGCACCACTACCTGTAACCAAATAAAAAGGAGGCTCACCATGAAGAATTATAAACTGATTTTGGCTCTTTCATTGGCGCTTGTCGTCGCATTGGGATCTTCTGCATTTGCGGAATATCCGGAAAAACCGGTTCAATTAATCGTGCCATGGAAAGCAGGAGGGGGTACGGATGCATTGTTCCGGGTGGTTGCCCATTACGCCGGAAAATATCTGGGACAACCCATGGTCATCGTCAACGTTCCGGGAGTGGGAGGAACCCTGGGCGCCCGGCAGGGCAAAGACTCAAAACCGGACGGCTATACGTTGACCGCAACCCATGAATCGGTTATCAGTTCCTTTCTTTCCGGGGTATCGGAGTTCAACTACTCCGATTTCATTCCTATTGCCAACATGGCGGTAAACCCGATTGTCATATCCGCCAAATATGATGTCCCTTGGAAAAACATGACCGATCTGATTGCCGACGCAAAAAAGAGACCCAATCAAATCAAATTCGGTGCTACGTTGGGCTCCACCAGCCATTTTTTGGCCCTCTATATCGGAAAACAGACCGGCACCGAATTCAAAGTGGTGGGGTATGAGGGAACCGCGCCCCGGCGGGCGGCTCTGTTGGGTGGGCATATCGATCTGACCGACAATAGCGCCGCTGCCATCATAAAATATGAGCAGGCCAAGAAAATGAGGGGGTTGGGCATCACCTCCGAAAAACGGCATCATCTCAGCCCCGACGTTGCAACATTGAAGGAGCAGGGAATCGATGTGCTCTTTGGCGTCAATCGAGGAATCTGCGCTCCCCTGGGGACTCCAGCACCGGTCGTTGCAAAGATTGCAAAAGCCTTGAAGCAGGTTCATGACGATGCGGAATATCGTGCAAAACTCGAGAAGATCGGCTCTATTCCCATGTATATGGATGCAGCCGGGTACAAAGCCTATATTGAAGAGGCCACGGGTATTTACACGGACCTTGCAAAAAATTTCGGTCTGTATAAGGTCAAGAAATAGGATTTACAGGATCAATGGATGACAGATGAGACGGGTGCTTCGGATCGGCTTGCGTTTTTAGGCTGAAAGAAGCACCCGCAAATTGAAATTTAACCGAGGCATAGGACATGCGGATATGAAACAGGACAAAGTGATCGGGATCATCCTGGTCGTTTTTTCAGCCTTCATGTATTATCAGGCAATCCATCTGCCCCCCCCGCTGTTCGGGGATGTGGGGGCGGCATTCGTGCCGAAAATCTGGTTTTCGATTCTGGGCATTTCCGGTGTGTCGCTGATCGTCACCGGCTTCATAAGAGACAGAAAGAATAGAGCGTCCGGTAGGGACGAGGTTGCTGTTGCTCATTTCGGCGAAAGATTCAAAGGATTCCTTATCCACTACCGGTTTGTCTTATCGGGGTTTATTATCTTTTTTTTATATATTTTTTTAATGAAATATATCGGCTACCTTTATTCCACCCTCTTATTCATGCCGGCGATGATGTGGGTTCTGGGACCGAAAACCGGAAAATCGGCGGCGGTCGCTGCCTTAACCACTTTGGGGGTGACCGGTATTATATACTGGGGATTTGTCAAGGTCCTGAAAGTCTTCCTGCCTACGGGCAGCCTGTTTTAAGGGAGAGCAGTATATGTTTGACATGATCATGCTGGGCGTCCAGGAGGTGTTTAAACCCTATCCGTTGCTGTTCCTATACCTCGGAACCGTAGCCGGTATCATCGTCGGCTGTCTTCCGGGATTTACCATCACCATGGGGGTCGCCCTGGTCCTGCCTCTGACGTTCGGGATGACGTCAATGGAAGGACTGGCTGCCATGATCGGGGTTATGGTGGGGGGGCTTGCAGGCGGACAAATCTCGGGAATCCTTATCGGTATTCCGGGAACCCCTTCTTCTGTTGCCACGGTATTCGACGGTCACCCCATGGCGAAAAAAGGGGAGGCGGGACGCGCGCTGGCAACCGGGACCTGGGCGTCATTTTTAGGCGGGCTCATCTCGACATTCGTGATGCTGTTCTTCACACCGCCGCTGGCGGCGGCAGCGCTGAAATTCGGGCCCTGGGAGTTTTTCTCCCTGGTCTTTTTCGGACTGACCATCATTGCCAGCCTGTCCGGGAAATCCCTGACCAAAGGAATCGTATCGGGAGTATTCGGACTGATTGCCGCAAGTGTCGGCGCCGACCCCATGACCGGCATTCCCCGGTTTGATTTCGGATTCAATCACCTTGCAGGCGGGTTCGCCTTTTTACCGGTTCTTGTGGGCCTGTTTGCCTTTTCTCAACTGATGAGCAATCTGGAAGGCAAGAGCCGGGCCCAGGAGGCATTGATCGTCGGAACCAAATTGACGTTCTCCTCTCTCAAGGTACTGAAAGATATCTTCCGCCAGCCGTTCAACCTCCTGCGGTCCTCCCTGATCGGAGTTTTTATCGGTGCGTTGCCCGGGGCAGGGGCCAGCATTTCAAATATCCTGGCCTATGATCAGGCTAAAAAAGCATCAAGGCATCCTGAAAAATTCGGCACCGGGATCATAGACGGGATTATCGCTTCGGAATCGGCAAACAATGGAACCGAAGGGGGTGCGTTGACGCCGACCATGGCGCTGGGCATCCCGGGAGGAGCCGTCTCTGCAATGATGCTGGGAGCCCTCCTGCTTCACGGGATTCAGCCCGGCCCCATGCTGATCATAGAATATCCTCACCTGGTTTACGGGGTGATCGTTGCTTTATTTATCGCCCATTTTTTCATGCTGGGAACCCAGCTATACGGCATCAAATTGTTCGTGAGGCTGACCCGATTGCCCATTTATGTGCTGGTGCCGTCTATTCTCGTGCTTTGCGCCGTGGGATCGTTTGCCATATTCAACCGGTTTTTCGATATCTGGGTGCTTCTGATTTTCGGAACCCTGGGATACCTCATGTCCAAGTTTAAATTTCCCTTGGCGCCGGCTATTCTGGGAGTCATTCTCGGACCCATTGCAGAGGTGAATTACAGGCGGGCGTTGCAGACGGAAAGCGATATGACGCTGTTTTTTACAAGGCCGATATCTCTGGCTTTCCTTGTCCTTGCGGTGCTCTCGCTGATATATCCATTTTGGCAAAATTACCGGCAAAAGAAACGGCAGGCTAAATCATAAACGTTCCGCCGTTGACATCCAGCGTCACACCGGTAACAAACGGGGAATCCATCAGATAGTCGAAGGCTCGAACCACATCACCCACGTTTCCGATCCGGGGGACCATTACCTTTGCTTTCAGGCTGTCTATCTTTTCTTCGGACCATTCCAGAAAGGGGCCGGCATCTTCAATAAAAGCAGGAGCGATGGCGTTGACCGTAATGCCGAAAGGTCCGAGCTCTCGGGCCGCATACCGGGTCAATCCCAACATTCCGGCCTTGGATGCCGCATAATGGGGCCCGATAACACCGCCGCCGCGGGCTGCCACGGATGAGATGTTGACGATCCGACCGAATCCTTCTCCCTTCATATCCTGTACCACCAGTGAACACCAGTAAAACGCCCCGTTCAGATTAACACCGATGGTGTCATCCCAGTCTTTAAAGCTGATCTCGTCAAAAGACCGGATGGGCATAATACCCGCATTATTGACCAAAACAGTGATGGGCCCAAAGACTTCTTTCGCCTTGAGATAAAGGCGTTTAATCTGTTCTGAATCGCTGTTATCCCCCTTTAAAACCAGAACCTTCCGCCCGTTAGAGAGTTGGGCGTTTAATTTGCTTTCAGCGATCTTTGCATCCGCATCGTTTCCCGCATAGGTAACGGCAACCGATGCCCCTCTTTTCACCAGTGCTTCGGCCAACCCGAACCCGATCCCACGGGTTCCGCCGGTTACGATGGCATTCAATTTATTCATTCCAATGCTCCTCAACCAGACTTAAACCCCGTCCCAAAGGCGTAAACCCGATACTTTTTTGAAGTGCGCATCATAAGTGACAATGGTGGAACCTGTTTCCAAAGCATGGGCGGCAATCCAAACATCGTTGATGGGAATGGGGGTTCCGGTTTTGGTAAGAGATCGCTTTACTTTACCGAAAACTTCGGCGGTTTCCGAGGTGGCATTCAATATTTTTACAGCGGGTTTAAGCAAAAACTGAGTGAGTGTTTCTTTGTTTCTTCGCTCCCGTTTTCCACCCGCAAAACCGGCAAATAAGCTCTCCAAGAATAAAAATCGACATATAAACGGTCTCGGCATCGGAAAGAGCATCCAGAACCGCCTCATCACCTGCCAAAAGTCTCGTGTAGGCATTGGTATCCAATAAAATTTTATTCACTGCCAATCCCCATCATCTATTTTTCTTATATCGCCAACCTTTTTTTCGAATTCAGTGAGCTCTTTGCTGGACCACTGGCCCGAAAACTCTTCAAAATCGCTCCTGTTTCTACCTCGATCCTTTGGTTTCACCCCAAGTGATTCTTCTAGAAGCTTTTTAATCGTCTTGTTGACACTTAAACTCTGTGATTCGGCTTTTGACTTAATGAGCCTAACGAGTGGTTCGTCAATGCCGTGTATCGTAATAGATTTCATTTTTTTCTCATTTTGATTCAGGATTTGAACCATAGCGCGGTTCACTATTTAAAAAAAATAGTTCATTTTCAGCATCAAATCAATATTAAATATACATCAATCCAATAGAAATGAAGACCGGTTCGTTTATTCCATCATTCCAATTACCTGTAATCTTCTCTCACCGGGCAAAACACATCGAGGATGAAGCTGTCGGTGATGGCTGCTCCGGAGTGAATGATATGCGGCGGCAAAACAACAACCGATCCCGGTCCAAGTCTTTTGGTTACACCGTCTACGGTCAGTTCGAACTCCCCTTCCATAACATTCACTACCTGCTCATGGGGGTGAGAATGCTCGGGAACCCCTGCGCCGGGCTCGATGTTCCAGTATGCAAAGGTCATATTCTCCGAATGGACGAACCTTGCCTTGGCTCCGGGCGCAACTTCCCTGACTTCGATTTCCTCAAGATTTCGATGATCCATTTTTATCCTCCTGTCGACTGAGTAAATGCTTGATTTTCAAACTCCGTGGAGTTTCCCAAAATGCGAAGTTGTCACATACCAAAATTCATTGTCACATTAAAGAGACATAAGCAAATATAATTGACAATAGGGATTGCTTTGAATATGTCAGCTATGTTCGGCTGTTCACAAACAAGTTTGGGGCTTCGCCCCGATTGGAATGTTGGAATGATGGAGTGCTGGAATAATGGGTTTTGGAATAGAGGCAAGAACTCCGGCCTCAAAAAATATCATATATTTTCATTATGTTGTAGAAATTCCGAGACGTCAAACTATACGAAAGGGGACGGATATGAATGTCCAGGACATTAAAAAAGCAGCAGATGAACTCAAGGACGATCTTATAGGCTTCTGCCGGGAATTGATCCAAACCCCAAGCATGCCCGGACAGGAAGAGGCGGCTGCTAAACTGACCGTCCGGAAAATGGAAGCGCTTGGTTATGATGAGGCCTATACCGACGGGGTCGGCAATGCCATCGGAGTAATAAAGGGGGAAGATCCGGACGCTCCGGTTTATATGCTGAACTCCCACCTGGATCATGTGGATCCCGGGAATCGGAGCGAGTGGAAACATGATCCTTATTCCGGCGATATTGAAGACCGAAAAATATACGGTCGCGGCGCAAGCGATACAAAGGGCGCATTTGCCGTTCAGGTATACGCGCCGGAGGTGCTTCGCCGGCTGGGGATCAAACCCAAAGGGGATGTCTATGTTACCGGCGTGGTGCTTGAAGAAGTGGGCGGATTCGGCACCCGGTATATTTTGGAAAACATGGATACCAAACCGGACTGCGTGATTCTCGGGGAAGCCACGGAGAATCATATTAAACTCGGCCACCGCGGTGGTATCCGCTATAAGGCAACTTTTTACGGTAAAAGCGTGCATGCCAGCGCTCCGCAGCGAGGCATCAATCCGCACTATGCAGCAGCACGTTTTCTCCTTAAACTGGAAGAGATGCTGCCCGGCCTTAAAACCGATCCGGATCTGGGGCAAACCACGGTAGCCCCCACTGTTTATCACACCGGGGTGTCCAGTAATAACGTGATTCCCGGAGAAGTCGATATTATTCTCGATATGCGATCCGCCGGCGAGACGGCTGAAGAGGTTATGGATATCTATCGAAACATTGCAGATCAGGTATGCCCGAAAGATGTAAAAACGGAATTCCAATTGGTAAAGCGCACCCTGAAAAGCTATACCGGGTTGGATGACCCGTTTCATGGCGGTTTGGTGGGTGGGTTCAAATTGGAAAAGGACAGCCCCTTTGTTCAAAAGGCAGCTTCCGTCATCCAGGGCACTTTGGGATATTCGCCTAACCTCGTATACTGGCAGTTTGGAACAGATGGTCGGTTTACGGCTGCAGCGGGCATACCCACATACGGATTTTCTCCTTGCGAAGAGTATCTGGCCCATACCGCTGACGATCACGTAAAAATAGATATGATGATGGATTCGCTCTACTGCTATCCGCAGATACTTCTCTAAGGCTCCATTTTTCGATCGATATGGTGAATCATACAGTTGCCAATTCTCCAGTGTGCCGGTTGACCAGTATATCGAGTAGGATATTGCCCGGACACTGGCCCACTGCCTAACTGGTTAACTGGCTGACTGGCAAACTGGTTAACATATCTAAAAGGAGAAACACCAATGAATGAAGCGAAAGAAAAAATCTGCAAAGAAGTCGATTCGCTGACCGACGATTTATATGCAATAAGCGACTGGTTGATGGAAAATCCGGAAACTGCTTATCAGGAATTCAAAGCCTGTGAATACCTTAGCAATGTGCTCGAAAAACAGGGATTTAGCGTGGAAAGGGGTGTTGGTGATGTTAAAACATCTTTTCTTGCAAGGCCAAAAGGATGCCAACCGGCTCGCCCTGCGGTGGCCATTTTGGCAGAGTACGATGCATTGCCCCAAATCGGTCACGGGTGCGGACACAATCTCATTGCTGCAGCCAGTATGGGCGCTGCCATTTCTCTGAAAAGGATACTTGGCGATGCAGGCGGCTCTATGGCGGTCGTGGGGACACCGGCTGAAGAAGGCGGAGGCGGAAAAGTCTTTCTGGCAGAGGCCGGGGTATTTAAAGATATGGATGTTGCCATGATGTTTCATCCCAGCAATTCGAATATGCCTGCGAAAGATAATCTCGGGCGCACCAAATTTAAGATCGAGTTTTTCGGAAAATCGGCACATGCGTCCGGGTCGGCGGATAAGGGGCGGAATGCTCTGGATGCTCTCGTCCTGACATACACCGGCATTAATTCACTCCGCCAGCATCTGCTCCCGGACGGCAGGCTTCACGGCATCATCACACACGGTGGAGACGCACCGAATATCATCCCCCACTACACGTCCGGCCTGTTTTATGTCAGAGCAGGAAGCATTGCCTATCGCGACGAACTGTTTGATCGGGTCCAAAAAATTGCAGAAGGTGCGGCCATGGCCACCGGCACGGAAGTCAAAATCGAAATCAACCTGCCCAAGCTGGATCCCATTAAAAGAAATCCGGCCCTGGAAGGCGCTATGGAAGCCAATATGGTCCGGCTGGGCATACCCATCGATGAGGATGACGGCCGTAGAGGATCTTCGGACATCGGCAACCTGAGCCATTATCTGCCGGCTATTCATCCCTATTTGGGGATTGTCGATCCGGATTCGGGTATTCCCGGACATTCAGTGGCTTTCTGTGAAGCAACCACCTCCCCGAAGGGACGCGAGGTTCTGCTGAACGCTTCAAAGATGCTCGCACTGACCGCTTACGATTATCTGAATTCGGCTGAATTGAGAGAAAAGGTTTCGGCAGATTTTAACCGCTCGGAATAGTGCACCTCAAATGAAAGGGAAAGAATAATGAAAAAAAATCCGGTTAAGGATGCAGACAAGGGGTTGATTCCGAAAAGCGAGTTTATCGGACTCGAGAATATTGTGCACCTGTGCACCGGGGGTGAATCCCCTGTTTTGAAATCGCACCGGGAAGCCATCGACCGCTTCCTTGCGGATAAGGCGCTCGGGGAAGCCAGTCGAAAAAAAATGGAAGATGCCGTGAGCCGCTGTAAGACCAAGGCCGGTAAGCTCCTGGGTGTTGCCCCGGAAGATATCGCTCTTCTTTCCAGCAGCTCTGAAGGGGTGAACATCCTGGTTCATGGACTGGAATGGAAGGCCGGTGACAATGTCGTCATCTGTGATGTGGAGTTTCCGACCGAAATTATTCCCTGGACCCTTCTTCAGAAGAAAGGGGTGGATATCCGCATTGTCAAGAACCGAAACTGGTACGTCTCGCTCGACGACATCCGGAACGCCATGGACGAAAAAACGAAACTGGTCGCCATCAGCAGTGTGAGCTATTTTACGGGCCAGCGGCTTTCAATCGAAAAGTTGTCGCAAATGGTCCATGAAAACCGGTCCCTCCTGCTGATCGACGCCACGCATGCGGCAGGCGTGGTATCGGTGGAAGCAAAATTTGCCGACATGTTGGTCTCAAGTTGTTATAAATGGCTGCTGGCGACCCATGGGGTTGCAATATGCTATCGGAACAGAGAGCGTCTTGCTGATCTGAACCCACCGTTTTTAGGCTGGCACTCGGTCGTATCCATACCCGACTGGCAGGAACCGCTGAATTTTGAATTAAGAAAGGACGCCGGCAAATTCGAGCCGGCCAACCACAGCTTCATCAGCGTATATGTGCTGGAAAACGCCCTGAATCAGATTCTTAAAATCGGAGTGTCTTCCATTGAAAAGCATGTTCTCCATTTGAGCGGAAAAGTCTGGGAAGGAATCAAAGACCTGGGATACGAAATCATGACACCAAGAAATCCGGAAGAGCGGGCCGGCAATGTCTGCTTTATGACCGATCATATCCATGAAGTTACCGAATCGCTGGCCGAACGCGGGATTCGAATCTGGGGTGGCTACGCCGGTGTGGGACGCGTGCGTGTCTCCACACATCTTTACAACACGGAAGAAGATGTGGACAAGCTGCTTGCCTCTTTAAAAGAATTACCGGATTCAATATAAGGATAAAAGGAGAAAACAATGAACCTGGCAAAATTTCCAAGAAGAAAATACACAGAAGGTTTTACCCCAATTGAAAAGCTGTCCCGCCTTTCCGAACATCTCGGCGGTCCGGAAATCTACATGAAGCGAGACGATCTCCTGGGTCTTGCCGGTGGCGGAAACAAAACCCGAAAACTCGAATTTCTGGTTGCAGAAGCCCTTGAAAAGGGGGCAGACACATTGGTCACCTGCGGTGCGGTGCAGTCCAACCACTGCCGGTTGACCCTGGCGGCAGCCGTAAAGGAAGGCCTGAAATGTCAACTCGTATTGGAAGAGCGGGTACCCGGCTCATACAAACCCGAGGCAAGCGGCAATAATTTTCTTTTCCAGCTGCTCGGTGTTGAAGAGATCAAGGTGGTTCCGGGCGGGTCCGACATGATGGCGGCCATGCAGGAGGTTGCGGACGGGTTAACCCGGGCAGGAAGAAAACCGTATATCATCCCAGGCGGCGGTTCCACTCCCGTGGGCGCCACCGGTTATGTGGCGGCGGCTGAAGAAATTCTGGCCCAGACCTTCGATATGGGATTGAATCTCAGCCGGGTCGTCTGCGCCAGCGGAAGCACCGGAACCCATGCCGGTCTTGTGGTGGGTTTCTACGGCAACAACAGCAATATCCCGGTAATCGGTGTCAACGTCAGCCGCAAGAAGGAAATGCAGGAAGAAATGGTGTACAGCCTGGTCCAAAAGACGGCCGTACATGTGGGAGTGCAATCGGAAATCCCCAGATCCGCGGTTGTATGTTTCGATGAGTACGTGGGACCGGGTTATTCCCTGCCGACGCCCGAGATGGCGGAAGCCGTCAAGATGCTCGCCCGATATGAAGGTATCCTCATGGATCCGGTTTACACCGGAAAGGCCATGGCAGGTTTCATCGATCTCATCCGCAAGGGCTATTTTGAAAAAGATGAAAAACTCCTCTTTCTCCACACCGGTGGATCACCGGGGCTTTATGTTTACATAAACGATATTCTGGAATGAAAATCGTTTGAAATTGATGGAAAGGACGCTCTCTAACATATGAATCTTCAAATCAGAATCGCAGAAAAGATAAACCCGCATCTGTTTTACGGATGGATCATGCTTGCGGTCGGTTTCCTGGGTCTGCTGGCAACCGGTCCGGGACAGTCCTATAATATCGCCGTATTCGTGAATCCGCTGATCGAAGAACTGAAACTCTCCCGCACCGCTATCTCCAGCGCTTACTCATTAGGCACGCTGATCGCGGCATTCGGCCTCTCTTACATCGGAAGGATGATCGATCGTTTCGGCCCGCGGTTGATGATTGTAGCCCTCGGCCTTTGCCTCGGAGCGGTTTGCATGCTTTTTCCCTTTGTCTCCGGCATCATCGCACTTTCCGTTGCCTTCACTGCCGTAAGGTTTTTCGGTCAGGGGGCGCTCACCCTGGGCAGCACCAACCTGGTTTCCCAATGGTTCTCCCGCCGCCGCGGGATGGCACTCAGCATTACCTCCCTGGGATTCGCAGTAGGCAATGCCCTTTACCCGCCCTTGACACAGATGCTTATTGCCGGCATCGGCTGGCGAATGTGCTGGGTTTTGCAGGGGGTGTTCGTCCTCGCCTTGATTATACCCATAGCCGGCATCTTGGTGGTGAACAAGCCCGAAGATATGGGCTTGCTGCCGGATGGCGACCCAAAGCCTTCATCAGGTGAGGAAAACGGAATGGAAGACGGCTTTACAGTGCCTGAAGCGCTGCGGACGGTGACTTTCTGGTTGCTGGCAGTAGGCACCGCTATCCCGGCCATGCTGATCACCGGAATGATCTTCCACCAGATATCATACTTCGAGGGACAAGGGCTGGACGCTCAGAGCGCCGCAAATATCTTCCCCATCCTGTCCGTCTCGATGGTGATTTTCATGGTCGTTTACGGCCAGCTGCTGGACCGTTTCAAAACCAGCACCGTGGTATCGGCGGGAATCCTGATGAATGCCGTGGCCTTGTGGCTGCTATACATCGCCGACAACATGATGTTGGCCGGCGTGTATGCCGTTGCCATGGGCGCAACCCAGGCAGCAGCAATGACCAATGCCAGTTACATCTGGCCCCGTTTTTTCGGCCGCAAGCATTTGAGCGGAATCCAGGGTACGGCCTTCACGGTCGGCATTACCGGGGCCGCGGTTGGACCCCTGCCTTTCGGCATTGCCTACGATGTATTCGGAGGCTATCATGAGGCGGTTCTCGGGTTATCACTGCTGCCGGTGATCTTCGGCGCGGCGGTGTTTTTCACACGTCCGCCCACCCGTGCGGCAAGACACGAAAAAAGTGAATAAAAGGGACTCAGGGATGAATCCACTTATCTGAAAGGAGTAACGTGATGGCGACCGTTAAGTTGATTGAATATGAAGAGGCGAGCCCCGAAGTGAAGGCGGTTTACGATGACATCATGACCACCCGGGGAATAGACTGGATCAATAACTTCTGGAAGGCGATCGCAGTGCAACCGGATATGCTCCGGCGAACCTGGGAGGGAGTCAAGGCTGTAACCGCGCCAGGGGCGCTCGATCCTCTGGTTAAAGAAATGATTTACGTTGCTGTCAGTGTGACCAACGGTTGCGAGTACTGCATCAACAGTCACACCGCCTCGGCCAGAAAAAAAGGCATGACGGACGAAATGCTGGGCGAATTGATGGCTGTTGTGGGCATGGCCAATCAAACCAATGCCCTGGTCACCGGTTTTCAGGTGGAACTCGATAAGGTCTTTCAAAACGGCGGACGAAAACCCTGATTGCGATTCGAGCCGTCTTTCATTTACCGACGATAGCTTCTGAGGATTTTAATGATGCTTGCGGGTAATATAAATGCCGATTAAATTCCATTATCTTTCTGAGTGCCTATGTTACGTTTGAGATCCAGAATGCAGCGCAAGAGGAGAAGGCATGGATAAACTTACCGTTTTTCCGGATAAAGAAATAACGAGTGCGGGTGTTGTTTCGGATAAGTTCTTAAGCCTTGGCGTCAAAACATTTGTCGATGCATGTTTCTATCTTCATGAACTGCCGTACGGGTACAATTCTTCCAAAGACGACCTCATGATCGTGTTTACGGAAAAAATGGGTACGTGCACCACTAAACATTCGGTGATTGCCACCCTTGCCGAAGAACTGGATCTGCCGGTAACCAAGACCATCTGCATTTACGCCATGACTGAAGAGATCGTAACCGGCACCAACGCTATTCTGGAGAAATATAATCTGCCTTATGTTCCCATGGTGCATTGCTTCTTGGAATACGATCGGTTCAAGGTCGATCTGACGGAAGGCAACAACAACGGAAAGAACCGGCCAATCGAGGAGTTTCTTTATACGGAAAAAGTAAACCCTCACATTTCCCAAAAAGAAGAGTATCTGCTTTATCGAAAGGCCCTGGAAGCGGATATATTGACCCGGAATGAAATGAAGGACATCGATATGAAGATCGTCCTCCATGCCAGGGAAGAGGGGATTGCTTTATTAAAATCAAAAGTCTGAAAACCAAATCCTTCTGCCCGAATTACCTCCACCACAACAAATCCATTCGACGCATTTCCCCAAACCTGATATATTGACCACATACATCATCGAGAATCGAGCATCCAATATAGAGCATTGAACACTATTTATCCGTTAAGATCAGCGTAAACCTGCCCGCCATCTTATTTCTTTAGGATCGGCAGGCGGGTCAGCGCCCTATTCAACCGGAGGTATCAAAGTGGCCCGAGAAGAAGTCTACAAAAAACTTTCCGAACATCTTTCCCGGTTACCCATGGGGTATCCGTACCGGGAGGATTTGGAGGAAATTTTAAAAGAGAATTTCTCTCCGGATGAAGCCGAAGCTGCACTTGCCATACCCACGGATACGATTCCGCTTCGGGCAGTTCCTGTAGAGGAGATTCTTGAAAACGCAGGATGCACCAAAGAAGAGCTTGGCATCATCCTGGAGCGTCTTGCGCAAAAAGGGGTGATATATTCCGGTAAAACGGAAAAAGGCGAGAAAGGGTATGCCTTGCATCAGGTGGGATTCGGCTTTCCGCAGACCTTTTTCTGGAAGGGCGAAGACACGCCGCATGCGAAAAAAATGTCCGAACTGGTGGCAAAATATTTCAATCGAAAAGTGACCATGGAATCGTTCAGTCCGACAGAGACAAGGGCGTATCGATATATCCCGGTGGGCCGGAGCCTCGATGCAGGCAAACAGGGGGTCTTCCCCCAGCATATGATGGAACGGGTCGTTGAGCAGGCCGAAATTATTGCCCTCGGCCACTGTCCCTGCCGGATGGCCTTCAAGCTTCGGGGATTCGGATGCGGCCATCCCACAGAGGTCTGCATAAAATTAAACGGCATGGCACGATATGTCATTGACAGGGGTTTGGCCAAGGAAATCACAAAAGATCAAGCACTTGACGTTATCAAAAAGACCGAAGCGATGGGCCTGGTTCACTTTGTCGATAATGCCGAAGACGAGATCCTGCACAACTGCAATTGCTGCGGATGCGCCTGCTGGAATGTAGGGAACATCCGGCGGAGAAAGATTCCCAGAGACGCCATCATGGCGACTTATTTTACCCGGATGACCCATGAGGACGACTGTGCGGGATGCGGTGAATGCGTGGACATCTGTCCGGTAAACGCGGTGGAAATGAAAGATGACATCCCGGTTGTCGATGAAGAATGGTGTATCGGCTGCGGTGTCTGTTCAACGGTCTGCGGCACCGATGCCATCGAAATGTTATTGCGGCCTGATAAAACCGGACAACTGCCCGCCGCCACTGTTTCAGAACTCCACCATAAGATCATGAAGGAAAAAGGGTTATAATAGACTCATCAAAGGAAAAAATATTTTTTACACCCGCCGAAACGGTAGACGCCGTCAGCTACGATTTTTCTCAATACGGCCTGCAAAAACTTCTGTATCTCGAATTGTGCAAACTTATCCTCGGTGAAGATGCTACTGTGAAAAAAGATCCGGCAGGAGAGGGGGTCTGGATCGTTGCCCCTCCCGGCAGGCGAATGAAGTTTATAAATTACCATTCGCTGGGCGACTATTTAATCAAAGCCCTCGAGAACAGATCTTTATCAACAGAATCGCTGACCGCTGTCTGTCAACGGGTGTTCAGGACAAGGGCCTATCCGGGGCATGACGATAGCGGAAAGCAGGCGGGCATCTGGGTGGAGACCGGGATGGAGGGTTTTAACTGCCGGCAATGCGGCCGATGCTGTCAAACCCTAGAATATTATGACGGGTGCACCATTGACAATTATCGAAACTGGGAGTGCCTCCAACGGACCGATATCATGGAATGGGTAAGGCCGATCACACAAGACGGTGAAATCGTATCCTGCCGAATCTGGGTAAAACCGGGGACCAAACATTACGCGGAGATCTGTCCCTGGCTTCGAAAGATACCGGACCGGAACCGTTACGAATGTCGGATTCATGACGTCAGACCCGAAATCTGCCGTCAATATCCCGGAACCCGGAAACACGCGGAAATGACCGGTTGTGCCGGCTTCAGCATGTCATAAATTTGACCCGGTTCCCAGTCAGATTCAATCAATTTCCAATCCCAATACCCGCAACAAATTTTTTCCTCAATCTAAGTCCTTAATGTCAAATGTAATTTAATTCCTCAGCATCACTCAATAGCTTTTTTCGATTCACCTGGTATGAATATTGCTAATTTTTAAACCGAAGACGTTAAACAATCAGGTTGGAGGATACGATCATGTCCTATCAGGTGCAACGGGGGGATACCATTGCCCAGGTGACCCAACGATACAGTGTCAGTTGGGAAAGGCTTCGACAGATGAACCCGGATGCGGTGGGTCAATCCCGCCGGACCGGGCGCTGGTTCCTTAAAGAGGGGGCCGTCATCAAAACAGAAGATTCATTCGAAACCGTATTGAAACAGAAAGTGGAAAAGGTTGCAGTTCAGAATCAGACCGTTTCAAGCGCTGTCGATACCCACAAAAAAGAGACCTGGTCCGAATACATCATCAAGCCGGGTGATACACTTTGGGCGCTGGCCGTCAAACGATTTCATGTCAATGTTGAAGATCTGATCAGAGACAACAACATCGAGGACCCCCGCAAAATAATGCCGGGCCAGAAGATCCGGGTTCGCCGGCAGTCCCTTCGGGGCACTCAAAATGTGGTGGCCAGCTGGTATGGAGAAAAATATCACGGGCGGGTCATGGCCAACGGTGAACCCTTTAATATGCATGCCAATACCATCGCCCACAAGAATCTGCCTTTTGGCACACAGGTTGAATTAAAGAACCCGGAAACCGGACAAGTTGAAAAAGCAATTGTTACAGACCGGGGTCCCTATGTGGCAGGCCGAGATGTGGATCTGTCTTATGCGCTGGCTGAAAGGCTCTCCTTATTGAAAAAGGGTGTCGGAAAGTTGGTCATGAAGGTTTTATAGCCTTTGAACGCTATATGCATTTTGAAGACAGTTTTAGAAACCCTTGGGACCCAGCGTCAACCCGCCTTCCACCGGAATATTCGCACCCGTGATATAACTGGCATCGTCTGACGCCAGGAATACCACCACACTGGCGATTTCGTCCGGATCAGCGATTCTTCCCAGCGGAATCCCCTCCTTCCACTGATCTACCATTTCCTTGGGCATGTTCCGTACCCGCTCGGTTCCGATAACGCCGGGAGAGATGCAATTTACATTGATTCCGTATGGTCCTAGTTCTTTCGCCAGGGTTTTTGTAAATCCCATGATTCCGGCCTTGGCCGCCGAATACTCGGCTGCTTTCTGCATGCCGACCATACCGGCGATGGAGGCAAAATTGATGATCTTTCCGGTTCGTCTTTCCATCATATGATTGATTACGGCACGCGTGCAGTTCATCGCACCATAAAGGTTTACATTGATGACTTCATGCCACCGTTCCTGGGTGGATTCGGAAAATATGCTGTGCTTGGATTTGAGGAAGACGCCGGCCGAGCCCCCGGCGATATTGGCCAGAATATCAATTTGGCCGAACGTATCCAATGTAAACCGGGCGAGCTGATGGGCTTCTTCCAATTCATTGACGTTAACCTGCATGCTCTTCGCCTCGTGTCCCGCCGCACTCAGCCGATCCGCCAGCTGTCTGGCGCCTTCAATCTCGATTTCCGCAATGACCAGCTTTACACCCTCAGCGGCCAGCCGCTTGCACGTACAAGTTCCGATACCTCCAGATCCACCAGTCACAATCGCCACCTTGTCTTTCAAACGCATACTGCACCTCCTCTGATTTCTTTTACAATATATGGCCTTGTATTATTCCATGATTTATTTGATTTCAACCATATTGAATTCCCACTCCTTTTTCCT
>Ga0180009_10003556_pt1 | contig 17689 bp, 14 predicted proteins | sample OS_PC_MetaG_FD_123537 | JGI IMG/M metagenome (GOLD analysis project Ga0180009, IMG submission 123537) | Groundwater microbial communities from the Aspo Hard Rock Laboratory (HRL) deep subsurface site, Sweden - OS_PC_MetaG | ecosystem: Environmental > Aquatic > Deep subsurface > Groundwater... | reverse complement strand
TCTTTCGTGTCTTTGTGACTTTGTGGCTGAGTAGTAACGATTTTTATGATTAAACATGATCTGCGTCCATCATATTCATCTGCGTCATCTGCGTTCCATGTATTACTGCTGAGCAGTTACCATAAATCTGGAAAATAGAAGTCAGAAGACAGATGTCAGACATATAAGGAATATTCCTTTGCAGGAATCTGACTTCTGATTTCTGGCCTCTGACTTCCACAGCTGCGTTTTCTTTCCTGCGCCGCATCATTAACTTTGCGCTTCGTACAGGCCCCTGTATATTCCGCCTTTTGCCAGAAGTTCCTGATGACTGCCGGTCTCGGCCAGTTCGCCCTTTTTCAGCACGAATATTTTGTCGGCGTTCCTGACCGTGGAAAGCCTGTGCGCCACCATTACCACGGTGCGGCCGCCCAAGATCTTTTCTATGGAACTCTGCACGGCCTGTTCGCTGGCGGTGTCGAGATTTGAAGTGGCCTCGTCCAGAAGCAGTATCTTGGGCTTTTTGATTATAGCCCGGGCTATGGCCAGGCGCTGGCGCTGGCCGCCTGAAAGTTTTATGCCGCGCTCGCCGAGGATGGTCTCATAGCCCCGGGGCATCGCGTCTATAAAGGCGCGGGCGTCGGCGGCTTTTGCGGCTTCCACGACTTCTTCCATCGAAGCGTCCGGTTTGCCTATGGTAATGTTCCTGAATACCGTGTCGTCAAAAAGTATGGTGTCCTGCGTCACCAGGCCGATGTGGCGCCGCAGGTCCGTGGTGCCGAGGTCCCTGAGGTCGTGTCCGTCCGCGGAGATCGAGCCCGTTATCGGGTCAAAGAACCTGAGCAACAGATGGATGACGGTCGTTTTGCCCGAGCCGGACGGGCCGACGATCGCCGCCACCTCTCCGGGGTTTATGACGAAGCTCAGGTTTTTCAGCACCTGCGTCTCGCGGGACGGGTACTTGTAATTAACGTTTTTGAATTCTATTTTGCCGGCAAGTTGGGTTATATTTCCCGGTTTGGAGGTCACTATTACGGCGGGTCTTTCCTCAAGTATCTGATGGATGCGCTCCCAGGAAGCCAGGCCCATCTGCAGTTTGGCGTTCAGGTTCGCTATGTTCTTAAGGGGCATATAGGCCGTGAAGAAGCCGGCTATGAAAGAAAAAAATTCGGCGGTGGTCATCGTGCCGGCGAAGATGGCCTTGCCGCCAAGGTAGATGATGGCGACCAATATCATGCTGCCCAGAAACTCCATAAGCGGACCGGCCAGGGCCGTGGCGCGCAGATAGCGCATCATCCTTGAAAAATATTTATCGTTGGTCACGCGGAACTTGCGAATGGCCTCGTCCTCATAGTTGAAAGCTTTGACCACCGTAATGCCCTGCAGGCTTTCCTGGAACTTGTGCGAGATCTCGCCCACCAGGATGTTGCTTTCTTTGCTCGCCTGGCGCATCTTTTTGCCGAGTATGCCCAAAATGACGGCGGTTACCGGCAGGATGACCAGCGAAACCAGGGCGAAACGCCAGTTGATATAGAAAAGCACGCCCAGCAGCGAGGTGACGGTCAAAATGTCCCGTATGCCGTAAAGCGGAATGAACTGTATGGTGGACTGGACGTTGTTCAGGTCGTTTATGACCCGGCTCATCACGTCGGAGGAGCGCTTGCGCCAGTAAAATTCTATGGAAAGGCGGTGAATATGATTAAAAAGATCATCCCGGATCTGTTGGACCACTTTCTGGCCTATCCAGCTCATCAGGTAGGCGTTGATGTATTCCGCGGCCATCCGGAAAACAAATATCACGGGCAGCCCTATGATGACGAGCGTGAGGATTTCAAGTTTTTTGTCTATGAAAACGCCCTGTATCACGGGGCCCAGAATATAAACCACCGCGCCTCTGATGGCCGCCAAAAAGATCATGGAGACGGCGGCCTGCGCGAAACGCAGCTTGTAAGGTTTTACATACTTGAACAGGGACCCGACCAGGGCTCTGAACTGTTTTTTCCGCTCTTCGCGCGGCAGGGGGATCTCGGACATAAATTAGGGTATAGGGTAGAGGGTATAGGGTAGAGGTGAAAGGGGAGAGGACTTTTTAGAGAGCCGTATCATAATTATTTTAAAAATCAGTTTTCAGAACCTAAGTTTCCGCATTCCACACCCTATACCCTGAACCCGCCGCCCTATTTAAGATGGCCGAGGATCTTTTCGGCCGCGCGCTCGGCGGCGCCGGGATTGCCCAGCATCGTCCGTAAGGTTAAGAGTTCGGCGCGCATGGCGGCGGCTTTGGGCGGGCTGTTGAGGATGGAGAGCGCCTCCTGGGCCAGCTTGTCGGAGTTCGCTTTTTCCTGTATCAATTCCTTGACCGCCGGTTTTTTAAGCAGTATATTAACGAGCGAAATATAGGGGATCTTTATTACCCTCTTGGCCACGGCATAGGTGAATTTCTGCATCTTGTAGGCCACGGCCATCGGTATGCCCATCAGCGCGTTCTCGAGGGTCGCGGTGCCGCTGCAGGTGAAAGCGAAATCCATGGCCGAACGGAACCTGTAGTCAGTCTCGCGCACTATCTCCACGTCCTTTGACCAGTACTTTTCCACCTGCTCAAGCGCGGGCACCAGTTTGTAGTCCGGGAATTCCGGCACGGCGAACACGTAGGCTTTTGAATTCGGGTAGGCGGATTTTATCCTGTAGAAGGCCTCAACGAAGACGGGCAGGTGGCGGGCTATCTCGGTTTTGCGCGAGCCCGGCAGGATAGCAATTTTAAACGCGTTATCCGCCGGCGCTTCCGGCTTGGTGTCCGCGGGAACCGGCACCAGGTCAAGCAGCGGGTGGCCCACGAAAGAAACATTGGCTTTGACTTTTTTATAGAGCTCCTCTTCAAAAGGGAATATTACAAAAACTTCCTTGACCAGCCGCGCTATCCGCGCGGCCCGCCCGGGGCGGGAGGCCCAAACCTGGGGGCTTATATAGTAAAAGGCGGGGATGTTCCTGTGCGCGGCCAGGCCCAGCATCTGGTGGTTGAAGCCGTAGAAATCCACCGCTATGACGCAGGCGGGGCGTTTGTCCTCCATGTAGCGGCGGACCAGTCTTATGAGCTTGAGCCAGAGGAAAAAATTTTTAAAGGGCTCGGAAAAACCCACCGCCCCGACTGAGACCAGGTTGTATATGAAATGACTGGAAACTTCCTGCATGCGCACCCCGCCTATGGAGGTGACGGACAGTTCCGGGTCCCTGGCTTTAAGCGCCTTGATGAGGCTGGCGGCGTGCGCGTCGCCCGACGGGTCGCCGGCGACTACTAAAATGTTTTTGGTCGTGGGTACTATTCGGGCCATATGGGTCAGGGTTTAGCGAATAGCGAAATAGCGAATAGTGGTGGAAATGGGAATTTCAATGGTTTCTCCTGTTTTTCATTCGCTACTTCCCTATCCGCTATTCGCTATTCGCTGTCTGTTAAGATTTATCTATCCCGGAGTTTTTCAGGCCCTCTTCCATCATAACCCGGGTGGCTTTGCCTATGTCGCTTAACGACTGGGCGAGCGACGGCGTTGAATCGGGCATCTTAATGCCTGAAAGCTCGTATCTTTTGAGAGAATCCGTGATGTCAAGCGCCAGGCGCAAAGCCTTCAAGCCTTTCTCCCCGCTGGGGCCCGGCTTTTTGGCGTTGTTGATGCAGTCTATAAGATGGTAAAGCTCCTCTTTTATGGGCTCCCGCTTTTCTATTTTGGGGAAGATGACCTCAACATCTTTGAGCGTCCTTAAAACCGGGACTTTCTTCCTGTAGATCTTAAGGCGGGCGCTCACGTAATCTATGGAGAGATAGCTGTCCGCCTGGTAGATGCGCATGCGCCGCGCGCGCTCCATGGTCACGCGGCTGGCCGTGATATCGGCTATGCAGCGGTTCTTGAACTTGATGCGGACGTTGGTGATGTCCTCGTGGTCGGACAAGACGCTGGCGCCGACGGCCTCAAAACTTTCTATCGGGGAATCTATCATGGTCAGGATGATGTCGAGATCATGTATCATCAGGTCAAGCGTGACGCCTATGGAGGAGACCCGGGGGTCGTAGGGCCCGAGACGCTCTATGGTGACGAAGCGGGGATTCTTGACGTGCTTTAAAGTTTCTATGACCGCCGGGTTGAACCTCTCCACATGGCCCACCTGCAGGACAACTTTTTTCTTTTCGGCGAGCTCAAGCAGCCTGCGGGCGTCCGCCACCGAATTGGTGATGGGTTTTTCCACCAGGCAGTGCACGCCCGCTTCCATGGCGGTTACGGCTATCTCGGCGTGGTATTCGGTGGGGACGGCGATCACCAGCGCGTCCACCTGCGGCAGCAAATCTGAAAAGTCCTTGTAGGCCACGGAATTATGTTTCCAGGCCAGCATCTGGGCCTGCAGGAGGTTGGTGTCTGAAACGCCTATCAGTTCCACTTCCGGCATTCTGGCCAGGGTCCTGATGTGGTAGGTGCCGATCTTGCCCGCGCCGATGACGCCGAACCGCATCTTTTTCTCGGTCTTCTTTTTATCAGCCATGGGTTCCTCGATGACAGACTCCTGACGAATGAAATAATAGCCGGCGGCCGCGCCGCCGTACCGTATTTTGCGGCTATAATAAGATTATTTTACTATATTTGACGGGGGTTAAGGGCTTTGGCGTAGTTCCCAAAAGCTCACGCAGTGCGCATACCTCGTCGGAGCATTTTTCATCGTTCTGGTGAAAGACTTTTCAAGAAATCCGTCGAGCATGAAAAGTTGCGTGAGCTTTTGGGGTAGTTGGCGCCAGATTCCAGCTGTTTTCCCGGTCAAGCTGAGGAATTGAAAAATTATAGGCTGGGGTTTTCCAGCTTTGGGTTCGGCGATTCGCGGGCAGGCTGCGGGCTGCTTCCAATATGCGGCATTTAAGCGTTTAAGCGGCCCTATGCCGTTTTTTTAAGCACAAATGCGGCTGACGATACCTGGCACTTGTTTTTTTTGCTGAAAGCGAGGTCTAATTCGGCCAGGTGTTTCCGCCAGTCCTGAATTTCAAAATCATACATGTTATCAAAATACAACCCGGATGCCGAAATCAACTTAAAAATATCTTCTTTGATGTAAGCTTTTCTCTCCATTTTAACCGGCGAGAAATCCACGGTGACTAACATCGTCCCGCCCTTTTTCAACACGCGGCTCATTTCTTTTATCGCCATGACGTCTTCGCCTTCAGCCATGTGCTCAAGCACGGAAACGGAATAGACATAGTCGAAAGCTTCATCTTCAAACGGGAGTTTCGCGATATTTGCCACGCGGAAGTCTATGGAGACGTCGTAGCGCCGGGCTATGCCATTCATGGCCGAAGCCTGATCCTCGGTAACCGGCACACCTGATTTTCTCATCAAGTTCCAAAAGCCTTGAACCTGGTGTGTTTTAAGAGTGCTGATATCCACCGATATTATGTTATATCCCTTTCGCGCCAGGTAGAATTGGAGGATACCGCGGCCGCAGCCGCAATCGAGTATTTTAGCTCCGGGCCTGAATTCGCCGTGTTTTATAAGCCAAGGATATTCCCAATGCTTAAAAGATTCGAATTCAGCCCGGTAAACCAGGCCTCTCCTATCCGTGCAATAAGCGAATTTATGCATCTTTTCCCGCGGAACTTTCATCATTGAGTGCATTTCCAGGACAATATCTTTCCATTCAGGGGTTTCCAGGTCTTCAACTGTGATACGCCTGTTAATCGGTTTAATTGAGTTCATATTAGGATTTCCCAAAAATGGTCGACAAATTTGAGGTGGGCCGACGGCCTTGATAGTACGGTAAAACCGATTATCCGGGCTCAAAGGAACCGGCGTCCAGCGCCAGCACCGTGACCCCGTAGTCCCGGGCTTTGGCCAGGAAAAGGTCTTTCTCTATTATAAGGGTTTTTTTCGCTTCTATGGCCAGCGTTCCGGCGCGCGCTTCCTTCATGCTTTCAAGGGTGTTCAATCCCACCACCGGCAGGTCGAAGCGCATGTCCTGCCTTGAACGGGCCACTTTCACCACGGCCAGGTCGGCCAGCGGCCCGCTGCCGGAAACGCCCCTGCCGCGGAGTATTTCGCCGGCACGTTTGATACATTCGTCAGTGCCTTCCATGGCCTCCACCGCTATTACGGCCCGGTCCCTGACCACCACGGTAAGGCCTATGTCCAGGTCCGCCAGGGCCTTGGCGGCTTTCCAGCCGACTTCTATGCTTTTTAAGGTATTCTTGTCGGGTTTGGCGCCGGCCAAAAGTCCCGGGGCCGGCAGGAGGCGCTCAAGAAAAGTCGTGGAGTTTATGATTTCAATGCCGTCCTTGTTAAGTTCTTCGACGAGCGCCCCCAGGATGGAGCCGGCTTTTTTATCCTTCAAGGCCAGCAGTATCCTGGCGGCCCGCAGATCCGCCGTGATCCCGCCGAAGATGGAGACATGCCGGGCTTTGCCGGCCATCAGGGCTTTTGTAACGCCGGCCCGCTTGAAAAAATCTATAGGCGCGGAAACCTGGCCCAGTTTAAAATAGGCGGTTGATTCGGAGTATCGCTCTATTTCCCTGGAAGTTATGCCGGTAAATCCGACCGTAAAGACCCCGTAACCGAGGTTTTTCGCTTCTTTGGCGAACATCAGGGGGAAATCCCCGCCGCCGGCTATCAGGCCAATTTTTTTGTCCATAATATGGGAAAGTTAGAAAGCAAGAAAGTGAGAAAGTAAGCAAGTAAAGGCTCTGAATAAAAACTTTTTTTTCATAACTCTATGTGTGCCGGTTTAACCTTATCTCATTTTCTCACTATCTTACTACCTCACTGTCTTGCGCCGCGTCGCGCCGGGGCCTGGCCACGCCTCTTTTGGAGGTTTCGCAGAACTCGAGCATATGCAGGGCTTCCGGAGAGAGCCGTCCGGCTTTAAGCCGGGCTATGGCGTCTTTCAGCAGCAGCCCCTCAAAGAAAAGCGTCTTGAAGACCTGCTTGATGGAATTTATGCTTGCGCGCGAAACGCCGCTGCGTCTTAAACCCACCAGGTTCAGGGACACCGGCTTGGCCCGGTCCCCCTGCGCGATGCAGTAAGGGAGGATGTCCTGGTTCGCCATAGCCCCGCCGCTAAGCATCACAAGCGAGCCGATCCTGGTGAACTGGTGTATGCCGGCCAGCCCCGAGATGATGGCCTTGTCCTCTATGCGGACATGGCCCGCCGCCGCGGCCGAATTGACCATGATGATATTGCTGCCGATGCGGCAGTCGTGCCCGATATGGGAATTGGCCATTAACATGCAGCCGGAGCCTATTGTGGTTATGCCGGTCGCGGGGGAACCGCGGTGAAGCGAAACCCCTTCGCGCACAATATTGGAGTCCCCCATAACCAGCCTGGTCGCTTCGCCGTGATAGCCGTAGTCCTGCGGGGGCGTGCCTATAAAAACGTGTCCCGTGAAGTGATTATTCTTTCCTATTTCCGAGAATTCTATTATGGAGTGGGGGCCCACATAGGTGCCGGAGCCTATCCTGACGCTTTCTCCTATCACCGCGTAGGGGGCGATCTCCACGTCCTTGTCTATCTGCGCGGACGCGTGTATTATGGCCGTGGGATGTATCTTGGTTGACATGGTGTTCCATCTCTGCTAGTCGAAAGTCTAGAGTCTAAAGTGGAGAGTCTATAACACAAGTCGAGGGTGGAGCGAAGCGACACAATTCAACCGTATCTAACAGGTGGAGAGTCTAAAGTCTAAAGAAACAACTTAATATCTCTACACTTTAGACTTTCGACTCTAGACTTTAAACTCTTGTCTCTCCACTTTAGACTTTCGTTCTATTTGTTACTCTATCGCAAAGAGCAACTCGGCTTCGGCCGCGAGTTCAGCGCCCACAAAAGCCAGGCCCCGGGCCTTTGCTACCCTGCTCTTAAACCGCACGATCTCTATAAAAAGCTTCATAACCTCGCCCGGCACCACCTGCCGCCTGAACCTGGCCTTGTTTATCCCCGCGAAAAGGGCGAAGTATCCTTTGGTCTCCGGCAGGCCCATCATCATCGCGGCTGAGGTCTGGGCCATGGCTTCAAGTATCAGCACGCCCGGCAGGATCGGTTTTTCGGGAAAATGGCCGTGGAAACAGAGTTCGTTGGCGGTCACGCATTTAATGCCGACGCCGCGCTTGTTTTCCTCTATTATCTCCACCCTGTCCACCAGCAGGAACGGGTAGCGGTGCGGGATTATCTTAAGCACCTCCTCGCACGGGATGATTCGTAAAGGGGTGTAGACGGGGGGGGGTGTTGTGTTCATAATAGCAACCTATTAAACGGGCTATTGTCTGCCATAAGCCATATGCTTTAGGCCATACGCAGAAATCTTATAGCTTACGGCGTATGGCATACGGCCTATGGCAGTTTTCTGCGTATGGCCTATGGCTTAAAGCTTATGGCGATCATAACGCAAAGCGTTATGATCTACTAACAGTTTAGCAAAATTCACATTGGCCTTGTGGCCCGTATAGACGGCTTCTACGCTTACGGCGCCCAGTTCCAGGCCGGTAAGCTTCAGATCCCCCAGCAGGTCCAGCAGTTTATGCCTGGCGAATTCATCGGGGAACCTTAAACCGCCTTCAGAGCTCAAAAAAGCGTTATCGTCTATGATCACGGCGTTTTCAAGCGAACCCCCTAAGGCGAGCCCCGCGGCCCTCAAGCCGTCTATTTCGCTTTTGAAGCCGAAAGTGCGGGCCGGAGCGACTTCCGTCAGATAGTTCTCGGGGGTCAGGGCTATCTCAAAGGTCTGGGAGCCTATAAGCCTGTGAGGGTGGGAATAAGTCAGCCTGAAAACCGGTTTATCCGCCGGGTACGCCCTGTAGACCGCTTCCCCGCACCTGAATTCTACCGGCGCGGTCAGCCGCAAAAAGATCTTTTCCTGGTCCGGTTTATCCGCCGGGCCGGCCTCTTTAAGCGCCGCGGCGAACGCCAGCGCCGAGCCGTCCATGGCCGGCGGTTCCTCCCCGTCCATCGCCACATCCAGGTCGTCGATGCCGAGCCCGGCGCAGGCCGAGAGTATGTGCTCCACGGTATAGATCATCCTTGAGCCGCCGCTCAGGTTGGTGCCGCGGACCGCGTCCGCGACGTTCTCAACGGAAGCTTTTACCGGGGAGGTGAGGTCGGGTTTTAAAAATCTTATGCCCGAAGGGTCCCGCGCCGGCAGAAAAACGGTTTTAGACGGTCCGCCTTTATGCAGGCCTATCCCTTCAAGCGTTGCTTTATTCGTTATCGTCTTTCGGGGCATCGGCTGGGAGCAGCAGCTTTTTAAGTTTTCTGACGGTCGCGTAGAGTTCCGGCAGTTTTGAAAGCAGGACCTCGATCTTCATGGCCAGCGCGCGGGGGCGGCCCGTGTGGCCGAACACTACCTGGCCGGCGCCCAAATTGGACATGATGCCGGTCTTGGCCATCACGATGGCGTTGTCGCCGATAGTCACGTGGTCGGAAATGCCGGCCTGGCCGGAGATGATGACGTTATTGCCGATCGCGGTGGAGCCGGCTATGCCGGCCTGGGCGATGATGAGGCAGTTTTTCCCTATGCGCACGTTATGCGCTATGTGGACCAGGTTGTCGAGCTTCGTGCCGGCTCCGATGACGGTGGCGTCCAGCGCGGCGCGGTCGATGGCCGAATTGGCGCCTATCTCGACATCGTCCTCTATGATCACGCGGCCCAGCTGCGGAATCTTGCGGTGGCTGCCGGAAACGTTCATGTAGCCGTAGCCGTCGGAACCGACGACCACGCCCGGGTGCAGGATGGCGTTGCTGCCGATGACGCAGCGCTCCCGCACCGTGACGTTGGGATAGAGCCTGGAGCCCGCGCCTATGCGGGTCTCCGTTCCCACGTAGCAGCCGGCGGAGATGACGGTGTTGTCGCCGATCTCGGCGCCGGTTTCCACCACGGCGTGGGGGCCGATATGGACCCCGGCGCCAATTCTGGCGCCGGGGTCCACGACGGCGGACGGATGGACGCCGGCTTTCGGGAGCGGGTTCAGTTCTTTTTCAAATTTTGAAAGGACCCGGGTGAAGGCCTGTTTCGGATTCTTGACGTAGATGACGGAACCCGCGCGCTTGGCCAGTTCGCTTCTGGCTTCTTCCGGCGCGATCAGGCAGCCGGCCCTCCAAACGACCGGCGGGCAGGCGGGGCGGCTGGCGGTCCAGGCCGCGTTTGCGGCGTTTTCCAGATAGGCCAGGTCGGTTTCTCCGGCAACCGGCAGCGACATGGCGCCGGTTATAACCGCGTCGGCGGGACCCTGCAGCTCTCCGCCGATCAGCGCGGCGATTTCTCCCGCGGTTGTCTTCATATGGGGCTTTCTTCAAGTTTTTTGAGCAGCTTGTCGGTCAGGTTCACGGCTGAATGACCGAAAAGTATGCTGCGCTTATCCACTATCACGCTTACCTCTTCCCTGACCGCCAGTTCCTTGAGCGCCAGATAGATGCGGCCCAAGATCAGTTCGCTCTTATGGCTTTCATATTCCAGGAGTTCAACCTCCGCCTGCCGCTGGTACAGCCTGAGGGAATTTTCTTTATCCTTCAGTTCCGCCTCTTTGGCGTTTATGGCCGCGTCTATTTCCGGTACCGAAGTGGAAACGGAAAATTTGAAATGGCTGGTCGGCACCTTGCTGATGCCGGGCATGTCTATACTGAGACCGGGAAGGGCGGACGCAGCGGCGGGCGGCGTGACCGGAGGGATGAGGGATGAGGGAACCGCGGCCGGAGCGGGGGCCTGGACGGCCTGCGGAGGAACGGTCGAACCGGCAACCGTGTCAGTTGAAATCGATGCAGCGGCCGTGTCCGTTGAATTTGCCACCGCGGCCGTGTCCGTTGAATTTGCCACCGCAGTCGTATCCGTTGAATTTGCCACCGCGGCCTGAATGGATGCCTGGACGATTTGAAGAGAGGCGGCCGCGCTGGCGACGGCTACGGCCGCGGTCTTGAGATTGTCCGCTTCCTCCGAAAGCTGTTCCCTGGTCTTCAAAAGTCCGGGGAGCGTAAGGGCGAATTCTTTCTCCTGTTTGAGCTTGGCTATCTCGGCTTTGAGCGTGTAGACCGCCATTTTGCGCCGGCTGATAGTCTCCTCTTTTTTCTTTATCTCGCTTATGAATTCTTCCCTGGCGTTCAGCGTGCCGGAAAATTCTTTGAAAACACGTTCGATGTCGACATAACCGATAGTGCCGGATTCGCCGCGGTTTTCTTCAAGCGAAAGCTCCAACGCCCCCACGCATATGGTATGTGTGGAGGCCAGAGTCAGCATCGCCAGGGCAGTAAAAATAAGTTTCTTCACCATCTAACAATAACACCAGTATATAATATTCTCGGCCCTGACAGTGAACGGTTTTTAACGGCAGCCGTCAGGGCTATGCCGGCGGCCTTCAACCGGCCAACCGCCTGGCAGGCAAGGGCCTGTCGCTTATCGCCTATGATATGATAGCCGTAGGAGTTCGTTGTGGAACAACACAGGAAATCCCAAATTCCGACGTCTAAATCCCAAACTGCCGCAAAATTCATATACAAAACAACTGTTCCGGTTTGGGATTTAGAATTTGGGATTTCCGGATTCTTCCCGCCTGCCAAGTGTGTAAACCAGCGCTGATTGATTACTTGGCGGGCAGGCAACTGAAGAATCCGGGTCAGAACAAATTGCCGAGCGTAAAGTAGATGTCGGACCTCTGTTCCCCCGGCTTATGATTGAAGCCGTAGCCCCAGTCGAGCCTTATAGGGAAAGCGGGAGTGGTGAACCTGATGCCGAATCCCGCGCCAATTTTTAAGTCGTTGGCGCCGGTGCCGCTCCGGAGGCTCACATTATTAAATCTTTGCCAGGAATTGCCGATATCCAGAAAGAAGGCCCATTGTACGATGGTGTGTTTCCTTTCCCTGGCCAGAGGAAAGTGGAATTCCAGGTTCAGGATATCGTAGACCTTGCCGCCGTCCACCGGGCCGATCTGGCCGTTGTTGTAGCCCCGTATGGTATCGGCGCCGCCCAGAAAATACTTTTCATAAACCGGCAGCCTGGGGGTTTTTCCAAAGCCCGCGCCGAACCCCAGCTTGTTTGAGATGGCCAGCACGAACGGGTAGTCGTCTATGGAGAAGAGCTTGAGGTTATAGCTGTGGGAGAGCGTGGGCTTGTAATAATTGACGTCGCCCAGAAAAGGCCCGCCGGTGAATTCCAGACCGATCGAAGACTTGGAGCCCCTGGTCGGGTCCCAGATATTATCCCTGGTGTCCCTGGCGAATTCCACGTAGACGGAGGACGTGACGCTGGTCCCCTCTATAAGTTCGCCGCTGTAGATCTGTTCCACTCCCGATATTCTCACGTTCTCAAGCGTGTAGGCGGTGATCAGGCGGTATTTATCGTCCTCAAAGCGCGGACCCAGCGTCACTTTGCCGCCGGTGCGCCTTTCGGTGTAGGCCGAAAGCGAATTGCGGTAAGGTCTGAAGCGGCGGGTGTTGAAGATATCCACGCCCAGCGAGGTCGGGTGTTCCCCTATCCACGGAGTGGTCCAGCTTAATGAGTAGTCCTGCACCCGTTTGCCGAAATTCCAGGCCAGCGAGGTCCGATAGGCCCGGCCCAGGAAATTCAGGTGCTGAAGGGACATGGTGCCCACCAGGCCGTCCCTCGACGAGACGCCGGCGCCGGCCGTCAGCATCCCCGGCTTGCCTTCGACGATATCAAAGACCAGGTCCACCTTGTCCGGCTCTGGCGTCGGATTGACGGCAATCCCCACGTCGTCAAGGAAACCGAGGTTCATAAGCTTTTCCTGGCTGCGCCGGATCTTTGAAGAACTGAATACGGCGCCTTCTTTCTGGACTATCTCGCGCCTCAGAACGTAGGTCTTGGTGTTTTTATTGCCTTCTACGTCTATATGGCTCACATAGATGGGATCGTTCTCGACGATATTGAAAACGAGGTCGAGTTCGCCCGTGGAGGCGTTGGGGACTTTCTCGGGCATGAGCCGGGCTTTCAGGTAGCCTTTGTCGGCGTATTTATCCTGGAGCCCCCGTATCGTGTCGTCCAGTTTCTCCTGGCTGAAGAGTTTCCCCCTCTTGTATTCGACGGCTTCGCCCAGGTCTTTTGACATATAGACCGTGTTGCCGGAGAATGAGGTGGCGCCGAAGCGCCGGCGCGGGCCTTCCGTGACGGCGAGTCTCACGAACACCCTGCTTTTGTCGTCCTTGAAGGTCACCGAGGCGGAGTCTATTTTAAATTCGCTGTAGCCGCTGTTCCTGTAAAAGTCGGCTATTTCCTTGAGATCATTAGCGAAGTCCTGCGGCGCATAAATTTTTTTCGGCCTGTTCTTCATCTTCTTTACTATTTTTTTTGCCGGAAAATCTTTCAGGCCGTCGATGGCGACTTCGGCAATGCGGGCTTTAAGGCCTTCTTTTACGTTTATGGTCAGATAGCAGGTATGCGCGGCCGTGTCGATGCGGCTCTCATAATCGGCGGCGGCTTCAATAAAACCTTTGTCATGGTATTTGCCGGTGATCTTTATGAGGTCTTCCCGGATCCTGAGTTCATCGAAGAAATCCTTTTCCTTAAGCGACATCTCGTCCTTGACCGCGCCTTTTGAAAGTTTTTTATGGCCCTTTACGGCGATCCCCTTTATCATGTATTTTTCCGCGACGATATAGGTTATGCGGACGGTATCGGAGGAGCCCGCCAGGCTCATGAACTTTTCCGCCACGGGCCGGCCGGGAAGCTCCGCTATATCGACGGAAACTTTTTCAATGCTGCCCAGGCCCAGTATAGCCTCAATATCGGAGTTGATGAAGTCAGCATAGTAAAGCTTTCCTTTCTTTGCCTTGCCGGTCCTGGTGATGACTTTAGGCTTAACATTGATATTGCCTTTAACGGCTATCTCCGCCGGCTCCCAGGGGCCCTTGCCCACGGCGTCGGCCCCGGGGGCCGGAGCGGGCGCGAGGGGCTCCATTCCGGGCAGTGTCGGAACTTCGGTCGAAACGGCGATCTCCCCGGCGGGCGAGACGGCGGTCCCGGTGGACGCGTCCGGCGGAGCGGCGGGGGGAGCAGCGAGGGTTCCCGTGGATATGGCCGGCGCCGGAACGGGATTTTGCGTTTCAGCCTGGGCTGGTTCGGTGGAAACGGCAACAGCTGGATTTTCAACCGCGGGGGCCGGCGGTTCCGGCGCGGGCGCGGGGGACGTTGATATTTCGGTGGGAACGTCTGCGGCGGGGGCCGCAGCCGGGATTTCCTGGCCTATCGCAAAGGGGGTAAAACAGAAAGCGAGAAGCGCAAGCAGTAAGGTTTTTTTCATCTTAAGGATATATACGCAAAAATCGGGCAAAAGGTTTCCTCCCTGCCTGCCGGCAGGCAGGCCCGGTGTCCCCGCCGGACCGGATTAATCAGATATATTAGCAATTATTGCGCCCCGTTCTCTAAGCGGGTTTTCAGCCGCAGAGTGCCGCCCGGGCGGGGGAAAAGCCAGGGTAAAAGCGGGTGGTTCGGGGGAGGTCAGTCGGCCGGGGCGGGGGGATCTATGGTCCTTTTTTCTATGACTGCCTTAGTGCTGTTGGAGGCTTCCCATCTTGCCCGTTGAACACCTTCTACGTATAGCACGAATTTAACACAGATGTGCAGAAATCCCCGGCCGACTTGACTAATTCTTGACTTTTGCGCATTTTAACTTCCTGTATCAGCGCTATACGTAATATGCCGCACTCCATTCCCGAATATTGCGAAACATTGCATTTTTTATCGCCCCCCGTAGTAACATAGGGAGAAACTATCAATTTTATGATTCTCATAGTAGAGAATCAGCCCGCCATCTTCTTTTTCCGTATCTTTCACTCTAACAGCATCTGCGCTTAATTCCAATGTTTCTTCCGCACAGTTTGTGATTTTTTCCCCGTTTTTAACAATCTCAATCCAGTAAAGGTTTATTGAGGGCTGTTGTGGGTCAAAATTTTTAGGAAGCTCCTCTATGTTCCTGACATGGGCCTTGTATTTGTCCTGTTCAGATATCAGGATAACCAGCCGTTTTAAAAATTTTTCACTGGGTTTGTATTCCATCGCGCCCTTCGGTTTTTTCGTATATCCCAAGACTGCAACATCAAGCTTGTTATCATTATTAAAATCTCCAATCACCGCTGAGGGAGAGCCGAGTGGTCTATAGTATTTGGAAGCACACCCCGCATCCCCAAATTTATAAGTTGCGAGCGCATACGGATGAAAATGTTTTGATGACAAAATCTTAAATTCGGGGTCATGGTCTTTTAGCGCTTTTTCCATAGCAGATGACAAAATAACCCTGTAATCAATCTCTATCTTTGGCGCATCATTTGCTCTTTTTAGTTTTTCGCAGAATTCCAGATTTTCTTTGGTCATTAGCGGAAGCAACGAAAAATATTCTTGATATTTTTGAAACTCAGCGGAACCAACAATCGTCTGCGGGGGTTTGTCTGCCTTTTCTATTTTTTCGCAAGACTCCAACCAGATACTTATAGTTTGCGTTGAAGACAATGCCTTAAATGCTGATTGGCCTGATTTCAGTTCTTGACAATTGGCATTTACCCCAAGGAAACAACCCAACAGCACAATGAGCGCAAGATTCATTTTAATATCCCCCGATTTGGAGGCGGGCAATTTTGTGGGAGTTGATCTGGTGGGTCATCGACTTCAGTGTCAAATTTAGGGAAAACCAAGTGATAATGAGGTGTTTTTGCATCAAGTTCGTCGGAGCTTAATTCACTCCAAGGGGCTAATTTAAAATCGGTATTTCGCCAAACATCTTGTTCTAAAGCGGATAAAAGTTCACAATTTTTCCCGTGGGTTTCCGCCCGAACGCCCAAATTGCAACTTATTTCCTCGAACCTTTTACGATTTCCCACCGGTATTGACCACAACCGCACGTCTGCCTGTCTGCCATATCTATGCCTATTGTGTCCGTTGGGTCCTGATTGCCAATTCGCATCTATGTCAAATAATCCGCCCCACTTTAGGCTCATGTCGTTAATATTTAGAACTTCCGAACGGGGAAACTCTCCATGATACTGCCATGCAATTTGTTTTAAAAGGGCTATTGTCTGTGACTTACCAAAATGATAAATTGGATGATAAGCTGAGTAAGGGGGATTGTTTATCAAATTGTAGTAAGTCACACCGCCATGCAGACTGTCCGCCCATGCAGGCGGTAAAAGCGTTAGGCCATCTATTTTGATATCAACGATATCGTAAATAGCGCCGGTACAAGTTCCCCAAGCTTGACGTTTGTGGTCGTCCCTTGTTGCAAACTCAGGGGTTTTAAAGTATGTGCGAACAGGCTGATTAACCGGCACGTTATAACGGCACTTCGGATTGGGCACAGGTTGATTGTTCCAGGTGTAGGGCGGCACACTGCCATTATGGTTATGTCCACCGTAACCGGGATTGAACTTGTAGTATTCACAGATGTCCCAATAACCCGCATACGGATAGGAGCAGGTTGTTTCGCTGAAAAACTCTTCGTTCGGTTTGAATTTGTAATACCCTTTCCCGCCGAAAAACTCCCCAGGCAAAACTTCAATCTCCTGGCCCGATTCCGTAATCCTGAAAAACTTAGTTTTAAGAATTCCGTCCAACGCGACTTTATGCGGCGCCGGGAGATGAGAATTAACGGCTTCATTGAATTTTTCCAACGATAATCCCCTGCCATGATGCGTGCCGTCAAAATCAAAAATTTTGTCATTTGCAAATAAACTTAAACACAGCATTAACGGCAGTATGACAATTCCAACCAGCGTCCCCACATTCACATGCGGTTTTGTCCTGTCAAACTTTGCTTTTGCCATAATTATTTACGCTCCTGTTTTTTGAATATTACAAAAACTACCCCTCACATTTGTCTCGCCCTTCCATAGAGTTCCAGTAAAAGTTCGGTGAACGGTGTCCTTAATTTTTTGACACCCATTTCAAGAATCTCGTAAAAAACACTCAGTTACAAAACGATAAGGGTCATCAATGGAACAAATTTCAAAAATCTTCCCTGTTAAATATTGTAGCAAATAATTGAACTTTTGCCCCTTGCCAATATTTTGTGTTTTATTTATATGCCTAATGCACTTGAGGCGACTAACTTTTTGGGAACTGCTTGAAACGGTTTTACGCGAATCGAAAGAATCGATTCCGCTGAAAAACCCTCTCTGGCTCAAAATCAACTTTGAAAAAGACCATCAAAACACCTTAACCGATAAACAAAAATCGTTTGTACGCGATCCTGGAGAGAAATTTTTTGAGCGATTTTTGCGCCATTTCCAAAACAGGGGGTTTTTCAGCGGAATCAGATATCAAGAACCGTCCCCTATACGCTTGCACGAGTCGAAAGAATCAACAGCGACGGAAGTGTCCCTTAGTGCCCATCAAATCCGCAGTCCAATGCCCTTATAACCAGGGACTTCCGGCACTGTTGAACCGGCCATTTTTTGGTTAAACTTTACCTGCTATGGAAACCACACTGTCTCAAAAAAGGCTGCGATTCAGACAGTAGATGGAACCTTACCTTTCGTCATTGCGAGCGGAGCGAAGCAATCTCGCTTTTGAACAACTCCGAAGAGATTGCCGGACTGTAGTAAACATAATAACATAATCAAGATTATCGGCAGCTGCGCGGCCAAAATCAGCCGGAATTTTTTTGCCGGGAACGGTCAACAAAGGTATAATATCAAAAATTGCGGCCGCCTTGCGGGAGTAAGCGGGTTTTCAGCCGCAGAGTGCCGCCCGGGCGGGGGAAAAGCC
>Ga0180009_10003554_pt1 | contig 17691 bp, 14 predicted proteins | sample OS_PC_MetaG_FD_123537 | JGI IMG/M metagenome (GOLD analysis project Ga0180009, IMG submission 123537) | Groundwater microbial communities from the Aspo Hard Rock Laboratory (HRL) deep subsurface site, Sweden - OS_PC_MetaG | ecosystem: Environmental > Aquatic > Deep subsurface > Groundwater... | reverse complement strand
TCTGAGGAAGGCCCGGATGACTGCCTGGCGGTTCAGTGTTTTCGGGACGGCCGGACCCGGGACCGGGAGATGGTCGCGGACAGGCCGGACGGGGCGAGGGTCTATCTGTGGTGCACGGCCACGGCCTGCGGCTGGCATCCGGACGGTCGGCCTAAATCCGTTCTTCAGGTCTATCGGGACGTCACGGAAAAGAACACGCTCCAGGCCGAAACGGTCCGGGCGGGTCGACTGGCCGCCATCGGCGAACTGGCCGCCGGCGTGGCCCACGAAATCAACAACCCCATCAACGGCATCATCAATTATGCGGACCTGCTGCTGGACGACGATCCGGACGGCGAGCCGGAGGCCCGCCGGGACCTTTTGAGGCGAATCGTCAAGGAATCCGAACGTATCGCCGACATCGTCCGGAGCCTGCTCTCATTTGCCCGCGAGGAAAAGGGAGGCCGGGGCTCCCTCCACCTGGACCATGTCCTGGCCGAGACCCTGATCCTGGTCGAAAGCCAGCTTGTCAAGGACGGGATTCACCTGACGCTCCACTACCCCCAGGACACCCCCCCGGTATCGGCCCCCCGGCAGCAGCTCCAGCAGGTCTTCCTCAATCTGATCTCCAACGCCCGGCATGCGCTGAACGAAAAATACCGGGGGGCTCATGACGACAAACGGATCGAGATCACCGTCGGCAGGGTCCCCGGGCCGAAGGGCGGCCCGGGGGTCCGGATCACGTTCCTCGACCGGGGCGCCGGCATCCCGGCCCACCTCATCGACCGCATTTTCGACCCGTTTTTTTCGACCAAGAGCAAGGGAGAGGGCACGGGGCTCGGGCTGAGCATCAGCCACGGCATTGTATCGGGCCTCGGCGGCCGATTGTGGTTCGAGAGCGACGAGGGGCGATACACGCGTGCCTTGGTGGACCTACCGGCCTGGACCTGATCCGGGGACGGACGGGTGTCGGCCGGACCTCCCTTCGGAGCCCCTGAAGGGGTCGATTTATCCTGATCGGGCGTTTACCCGAATTTGAACCTCCGGACAGGGCCCCCTTGGGCGCCTCGCGGACCAAATCCCTATACGGCCAGGGCTGCCGAGCTATTTTATTTCTTGACATCTTGGCCCCCGGCCTGTAAGCATGATTCTACTCCAAAAACTTAATATTCCGTTCGATGGGCCGCAGTCTGAGCAGCTTACCTACTTTTGCATAGAATACAGGCTGTTATTCTTTCAGCGCCCGGCGGCTTGGCGAATGCGCGTTGGCGAACGATAAATACCCGTTTATTTTTTATTGCCCTTGGGGGCCGAACCCGGACGGGCCATATGTCAGGCGACCCGCTGAATCGGCTGGTGCAGGCCAAGGTCAAGGACCCCGAACTGGTCCAGGAAAAACGCCGGATCATCGTCGAGGCGGCCCGGGAGCTTTTTTCCAAAAAAGGGTATCACGCCACGACCATGCGTAACATCGCCGAGGCCGCGGACATGAACCTGGCCTCCATTTATCAATACCTGACCTCCAAGGACGACGTGCTCTACCTGTTTTACATGGACATCCAGAAGCAGTGGGCCCCGATGTATCACACCCTGATTGAAATACCCGACCCGGTTGAGCAGTTGAGGGCGTACATCGAGGCCGTCTTGGAGGTGGCCTACCGGATCAACGACGAACTGCGCACTATGTATACCGAGTCCCGCCATCTGGAGAGGGACTCCCTCCAGTCCGTGCTGCTGTTTGAAAAGCAGACCGTGGAAACCGTGGAGAGCATTCTCGATCGCGGAGTGGAGCAGGGGTGCTTTCGGACCAAGGACACGTTCATGGCCGCCAACATCATCACGTACTTCGTGGCCTTCTACGCCATGCGCGGCTGGAACCTGCGCGGCCGGTACACCTTCAGCCGGTACGTCAAACTGGTCATCAACTTTATTTTCAGTGCGTTGGGAGTTGACGAAAATGAGCGGGAAGCGGCCCCCCGGCCGCCAGAAACGATCATGGGCAAAGGAATTTAGCGGCTATGGAAGAAAGACGGATCGTGCTTGAAATGTCCAAACTGTCGCTGACCTTCGGCGGTCTGGCCGCTTTAATGAACGTCAGCCTCGATTTGAAGGAGCAGGAACTGCTGGCCGTCATCGGTCCCAACGGCGCGGGCAAGACCTGCGCCATCAACTGCATCTCCGGTTATTACCGGCCCCAATCGGGCCGGATGACCTTCAACGGCCGGGACATCGGTCGAATGCCTGTCCACCGTCGGGCCGACCTGGGCATCGCCCGGACCTTCCAGAACGTGGCCCTGTTCGACGGGCTGACCACCCTGGACAACATCATGGCCGCCCGCCACATTCCGCTCCGACCCAACCCGATCTGGGGGGCCTTATTCTTCGGCCCGGAACAACGGAAGGAAATCAAGAACCGGCGGGTGGTCGAGGAGATCATCGACTTTTTGGAAATCCAGCACATCCGTCAGCAGGTTGTGGGCAGCCTGCCCTACGGCCTGCGAAAACGGGTGGAACTAGGCCGGGCCCTGGCCATGGAGCCCAAGCTGCTCCTGCTCGACGAGCCCATGGCCGGCATGAACCTCGAGGAAAAAGAGGACATGGCCCGTTTCATCATCGACATCTTCGAGGAAAGGCAAGTGTCCATGATCCTTATCGAGCACGACATGGAGCTGGTCATGGACATCGCCGACCGCATCGTGGTCCTGGATTTCGGCCGGGTCATCGCCGACGGTTCGCCCGAACAGATCGCCAATGACCCCCAGGTCATTCGGGCCTACCTGGGCGAGGAGTAAGCGGAGGCCCATGAAGATGACGGACGCATCGCTGGAACGGCTGGACACCCTGCCCAAATACCTCTACCTCAACCATCGGCGCTGGAAGAACCGGGTGGCCATTCGCAAAAAGAAGTACGGCATCTGGAACGAATACTCCTGGCAGCATCATTACAACCAGGTCAAGTATTTCACCCTGGGCCTGATCGATCTGGGTCTGCAAAAAGGCGACAAGACGACCATCGTCGGCGACTCGGACCCGGAATGGACCTGGGCCCAGATGGCCGTCTTGTCCGCCGGCGGGGTCGTGGCCGGGGCTTTCACCGAGTCCCTGCCCCACGAATTGAAGTACATCGTCACACATTCGGACAGCCGGTTCATCGTGGCCCACGACCAGGAGCAGGTGGACAAGATCCTCGAGATCAAGGATGAACTGCCCCTGGTCGAGAAGGTCATCTACTGGGAGACCAAGGGCATGCGGGATTACGACGACCCGGTGCTGGTCTATTATTATGATGTGGTCGAGCGGGGCCGGGAAGTGGATCGCCAGGACCCGGAGCGGTTCGAGAAGCTGCTGGCCGAGGGGGACGGCGAGGACGTGGCCATGATCTACTACACCTCGGGCACGACCGGCCTGCCCAAGGGGGCCATCCGGACGCACAAGTCCATGCTGCACACCATGCGGGGGGCCTTGCAGATTTTCAAATCCCGGCCCATGGAAGATTACGTGGCCATCGTGCCCCCGGCCTGGATCGCGGCCATGATGGGCGAGTCCGGACACTGGCTAACCGGCATGGTCATCAACTACCCGGAAAAGCCGGAAACGGCCATGATGGACCTGCGGGAGATTTCCCCCGCCGCCGGCGGCGGCAACCCCCGCATCTGGGAGGGCCTGGTCTCGATCATTCAGGCCAAGATCACGGACGCCGGTCCGATCAATCGGGCCCTGTACAAAATCTTCCTGCCCGTGGGCTACCGGGTGGCCGACTGCCACCTGGCCGGAAAGAAGGCGACGACCGGCGCGTATCTGCTCAACTTTCTGGCCGACCGCCTGGTCTTCCGCCAGCTCAGAAACCAGCTCGGCTTCCGCAAGACCCGGTACTTCAACACCGGCGCGGCGGCCATCAGCCCGGACACCTTCCGCTACTTCCACGCCATCGGCTGCCCTATCCGCCAGTTTTACGGCAGCACGGAATCCGGGTCGGTCTGCGGCCACTGGGGCGACCTGACCCAGATCCGCTTCGAAACCATCGGCCCGCCCATGGAAGGGGTCCAGGTACGCATTTCCGACGAGGGCGAAATCCAGGTCAAAAGCGAAGGCATGTTTTCCGGGTATCACAAAAACCCGGAGGCCACGACCGAGGCCATCGTGGACGGGTGGTTCAGGACCGGCGACGCCGGGTACATCAACGAGGAAGGCCACGTGATCTACATCGACCGGGTCAAGGAACTGGGCCGGTTGAAAAACGGGGGCAACTATTCGCCCCAATACATCGAGGGCAGTCTGCGCTTCAGCCCCTACCTGCGGGAAGCCGTGACCATCGGCGGCCGGGAGCGGGAGTACCTGACGGCCATCCTGAACATCAACTTCGACAACGTGGGCCGCTGGGCGGAAAAGAACCGCATCAACTACACGACTTACGTGGACCTGTCCCAGAAGGAGGAAGTGGCCCGGCTGTTGCTCGATGACGTCCACCGGGTCAACAAGAACCTGCCCGATGAGGTCAAAATCCGGAAGTTCGCCATCCTGCACAAGGAGATCGACGCGGACGAGGCCGAGATGACCCGGACCATGAAACTCCGCCGCGGCCTATTCGCCGAAAAGTACGAGGAGTTGCTCGACGCGTTGTATTCGGGCCGGGACGCCGTGGAGATTTCGGCGGCCGTGACCTATCGGGACGGCCGCAAGGGGACCATTAAAACCCATCTTAGAATCTGGAACGTGGAGTAGATTCGGATATGACCATATTTCTGCAGCACGCCATTTCCGGCCTGATGGTCGGCGCGATATACGGGCTGGTGGCCGCCGGCTTCGTGCTTATCGTCAAGGCCACGGACGTCTTCAATTTCGCCCAAGGGGAACTGCTGATCCTCGGGGCCTTTGTCTGCTGGTCCCTGATGGCCCAAGCCGGTCTGCCGGCTTGGGCCGCCGTCCTGCTGACCCTGGTCGCCGCCTATGTCTTCGGCGCGGCCATCGAACACTTTCCCCTGCGGCCCATGATCGGCGAGCCCCTGTATGCCATGATCCTGGTCACCCTGGCCGTGGGCCTGTGCATGCGCGGGGCCCTGACCGCCATTTGGGGCGGCATGTCCTGGCGGGTCTTCAAGCCGCCCCTGCTGCCGGTCGAGCCTCTGAAGATCGGGGGCCTGATCCTGTCCCAGCAGCACATCTACGGCTTTTGCATCGCCATCGCCGTGGTGCTCATCCTGTCCGCCTTTTTCAAGTTCACCAAGGCCGGCCTGGCCATGCGCATCGTGGCCGAGGACCACAAGGTGGCCCAGGCCATGGGCATTTCGGTCCAGCGCGTCTTCCGCAACACCTGGGCCATGAGCGCCATGCTGGCCGCCATCGGCGGCGTCCTGCTGGGCAGCATGAACGGCATCAACATCCCCCTGGCCAACATCGGCCTGAAGGCCATCCCCGCCGCCCTGATCGGCGGGGCCCAATCCATCCCCGGTGCCATCATCGGCGGCTTGATGATCGGCCTCCTCGAAGGGCTGTCCACGGGGTACATCGGCCACGGCATCCAGGACGTGCTGGCCTACATCGTCATGATCATCGTCATCATCTTCTTCCCCCACGGCTTCTTCGGCCTGGAAACCATCGAAAGGGTCTGAGACATGCCGCTACCGTCCGGAATTTACAACACGACCTATAAAAAAGACATGGCCATCTTCCGCACCTGGGACCACTGGGCCTGGTTGATCGGCTTTCTGGCGGCCATGTGCCTTCTGCCCCTGTTCGCCTCCCGGGCCCAACTCAACATCCTGATCGTCATCTGCAGTACCGTGATCGCGGTGCACGGCCTGAACATTTTGACAGGATATTGCGGCCAGGTCTCGATCGGACATTCCGCCTTCATGGCCGTGGGGGCCTACACCTCGGCCGCCCTGTGCAACGAACTGGGTTTTTCCTTCTGGCTGGCCATGCCCTTGGGCGGGCTGGCCGCCGGCGTGGTCGGGCTGATATTCGGCGCGCCCTCCTTGCGGATCAAGGGCTTCTACCTGGCCATCACCACCCTGGGGGCCCAGTTCATCATTATCTACGTCATCATGCACCTGCCCAGCATCACCGGCGGCGTCCGGTCCCTGGACGTACCGCCGCCGAAGTTTTTCGGCTTCGAATTCGACCGGGAGCAAAGCTATTACTATCTGGCCCTGGCCATGGTCGTCCTGGTGACCTACTTCGTGAAGAACCTGGTCCGGACCGGCGTGGGCCGGGCCTGGGTGGCCGTCCGGGACAACGACCTGGCCGCCGAAGGCATGGGTATCAGTCTGTTTTATTACAAACTGCTGGCCTTTTTCATCGGCTGCTTCCTGGCCGGCATCGCCGGGTCCATGTACGCCCATTATCTCCAGACCATCAGCATCGAATACTTCAGCCTGATGGATTCGATCTGGTTTCTGGGCATGCTCATCGTCGGCGGCGGCGGATCGGTCATGGGGGCCATTTTCGGCGTGGTGTTCATCATGGTCCTGCGCGAAGCCATCGTTAAAGTGGCGCCCATCATCACCACGGCCGTGCCGGCCCTGGGCGTGGAGTTCGGGGCGGCCATGGGCCTGTTCATCATGGGCCTGGTCATCATGCTCTTCCTGGTTTACGAACCGCGCGGCCTGGCCCATCGCTGGGAGGTCATCAAAACCAAGTTTCGGCTCTATCCGTTCCCATACTGACGGGACGGTTTTGGGTGTGTGTGGAGACCTGGCTGTCAAACCTCGAACCCAAGGAGGTGGTTTCATGATGAAAGACCATGTCAAAGCCATGGCCTGGCTGGTCATGGCCGGTGCGGCATTGTTCGTGGCGCTTGGCGGCGCCTCGGTGCAGGCCGCCGAACCCAAGCCCATCGTCGTCGGCCATCTGGGGGAATGGACCGGCCCGGCCGGCCGGACCTGCGGCCCGGTGGGCGACGCCCTGATCATGTACATCAACGAACACTTGAACAAGGAGCGGGGAGGCATCGCCTACAAGGACGCCAAGACCGGGCAGAGCGGCAAGGTCAAGCTCAAGCTGATTTACGCCGACTGCCGGTACGAACTGCCGCTCTTTAAGAGCGCGTACCGAGACTTCGTGGACAAGGGTATGGTCTTCTGCCACACCACCTCGTCGCCGGCGGCCGAAGGACTGAAAAAAGACTACAAGCGGGACCAGATTCCCTGCATCCTGTCCACAGGCAACACCGCGGCCCTGTGGCCGCCGGAGTGGGCCATGGGCACCCGGCAGACCTTTGCCGACGACGTCGGCCTGTATGTGAAATGGCTTAAAATGAACTGGAAGGAAAGCCGGCCCATGCGCATCGCCCTGATGTACTACGACGGCCCCTTCGGCCGGTCCATCCTCTGGGGCGGACCGGAATACATCAAGGCCAACGGCATGGAGATCGTGGCCGACGAGCCCGTGGCCCCCATGCCGGTGGATATGTCCAGCCAGCTTTTACGCATCAAGGCGGCCAAGGCCGACTGGATCATCGCCAACTGCCTCGGCTCCCAGGCCGCGGTCATTCTTAAAGACATGAAGCGCCTGGGTATAACCATCCCCTTCAGCCTGTGCGAGGACACCGACGCCCAGGAACTGCTGACCCTGGCCGGCGACGCCGCGGAAGGGGCCTATTTTATGACCACGCTTCCCACGGCATGGGATGAAAAGACCTATTCCGGCGTCAAGTGGCTTAATGAAAACTATCGCAAATACATGAAGGGCAAAGCGGGCTACGACGTGGTTAACCGCCCCGTGCCCGACGCGGTCTGGTCGGCCGGCTGGTTCATCGGCCACTACGTCGAAGTCATCCTGCAAAAGACCCTGGAACTGGTCTCCCCGGACGACATCACCGGGAAAGACGTCATGGAAAAGGGTTTTTTCCGGCTGGATAATTATCAGGTGGCGGGCATGGGCTATCCGCCGGGCGTCGGGTTAAAATACATCCCGTGGAAGGATCACCGCGGCGGCCACCATGCCAGCATCCACCAGATCAAAGGCATGAAGGATTCCATGGCCACGGATTTCATGGAAGCCCCGCTCATTCTGCCGCCGTGGATGAAGGAGAAATAGACCGGTCAACGGTCGGTTTCATAACGCGTCTGGAAGTGCACCGGTCTAAACACGAATCCTGACAAAAAAGGAGACCATTTCATGGTGAAGGCAAACGGAAAAGCCGCCGCATGGCTGATATTGATCGGCGGGGCGCTGGTCCTGGCCCTAGGCGGCGTTTCCCGGGCGGCCGAGCCGAAACCCCTGGTCGTCGGCCATCTGGGGGAATGGACCGGCCCGGCCGGCCGGACCTGTGGCCCCCTGGGCGACGCCGTGATCTTGTACATCAATGAGATCGTGAACAAGGAAAAAGGCGGTATCCCATACAAGGACACCAAGACCGGCGAATCGGGGCGGGTCAAGGTCAAGCTGCTCTATGCCGACTGTCGCTACGAACTGCCCTTGTTCAAAAGCGCGTACCGGGATTTTGTAGATAAAGGCATGGTCCTGGTCCACACCACCGCTTCGCCGGCGATCGAGGGCCTCAAAAAGGATTACAAGCGGGACAAGATACCCTGCTTCATGTCCACGGCCAACACCGTAGGCATGTGGCCGCCGGAATGGGTTATGGGCATAGCCCCTACCTTTGCCGACGACCTGGGCTTGTGCGCTGACTGGCTCAAGAAGAACTGGAAGGAGAGTCGCCCCCCGCGCGTGGCCCTGATGTACTATGACGGCCCCTTGGGACGGTCCATGCTCTGGGGCGGCGTGGATTACCTCAAAGCCAAAGGTATCGAAATAGTGGCTGACGAGCCGGTGGCGCCCATGCCGGTGGATATGACCAGTCAGTTGCTGCGCGTCCAACAGGCCAAGGCCGACTGGATTCTCGTCCTCTGCACCGGCTCACAGAGCGCGGTCATCCGCAAGGACATGAAACGCCTCGGGATGCAAACCCCTTTCCTGCAGATATCCGGCACCGACGCCCAGGAGATGATGGCCCTTGCCGGCGACGCGGCGGAAGGCATGTTCTATCAAATCGGGTACCCCACCAGCTGGGACGAAGAAAAATATCCCGGGGTCAAGTGGATCAACGAAAGCTACCGCAAATACATGCGCGGCAAGCCGGGCTATGACGTGGATCAAAGGCCCTTGCCGGACATGGTCTGGTGGCTGGGCTGGATCATGGGCAATTACATCGAAGAGGTCCTGCGCCTGAGCCTGGAGGTCGTTCCTCCCGACAAGCTCACCGGAAAAGATGTCATGGAGCAGGGCTTTTTCCGTATAAATGACTTCCGCTTTCCAGGGTTGGGAACGAGTCCGGGCATGGGGCTCAAGTATATACCTTGGAAAGATCACCGGGGTACCAGGCACGGCGTGATTCATCAGATCAAGGCCATGAGGGACAACATGATCACGGGCTGGGAGGAAACCCCGCTCATTCTGCCGCCGTGGATGAACGAGAAGAAATAATAAGGACCGAAGCGCGCAGTCCGGGGAGGATGATAAGGTGCTGAAGATCAACAACATCGAGGTGCTCTACCACAACGTTATCCAGGTGCTCCGGGGCGTGTCCTTCGACGTGGCCGCGGGACAGGTGGTGACCATTCTCGGCGGAAACGGGGCGGGCAAAACCACGACGCTCAAGTCCATCTCCGGACTGCTGCGCACCGAAGAGGGGGAAGTCCATCACGGCAGCATCATGTTCGAGGAGGTCCGCATCGACCGCAAGTCGCCCGAGGAGATCGCCCGGATGGGCATCATCCAGATTCTCGAAGGCCGGCGGGTGCTCGAACATCTGACCGTGGAAGAGAACCTGAACGGCGGGGCCCTGGTGCGCAAGGACCGGGCCCAGGTCCGGGAAGACATGGGCAAGGTCTATTCCTATTTCCCCCGCCTGGTGGACATGCGCAAACGAACCAGCGGCTACCTGTCCGGCGGCGAGCAGCAGATGCTGGTGATCGGCCGGGCCTTGATGTCCAGCCCCAGGCTGATGCTGCTCGACGAGCCGTCCATGGGCCTGAGCCCGCTGCTGGTCAAGGAGATCTTCGGCATCGTGGAGCGGATCAACACCGACGAGCACCTGCCCATTCTGATCGTCGAACAGAACGTCAAGCAGGCCCTAAAGGTGGCCCATTACGGGTACGTCATGGAAAACGGGCGGATCGTCCTGGACGGTCCGGTGGATCAGCTGCGCGAAAACGAAGACATCAAGGAATTTTACCTGGGTCTGAGCGCCATCGGCGAGCGCAAGAGTTATCGCGAGGTCAAGCACTACCGACGCCGCAAACGTTGGATCGGCTGAAGCCGGCCAACACGAATAGGAGGTTCACATGTCGATTCGATGCCTGTTCACCAAACTACTGGTGATGGCCTTTGTCCTGGCCGTGGGCCTGGCCCTGAGCGGGACGCCGGCCCTGGCCGGAGCTTCGTTGAAAACCGACCCGGCCGCGGTGGACTACAACCCCAAGGCCCTGGCCACGATGAAGATCATGGGCTCCGGTTTCGGTCCCGAAGACCGGGTCGAGATCGTGCTTTCCAAGGCCAACAAGGGCCAGGACGTGCCCGTGGCCTCGGCCGACGCGGACAAGGACGGCAACTTCGTCACCACCATGAACATGCTCAGCATCCTGCAGGGCATCTTCAATATGCGGTTCAAACAGGGCAAGCCCGCACCCGACCCCAACAATCCGCCGCTTCCCCCGGGCAAATACACCATGAACGCCAAGAGCTGGGATTCGCCCGCCACGGCGTCCTATGAACTGACCATCAACGCGCCGGCCAAAAAATAACCGGCCTTCCTCTCCACACCCCGGCCGCCCGGACCTGGTTCGAGCGGCCGGAGTTTTTTGATCGGACACCCATTCATTTCAGAGGGATGGAGGATCGAGGGCGCATGAATTATTGGTCAATGAGGTGGTCCCGGCCGAGGACCTGGACGCGGCCGCCGGCCGGATGGCCAGGCAGATCGCCGACGGACCTCCCGTGGCCATCGCGATTTCCAAGGCCATGATCTACCAGGCCCTGGAGACCAGCCTGGACGTCCACGGGCGGCTGGAGTTTTTCGGCCAGGACTACTGCTTCAACACCCTGGATCGCGAGGAAGGCATCCGTTCGTTTCTGGAAAAGCGGCCGCCGAAGTTCCAGGGGAAATAATCAACCCTCTTGGCGTCGTTGCGGCATTGTGCTAATACTTCACAACGCCAGAGACCAAGGAGGGTGAGGGCACATGTTTCGCCTGCGCCGGGTCCTGGACGACACCCAGCCCCGGGACCGGGAAGCGATCGTCCAGGTCCAGGAGATACTGAAAAGCCAGTTTCCGGGTGTTTCGGACGAGGAGATCGAGGGCCTGCCGGAAAGGCTCGGGGACCGGTTGCGCCATAGCTTCCGCTATGTCCTGGTCGTGGGTGACGACGTCAACGGCCGGGTCAAGGGCTTCGCCCTGGCCGCCCACGCCCCGGACCTGAAATTCTTTTACCTCGATTTCATCTCCACGGCCCGGCGCCTGACCGGCGGAGGAATCGGCGGGGCCTTGTACCAGCACCTGCGGGCGGAGGCCCGGGCCCTGAAAACGATCGGCATTTTCATGGAGTGCCTGCCGGACGACCCGGCCCTGTGCCGTGATGCCGACGTATTGAAGCAGAACCGGGCCCGGCTGAAGTTCTACGAGGGCTTCGGGGGCTTTCCCATCGTCGGGACCGCATATGAAACGCCTCTGATCCCCGGCGGAGACTGTCCGCCCTACCTGGTCTTCGACGGCCTTAACCGCGAGGCGCCCCTGGGGCGGAAGACGGCCCGGGACGTGGTCCGGGCCATCCTGGAACGCAAGTACGGCGATGTCTGCCCGGAAGGGTACATCGACATGGTCGTGACCTCTATCCGGGACAACCCGGTCCGCCTCAGGCCGCCCCGATACGTCCGCCCGGAAGCCCCCGGACCGGGTCGTTCCCGACCGTTGAAGAAAAACCGGATCGCCCTGGTGGTCAACGACCGGCACGAGATTCATCACGTCCACGAGCGCGGGTACGTCGAGGCGCCGGCCCGGATTCGGAGCATCCTCAAGGAATTCAAAAAAACGGCCATTTTCGACCCGATCAAACCGCGCCGTTTCAAGGAAAGGCACATCCGGGCCGTCCATTCGCCCAGCCTGGTCGATTACCTCCGGCGCATGTGCCAGAAGGTCGAGCCGGGACGCTCGGTCTATCCGTACGTCTTTCCCATCCGCAACGCCGCCCGTCCGCCCAAGGAACTGCCGGTCCGGGCCGGGTACTACTGCATCGACACGTTCACCCCCTTGAACCGAAACGCCTTTCCGGCCGCCCATCGGGCCGTGGAATGCGCCCTGACCGCGGCGGAGGCCCTGTTCGCCGGGTACACCCTGGCCTACGCCCTGGTCCGGCCGCCCGGACACCACGCCGAACGCCAGGTCTTCGGCGGATTCTGCTACTTCAATTCCGGGGCCATCGCGGCCCATCATCTGAGCCAGTACGGCCGGGTGGCCGTTCTGGACATCGATTACCACCACGGCAACGGCACCCAGGACATTTTCTACCGCCGGGCCGACGTTCTGACCGTCTCCATCCACGGGCACCCCAGCTTCGCCTATCCCTATTTCAGCGGTTTTCGGGACGAGACCGGGGAAGGTCCGGGACAGGGCAGAAACGTCAACTTTCCCCTGCCCGAACACGTCACCGGACCGGATTACAGCCGAACCCTGGCCCGGGCCCTCAAGATCGTGTCCGATTTCAAGCCCCGCTTTCTCGTCCTGGCCCTGGGCCTGGATACGGCCAAGGCCGATCCGACCGGCTCCTGGTCCCTTTCGGCCGCGGATTTCGAAAACAACGGCCGGGCCATCGGGGCCCTGAAGATGCCGACCCTGGTCGTCCAGGAGGGGGGATACCGGGTCCGCTCCCTGGGAATCAACGCCCGCCGCTTTTTCACCGGGCTCTGGCTGGGGGCGGGAATGAACGAATAGTCCGGGGCGTGGCAATTTCGGCCGGAGTTGTTATAATCGGTTGCCATGGACGCATTACAGGCCATCAGTCAGTTCATCAAGGACGCCCTGACCTGGAGGGTGGTTCTCGACGTCTTCTTCATGGGGGCATCGCTTTTTCTGCTTTACCGCACCTTCATGCGTCTGGGCTCCTGGACGATCGTCCGGGGAGTGCTGCTGGCCATCGTCGCCTTTGCGGTGGCCAACGTCCTTCAGCTCCAGGGCATCATGTGGGCCTACTCCAATCTGAGCCAGGTCGCGGTCATCGGCCTGATCATCCTTTTCCAGCCCGAGTTGCGAAAGGTCCTGGAACAGGCGGTGTCCATCTCCTCCAAGGATCAACGCTACGCCGAGACGGGTATTGCCGACCCGATCGCCGAAGGACTGTTCCGGGTGGCGGAGCGGCGCTGGGGAGCTCTCCTGGTCCTGCCGGGCAAGGAGCCCATCGGCCGGCACCTGTCCGGCGGCCAGGAACTGAACGCCAGGCCGAGTCCGGCCATCATTCAGAGCATTTTCGACCCGAACTCGCCCGGCCACGACGGGGCGGTCGTGGTGGAAAAGGGCAGCCTGGCCCTTTTCGGAGTCCGGTTGCCCTTGAGCAAGACCAATGTGCTGCCCTACTATCTCGGCACGCGGCACAACGCGGCCATGGGGCTGTGCGAGGCTTCCGACGCCCTGATCGTGGCCGTGTCCGAGGAGCGCGGCACGATCACGCTCTTCAGGAACGGCACCTACCGGACCGTCGAAGACCAGGACGAACTGGTCGGCGCCCTCAACAGTCAATGGACTGAAAACTCCCAGTATCGGCCGGTCTGGGGGCCGGCCATGCGCAAGTCGAAGCTCGTCATCCAGGCAGGTTTCTGCCTGGCCGTGGCTTTCATTTTCTGGGCCACGATCATTCACTCCCAGGGCGAAATCCTCGAACGCGTCTTTACGGTGCCGGTGGAGTACACGGCCACGCCCGCGGACCTGGCCCTGGTGGGCAGCAAGCCGGAAGAGGTCAAGATTCACCTGTCCGGCCCCAAATCCGAACTCAACCCGCTTCGCCCCAACCAGCTCATCGTGACCATCGATCTTTCCAAGGGAACGTCCGGGGAAAAGCCTTATTTCGTGACCGAGGACAACATCGCCCTGCCCCGGAACGTCAGCCTGCTGGGCGTCGAACCGGAGAGCTTCCGTCTGACCCTGAAACGGATCATCAAACAGGAAGTGAAGCTCAAGCCCCAACTGGTCGGACGTCTGGCGGACCATCTGGTTCTAAAAGAGGTGGTCCTGACGCCCGAATCCATCGTGGTCCTGTTCCCGGAGGAGAAGAAAGGCCAAAAGCCCCCCGAGGTGACCACCACGCCCATCTATCTGGATGGCATCAAGACCACGACGGCGATCCTGTGCAAGATCATCGTGCCGCCGGGGGTTCAGCCGGCGGACAAGAAGTGGCCCGACGTGCAAGTCGTGCTGAACGTGGAGGAAGAGGGCGTGAAATGAAGCGTCAAGCGAACCGGCAAGGGCCAGGGGGCTGACGAGATCGTGAGGGATTTTTTCGATCTCGAGAACAACGGGACCGGCCTGGGTACCGAACTGACGGCCGGTCTGACCACCTTCCTGGCCACCATGTACATCATCGTGGCCAATCCGGCCATCCTGAGCCAGGCCGGCCTGCCCTACGACGCGGCCCTGACGGCCACGGTTTTGGTTTCCGCCTTCAGCAGCATCCTGATGGGGCTTTACAGCAACAACCCGCTGGTGGTCGCCCCGGGCATGAGCCTCAACCATCTTTTTGTCGCGGCCGTGGTCCGTTCGGAAACCATGTCCTACCAGACGGCCCTGGGGTGCGTTTTCTGGGCGGGGCTGGTCTTTCTGGCCCTGCTGGCCTGCGACCGGCGCAGGCGCCTGCTGGCCGGAGTCCCCCGGATGCTTCGCTACGGACTGGCCGGCGGAATCGGTCTGTTCATCGCCACGATCGGCTTCATGTCCGCCGGTTTCATCGTCGTCGCCGATCCGGGCCGGTTGTCGCTGGGAGCCCTGGACGAAGTATCCTTGACCTTTTTGGCCGGACTGACCCTGACGGCGGTCCTGGTGGTCCGCAAGGTTCCGGGCGCCTTCATCTGGGGCGTTGCGGCGACGACGCTTCTGGCCTGGCCCATCGGCCGGTCCTGGGGGGATGCCTCGGCCATCGGGGCGGGAACGTCGACCGCGGTGACCTGGCGGGGATGGTGGTCCTGGCCGGACCCGAGCCTGCTCTTCCGGCTGGACGTGATGGGCGCGCTCAGGCCGGCTCACTGGCCCTTTATTTTCGTCCTGGTCTTCTCCTGCTTTTTCGACAGTTTTTCCACCTGCGCCGGGGTCGGCGAGGCCGGGGACCTGGTGGACGAGAACGGGGAGCCCCGGTCCCTGCTTCGGAGCATGAAGGCCAACGCCCTCGGGGTCGCCCTGTCCGGCCTGATCGGGGCGAGTCCGGCCACCGTCTATATCGAGTCATCGACCGGGGTCCGGGCCGGCGGGCGGACCGGCCTGACCGCCGTCACGGCCGGGCTGCTGTTTCTGCCGTTCCTGTTCCTTTCGCCCCTGCTGTCCCTGGTCCCGGCCCTGGCCACGGCCCCGGTCATGGTCCTGGCCGGGGTCTTCATGCTCAAGCCCCTGATCTACGTCCGCTGGGAACGCTTTGATGAAGCGGTTCCCTTTTTCATGTCCATGATCCTGATGCCCTTGACCGGCTCGATCACCCAGGGGGTGATCTGGGGCATTCTGAGCTGGACGGTCATCAAGGTCGCCAGCGGGAAATACCGGCAGGTCCCGGTCGTGCTCCTGCTGCTGGACCTGACGGCCCTGGTCCTGCTTTTCCACCACGACGCATTTCGCCACTAAGCGGCCGCGCCGGCCCGGATTGGTTCTGCATGATCCGTTTTCTCCGAACCAGGTTCTTCCGCCGTGAAGCCCGGACCGATCCGGCCTCGACCCTGGAGGAGTACCTCCGGGTCTATCACGACCGGCTGGACCGGCCCGAAGTCCTGACGATCGGGGAACTCGAAGCCGTCCACTGCCGCTTCCAGTCGAGCCTGCATCAACGGGCCGGAGCCGAGGAACCCAATGTATCCGCCTTCCTCTACTCGGTCCTGCGTCTGCCGGACTGCGTGGACCGCGTCTCCCGGGTCGTGATCGGTCCGGGCGAGCCGGTCTTCGTCCAGGCCGGATATGCCGACGTGGCCGCCTGGCCCCGGGTTTCCGCCAGGGCCCGGCGCCGCCGGTCCCATTACAACGGTCGAGGGACCCTGGCCATCTTCGTGACCAGCATATCGGACCTGGACGACCTGGTCCCCGCCCTGTGCGCTTTTCAGATCGAGTGGAACAAGATGCACCGGCTCCTGAGCCGGGGGCCCCTGGGAAAGGACCTGGCCGGCGGCCGCGTCGCGGCCTCCCGGGCCGGCCAGGAGGTGCGCCGGTCCCTGGGCCTGGGCGAGGCCGACTGGGAACTATTGCGGCGGGTCTGGGAGCGGGACTGGGACGCGAAGATTTCGGCCCTGGCCCGGGAACCCCGGTCCCTGACCGTCGAGCGGCTGCCCTTGCGCTCCCCGGACTTCCATGAAGCCGCGGCCGGGTGGTGGGACAAGGTCGGGGAATGTTTCGGCCTGGGGTCGACCGAAGACCGGCCGATCTATATCGTCTCGAGCAACACCCACGGACTGGCCAACCTGGTCTCCGGTGTCGCGGCAGCCCGCGAAGGGGAACTCGTGGACTTCATCATGGACCAGGACCCGGAGGGGCTCCGTCGGGCCTGGCGGAGTTCGAGCCGGGACCCGGACCGGAATCGATTCGATCTGCTCTACTATGCCCTGCGCTACTACCTGGAGCGCCACCCTGAAGCGAAGGCGGAAAAGACCGCCCGGGAGGAAGCGGCCGGTCTGACGCGCCACCTGCCGGACCACTACCCGTTCCTCGAGGCTCAGCGGATCGAACTGGGACGGCTGGACCCGAAAGCCCTCGACCCGCGCCTCGAAGTCGCCCGGCCCGAGGCCCTGGCCCGAAGCCGGGCCTGGATACTCAACATGGACTACCCCCTGGGCCTGGCCGCCTATCACCTGCTGTCCCATGCCTGCCGGCGCTTCACCCGGATGAAGGGCGTCTTCATCCTGGGCAAATCGGCGGCCACCATCGGCCGCCTGGGCGACATCATGATTCCCGGCGAAGTTCACGACGCCCATTCCGGAAACCGCTATCTGTTTCGCAACCGGCTGACGATCAGACGGCTGGTGCCGTTCCTGAACCGGATCGCCGCCTTTGAAGACCAGAAGTCCATCACGGTCCGGGGAACCTTCCTCCACGGCCGGGATACGGTGCGGGACCTGACCCGGGACGATTTCACCGGGATCGAAATGGAGGCCGGTCCGTACCTGGCCGCTCTGTACGAGCATTTCACCGGCCGGTCCCCGACGCGAAACCGGGTGCTGTCCCTGGAGGCCCCGCCCGGTTTCAGCCTGGGGCTCCTGCACTACACCTCGGACACGCCCTACAACGTCCGGGCCAGCCTGCTCAGCCGCCGGCTGGGCCTGACCGGTCTGGAAGCGGCCTATGCCTCGAGCCTGGCCATTCTGCAGTACATTATCGACCAGGAAAGCTGACGGGAATTCAGGCAAGAGAGGTCGATTCATAAACTAGCCCGACTTTCGCTATTCGCGCCCGAACGCAGGTATTTTGAGGCGGGTATTCGCCGCAAGTGGCTGAAATATAAGGTCTGGATTTTCAGAATCGCTTGTGGTGAAGACCTACCC
>Ga0180009_10003553_pt1 | contig 17691 bp, 18 predicted proteins | sample OS_PC_MetaG_FD_123537 | JGI IMG/M metagenome (GOLD analysis project Ga0180009, IMG submission 123537) | Groundwater microbial communities from the Aspo Hard Rock Laboratory (HRL) deep subsurface site, Sweden - OS_PC_MetaG | ecosystem: Environmental > Aquatic > Deep subsurface > Groundwater... | reverse complement strand
TGATATGAACCCCTTTCAGTTGGGAGACTTATTTCAAGATGATCTAAGCTCATTCCGCTGAAACCCCAACTCGCTTCGCTCAAACAGGCGGGGTTTCTATCGCTCCATTTCACCAAGATCATCTAGAAACGCGTCTAATCAACTGAAATGGCTCCACACCAGTCGCTTCCGTGTTGCTATTCTCATACAAACCATTATGCTCAGTCGGGCACAACGAAGGATGGAAAATGGCGATACCTTCCTGTGCCTGTCACACAGCAGAACTTATTTTCCCAGTGTCTCTGGGGTGGATGTTTTTTCCACTGGCAGTGATGGTGCGGTTATTCAGGGTGGTTGGTTAACCAAATCTTCAGGGGCGGTCTGGTGATTACGGTCGATCAATAGATTATGCCAATCGATATGTTAGAAACGATTGAAACAATCAATTTGTCTGGACTGTCGATTTGCTGATAAGATGGCCTCCGGTTTGACAATCTAACTGCGGAGTCCTTGGAGACTGGTTCCGCAGCCAGGTTTCTGTGAAAACAACGCTGACTGTGTGACTGCATGAAAAACAGGATCAATCTTCCGGAACCATCTTTTTTCCAAACAGGGACCCGGTTTGTGGGGTGTTTCAGGTCGGTCTGGTCTTATCGGGCGCTGCGACTGTTTCTGGGGATGGTGTTTATCTGGTCAGGGCTGACCAAGATCGCCGATCCGGTTTCATTTGCCGCTATTATCGAAGCATATGGACTTATCCCTGGCGGACTGAGCGGGGTTGCTGCCATTGGGTTGCCGCTGCTCGAAATCGTGTCCGGGATGGGTCTGTTGTTCGACATTCGCGGCAGCCTGCTGCTGACCGCCGGGATGCTGGTGTCGTTTATCATGATTCTCAGTTATGCGGTCTATTCCGGGCTGGATGTGGATTGTGGCTGTTTCGGTCCGGGTGCGCCCGAGGCGGAAGCGTTTCACGATCTTGGATCAGCGATTGTCAGGGATATTCTGATGATGGGGATTATTATCTATCTGGTTGGATGGCGCTGGTTTTCGAAAACCCAACCCATCCGGTTGGAAGAACTATTTAAATTCAATCAAGCGAGACAAAAAAAATGAAAAGAGGGATCCAGAGGCTTTTATATGTTCAACTACTGCTGTTGTTCAGCATCGGGCTGTCATCACCGGCGGCCGCTTTTTTTGGGAAAAATAAATTTGAACTGGAGGTCGAAAGGGAACAGGGGGCGGTTAAACTGGTCCGGGAGGTTGTTCAGGGAGGATATGCTGTGGTAACCACCATGGAATTGAAACAATGGATCGATGCCGGCAGGGAGATGCTTATCGTCGATACCATGCCCTATGAAGCGAGTTACAAAAAGAACCATGTTCCAGGTGCCGTCCAGTTTCTCTTTCCCATTCCTGAAATGATCACCTGGACACCGGCTGAGACAGGGAACAAAACCCAGACTGACTTTGAAACCCTGCTCGGCGCCGACAAGGAAAAAACGATTGTTTTTTACTGCGGGTTTGTGAAATGCAGCCGCAGTCACAATGGTGCCCTGTGGGCCAAAAAAATGGGTTATAAGAATGTTTACCGGTTTTCCGGTGGTATCTTTGCCTGGAAAGGGGCCGGATATACTGTTGAAGAGGTAAAATAACAGTCACATGGATGACAAAGCGGCCAATTCCCTGAGCGATATCCATGCTGGCGTTAAACTGAAAGAAGGGTCCGGGTGCACCAAATATATGTGGGTACCTCTAAACGTATATGTGGGTACCTCTAAACGGAAAGAGGTTGTTTGTTCAGAAAACCTTGGAAGACAGGGGGAGGATTCCACGAGCTCCAAGGATGGATGCATGCGTTTTTCTGAATAAATAACCTCTTGAAGCGGTTATGATCACATACCCACATGTTTTTGGTGCACCCAAGGGCCTCATAACCTTGTATTCTCTTAAAAATGGGTCTAAAATAAATGTTTATGGTGTCAGGCACAGATCGGTACCGAGCGTTTCTGTCATTCTTTATCTCTCTCTTCAATCAAAATAGACGTATGAAAGTTACTGAAAAGCCTTTAAACCAGTACCCATGGTATCTGCAGCCGATTTTTCGCAGTCAGAAGAAGAAGTACGGCATGGTTTTGAAATCAGGTTTAATGTGGGCCAGGGTCCCGAGGCTGTTTGCTGCTGTTTCTTTTCTTTTCGGGGTGCTGGAAAGAAAAAGCTCCCCCATCAGCCCCCAGCTGCGGTCGCTGATCCTCGTCCGGGTTTCCCAGATCAACTGGTGCCCGTTCTGTGTTGATATCAATTCGGCCAAGCTGGCGGAGCGGGCCGGATCAATGGCAAAGATCGATCAACTCGAAGTGTGGCGGGAGAGTGATCTATTCGACGAAAAGGAAAGGGTGAGCCTGGAGTATGCTGAGGCTGTTACCTATACCGATCGACAGGTGGATGAAGATTTAATGGCAAAACTGGGTCAGCATTTCGATGATGATGCCATCGTTGAGCTGACTGGTCTGATCGCTTTTCAGAACCTCTCCAGCAAATTCAATGCTGCCCTGGATATTCCTGCCCAGGGCTTCTGCAAGGTCCCGACCCCCAATTAGCGCAATCTCCCACACGTTTCCGGACAGGGCAAGTGCCCTCCCATGCTTTGACTGACAGGGCCCCCTGGTATCTCAGCGGTCTGCTTTTCTGGGCCCCTGTTCTGTGCTGCGGCGCGCCTGCTTTCATTACCTGTACAACAGAGGCTGATTTCTTCTATCTGCCAGTCTACTTTACACAGTCTCATTCCAGCAGTGTCTTCTCTGGCCATTTACTGGTCGGGTTATTCCCCCGATTTGAGCCCTGGGCGGGGTCTGGTCCGGACGCAGTCCAGCAACAGCATCAAGCATCCGCCAAACTGTTGCACCCCCATGCTGGTTTTAAAAGAGTCTTGGATCAGGTCAAAAGTATGTTTTTTGATGGGGAGCATTAAATTAATGTGGGCATAATCAATCTGTTACTGAACTCATTCTCGACGGGCATCCTGCCCGTCTCCGAGGACGGTCGTTGACTTCGCCATCCTGGCTTTGTTTAACCCCTCCCAACCCGTTCATGAGAAGCGAGACCTGCAGCTTCGAAAAGACTGACCATGCCATCAGAGATACCCACATGTTTCTGGTGCACCCTTTCAATGTTGAAAATTGACAATTTGCATGAACGGGTTTAAACCTTTATTCGATATTTATTTTTCTTTTCTGGTGGCTGTATACCTGACAGTAACCCCACCGGGTGATATCCGTACGTCGTTTTCCATATTGATCGGGAGGCATTAGCACCATGTCGTTGAAAAGATTTTTAAAGTTGATGGTTATTCCTGTTTTGGGGGTTATGCTGTGTTCTTCCCAAGGGCTGGCTGATGACGATTGGGATGCCATATTGCAGGAAAGGAATTTCAAGATCAGAATCGAAGCAGGTCGAAAAATGGTTGACGTAAGTCTTAAAGACCTTTTGGGACTTGCCCTGGACAGAAGTCTGCTCCTGCAGGATGCCCGCAAGGGGGAGATTTCGGCGGAGCGCTCTCTGGAAGCGTCCCAGGAGAGAAATATGCCTATTCTGAGCAATAGTTTTGAGGTGGGACAAACGGTCAACCAGGGGCTTCCCAGTATTGCGGTTCTGCTGGGACTGGCGCCTGTGCCCCTTGCCAGTCTGACCAGTACCCAGGCAACCAGCCTCATTTCCAGCGTCCGTAAACAGCTGACCAATGGTATCCAATATGGGCTGACCTATGCCGAAGTCCGGACCCAGTCGAAATCCGTCACCATTGCCGATGCCGGTGATACGGCAGCCGCCGGCAGTTATGGGGACCCACTGGAATACTTGGGACTGACGGCATCGGTGGTGATCCCTTTTTTCCAGGACTGGGGGGAGGTCAATGACATCCCGGTGTTTCTGGGGCAGGTGGGCGTGAAACAGGCACAGGCTGGTACCCGCATGACACAGTACCAGATTATCAGAGCGGTGGCGTCATTGTATTGGGATCTCGTGGGTCTGCTGGAAACCATCAAGGTGCAGGAAGAGGCGGTTGCCTTGACCCGGAGGCTGCTGAAGGATAACAAAGCCCTGTACCAGGTCGGGCTGCTCAGCCGCTCGGATATCCAGGCAACGGAAACCCAGCTGGCAAGACAGCGCCAGGAGCTGCTGTCGCTGCGCACCGCCGTTCTGCGCATGGAAGACCTGGTCAGAACATCACTGGATCTGACGGTCATGGATGTGGGGATGGTACCGTCGGATGTTCCCCGGGTTCGTGAGGTGGAAGTTACCGAGAACCTGGTCACGGACCGTATGTACGAAAACGATACCAACCTGGAGATATTGAATAACAATCTGGAACAGTTGCATTACGAATTGCTTCAAGTGCAGAATAAGGAAAAAACCAATCTTGATCTGAGTCTGGCCTATACCATGGGCGGATACAGCTCATCTCCGCTGGGCGGTGTCAACGGGTTTTCGGATCAGGAGACCAACGGGTTTAATGCCAGATTAACCTGGGTGGTACCCCTGTTCGACAAGTCAACGCCGAAACAGATTCAAAAAGTCCGCCTGGATCTGGAGCGGGTACAGCTGAAAATACAGAATCGTCGCTCGGAATTGAAGATTCAGTTGCAGTCCATCCTGAGGTCTCTCTCCCTGGCGCGGGAGCAGGTCCAGACTTCCAGAACGGCCATGGAGATGGCAGATGAACAGATGCAGAATACCATCCGTCTGCTCAAACAGGGTAAAGCCACCAGTTTCCAGGTTTCCCAGGCGCAACAGCAGGCATCTGTCGCCCGTCAGCAGGAGATTTTTTCAAGGGTCGATTTTGAGAAGCAGTTTTTCGAGTTTCTGATTATCACCGGGGATGTCTTTTCCTATTACCAGTTAGAAAACCGCAACGCGTCCATATCAGAAGTCAAAAATCATGAAAAATAGAAAAAGAACACCCATCATTGGGATCCCTTCGCTGATGCTGATTCTGATCTGCACCTTCGGATTGACAGCCTGCAACCGGAACGAGACGGCGGAAAAAAAACCGGCTCAGGCGGCTGTGTCGGCCCTTTCCAAAAAACCGGCAGCTGTTCCGGTCAGAACGGATAAACCGTCTGTGATGACCATTGAAGAAAAGGTCGTGGTGAGTGGTACCTTCTATTCGCAAAAAGAGGTCAACCTCAGCCCCAAGGTAGGTGGAAAACTGGATTATATTGGCTATGAAGCAGGAGACCGTGTCAAAGAAGGAACCGTTCTTTTTCGTATTGATGCATTTCAATACCGCCTGAATCTGGAAAGGGCTGTTGCGACACTGGAAGAGGTAAAAAGCAGGGAGGTGCAGGCCAGGGCAGCGTTAAAACAAGCCAGACTGGACCTGGCGTATAAGAAACTGGATCTGAAAAGACACCGGAATCTCTTAAAAACCGAGACCATCGCTCAATACATCTTTGACCGCGTGAAAAATGCGTACGATATTGCCGCAGCCAGTGTCGACTCTGCCAGGGCGCAGATCAATGTCATACGCGCCACTTTTAAGCGTACCCAAAAGGAGGTTGCCATTGCACGTCAAAACTTTAAAGATACGGTGGTTAAAGCGCCCTTCTCCGGGGTCGTGACCCAAAGGAAAAGCAATGTGGGGGAAATGTGTCAACCCGGTAGCGTTGTTCTGTCAATGGAGAAGACCGATACGATGGAATTGTGGGTGGAGATCTCATCGTCCTATCTGGCCAGGATTCACATCGGGACGCCGCTCTATTTTCTGCCGGATGGATGGAAAAAATGGCAGCGGGGCACCGTCGCCCGCATTGAGCCCAAAGTGGATGAAACTACCCGCAAAATTCGAATCGCCGCTTTTATCCAGAATCCCAAAAGAGACCTGGTTCCCGGGCTGTTTGCCAAAACGGAAATTGTGGTCGCGGTCTATCCGGCGGCCCTTGTTATCCCCAGTGTGGCGGTTGTTCAGCTGAGCAATAAAAAAACCGTCTTTGTTGCTGAAAATCAACACGCGGTTCCCCGGCCAGTCACTACCGGGTATGAAGCCAACAATCGCATCGTTGTCAAAAACGGGCTCAAATCCGGTGAAACCGTTATTATCTCGGGGCATACCAATCTGAAAGGCGGAGAACCCATTACTGTCGTTGGGGGGGAATAAGCATGAACCTGATTGAATTTGCCGTGAAACGCCCGGTGGCAATGACGACGATTGTTCTGGTATTCCTGGTGCTTGGCCTGGTTTCGTTCTCCCGGATCGGGCTGGATCTGTTTCCAAAAATGGACTTCCCCTACGTCACGATCAGTACCGTATACCCCGGGGCCAGCCCGGAAGAGATTGAAACAACGGTCACAGAAAGGATTGAGGACGCCGTCAGTGAACTGGAAGGGATTCGTTCTATTTCTTCGGTGTCTGCGGAAGGAATATCCCAGGTTATTCTGGAGTTTGAGCTGGAAAAAAACGTTGATACGGCGGCCATGGATGTGCGTTCCAAAATCGATCTGGTCAGGAATGATCTGCCGGAGGATGTCAAAGACCCAATGGTAGGAAAACTGGATCTTCAGGCGATACCGGTCCTGACCCTGGTTGTCAGGGGAACGGACGACATGGTGAAGTTGTACCAGATTACGGATGATCTGATACGGGACCAGTTGACCACATTGTCGGGCGTGGCCAATGTGGAGGTGCTGGGTGGCAAGAAACGGGAGTTCGTGGTGCTGGCGGATCAGAACAAACTGTCAGCCCGCGGGCTGACCATCAGCGATTTGATGGGGGCCCTGCAACAGGCGAACCTGGATATTCCGGGAGGCCATATTACCCAGAGTCAGCGGGAATTCAGTACCCGGGTGATCGGAAAATTCAAAACCATCCAGGATATTGAAGAGACCATGATTTCCACCCGTCAGGGGAGCCTGGTTCCCATTACGGAAGTGGCCCGCGTGGAAGATTCCTATGAAGAACAACGGGATAAAATACTGATCAACGGGGTTGAAGGTGTCGGTATCGAGATCAAAAAACGGGCCGATGCCAATACCGTGCGGGTTGTGGATAATTTCAACAAGCGACTGCCGAAAATCCTATCGATGCTGCCTCCCGGCATCCAGATCGAGGTGGTGAAGGACAATTCCACCTATATCCGGCACTCGGTCCAGGATGTTCAGGATAACATGATCATTGGCATCCTGCTGACCGGAATTATCCTCTTTCTGTTTCTGCACAGCTTCCGGGCGACCATCATCGCCGGCATCACCATGCCGATTTCGATTATTTCCACCTTTATCCTGATCTATTTCACCGGTTTCACGATCAACAACATGAGCCTGATGGCCCTGGCCATTTCGGTGGGGATTCTGGTGACCAACTCGATTGTGGTCCTGGAAAATATTTTCAGCCATATTCTGATCAAGGAAGGTCCGCAGCAGGCTGCCATCAACGGAACGCGTGAGATTATCCTGGCAGTGCTGGGATCGGTGCTGACCAATGTCGTTGTGTTTGTCCCGATTGCTTTCATGAGCGGTATTGTCGGGCAGTTTTTCAGACAATTCGGCTTGACCGTGACATTTGCGACCCTGGTATCGCTGTTTATTTCATTAACCCTGACACCGATGCTGGCCTCGGTGATGTTTAAAAAAGGGGTGTTATCCAAGGGGCCCTTTGCCATTCTTTTCAGACTCTGGGAGAGCGGTTTTAACCGGTTGGCCGTGGCTTACGGGAAAGCGGTTGCCAGGATGCTTCGCCTCAGATGGCTGGTGATACTCCTGGCCATCCTGATTTTTTACGGGTCTCTGAAACTGTTGCCGTTTATCGGTGCGGAAATGATGACCCCATCCGACCAGGGCAGTATCACCATCCTGGTTGAACTCCCGGCCGGCGCCCCACTTCAGGAACTGGAACAAACGATGCTGAAGATTGATAAAATCGTTGTTACCTTTCCCGAAGTGCTGGCACGCTATGCCACGCTGGGTAAAATGGGTAGTTCGCTCAGCAATACCAGACAAATGGTGAATGTGGGGCAGATGCAGGTGACGTTAACGGATAAGCTGGACCGTCAGCGGACTGTTTTTGAGATTCAATCGGCCATGCGGAAGAAACTGGTCGGTTTGCCGGATACCAATATCACCGTCAATGTTTCCAGCGGATTTGGCGGTGGACAGGCACCACTGCAGATGGAGATCAGGGGACTGGAATTCAGGGAGATGGAACGTCTCTCTATCCAGCTCATGGAAATCTCACGGGCCACCCGCGGCGCAATCGATGTGGATAGCAGCTGGCGGGGTGGAAAACCGGAAATTGTGATCTACCCGGACCGTGTCAAAACCAGAGACCTGGGGCTGTCCGTTGCACAGGTGGCGATGCTGGTCCGCAGTGCCATTGAAGGCCAGGTCGCATCCTATCTGAAAACACCCACCGACGAATATAATATCAGGGTTAAACTGGATCACAGTCAGATTGAAGATATCTCCCAGATCGGTGATCTGCAGATACGAACGCCCCGGGGGGGATCCGTCGCCATCAAACAGGTGGTCAATATTACCCGCAGCGAAGGCCCGACCTCAATTCTGAGAAAGGATAAAAGGCGGATGATCGTGGTGTCTGCCAACATTGAAGGGGATATATCCCTGGGCGAGCTGGTGACGGCCATCTCGACAAAAGCAACACCCCTGTTTGCGGGAACCGGTTCCACGTTGACCTTTACCGGTCAGGCAGAAATGATGCGGGAATCCTTTACGGAAATACTGACGGCTTTCGGTCTGGCCATCATTTTTACCTATCTGCTGCTGGCCGCTTTACTGGAATCCTTTATTCAACCGTTTACGATTATTTTTACCGTGCCGCTTGCCCTGGTTGGGGTTTTTGTGGCGCTGTTTACGGCGGATATGAACTTCAACCTGTTCTCAATGATGGCTCTGGTGATGCTGGTGGGGATCGTCGTCAACAATGCGATCCTGATCCTGGACTACACCTTTGTGCTGATGCGGACCGGCGTCCTCCGGAATGAAGCTCTGGTGAAGGCCTGCCGCACCCGACTGCGCCCGATTATCATGACCAGTATCGCCACCATGCTCGGTATGACACCGCTGGCTCTGGGACTGGGCTGGGGGTCTGAAATGCGGGCGCCCATGGCAGTGACCTCGATCGGCGGGGTGGGGATGTCTTCAGTACTGGGATTGTTTGTGATCCCGGTTCTATACACCCTTTTTGACGACGTCGTCCACCTGCCGCGCCGACTGCTCGAACGGTTCCGGAACAGAAAGGCAAAACGCAGCACAGGCCTTGGAATTAATAGACAACATAACTGAAACAGTCCACTGGAAAGTTCCTGGCGGTCCGGATTCCGGGATACCGATATCGGTGCAGCAACCGGGGATCAATCGGGATCGGCCACCCGGATCAGCTGTTTTCCGAAGTTCTTCCCCTGCAGCAGGCCGCGAAAGGTGGCAGGCGCATTGTCCAGCCCATCGACCACGCTCTCCCGGTATTTAAGTTTGCCGGCTTTAACCCAGGCTGACAGCTGCGCAGTAGCTGCAGCCCATTCCCGGATCCACTCCCTCACCAGTAAAAAACGATGAAACGGCGGATTCGGAAGTTTTGCCAGCACATTATGCGGGGCTTCCATCTCCGACGGCACTTCCTTATTGTACTGGGAGACAAAACCACAGATGGGGACCCGTGCTCCGGGATTCAAGAGCGGTGTCACGGCGTGGAGCACTTCCCCGCCCACGTTTTCGAAATAGACGTCTATTCCGTCCGGGCAGGCTGCCTTGAGATCTGCTGCCATATTGCCGCCTTTACGATCAATCACGGCATCAAATCCCAGTTCGTTTTTAACATAGTCGCATTTTTCCTTCCCCCCGGCGATGCCTACCGCTCGGCAGCCCTTGATTTTAGCAATTTGCCCGACAACCGAGCCCACAGCCCCGGAAGCAGCTGCGACCACAACGGTCTCGCCGGGTTTGGGTTCGCCTACCTGCAGCAGTCCGAAATAGGCGGTGCGACCTGTCATTCCGAGCACATACAGGGCTGTGGAAATGGGACCCAGTTCAGGATCAACTTTTCGAATCTCCTTGGAATCTCCTGGCACGACGGCATACTGCTGCCACCCCACCCCTCCGACGACAATATCCCCCACAGTGTAGTGAGGGGATTTTGAAATAATCACCTGGTTTACGGTTTCGCCCACCATCACTTCTCCCAGGCCAACAGGGGGGGCATAGGATTTGACATCATTCATACGGCCCCGCATATAGGGATCCAATGACAGCCACAGTACTTTTAACAGCAGTTCTCCTTCCCCGGGTTCGGCCACGGGAACCGTTTCTATCCTGAAATCGTCATCCCTGGGTTCCCCTACGGGGCGTTTATTGAGTAGCACCCGCATATTCTTTAATTCGGTCACAGTTTCCTCATGGTTTTTTTGTTTTTATGTATCTATTCAGTTCAATTTTCGCTCATCCCCGAAGGTATAGTATTTCAAGAACCTTGGAAGCCATGGATGGCTTCCAGGAGCTCCAGGAGGATTCATGCGTTTCTTGAAACACTATACCTTTTTGGGCGTATACAGGTGAATAGTTACGTTTTTATTAAGAAATCTTCTGCCGGCATCAGCCGGCGATGGGTTTTTTCGCATCATGCCCTGTAATGCCTGGGTCGCGCAAATGGCTGCCGCCGTCGACACTGCGGTTGTTCAACCGCGCACTGTCGAACCTGACCCTCCTTATTAGTCAGTTGAAATATTCGTGCCAAACCCGACAAGCGCATGATCGCCTTTCAACAGCAGTGTACCGGGTTCTCAAGGGAAAACGACCCCTGCATCTGCGAGGGGGATGACATTGATCTTGTAACTTAAACAAACCAGTTGCTTAACCCATGAACCACTGCGGGGAAGGGGAAAAATGGCAGGTTTATCTGCAGGGGGCCGGGGTCTCCGCCTGGGGAAGGCATCAGGGTTCAACCCGGGAACCCTGGGACCGTTGAGACGATCTGAAACGTGGTCAGCTACGAGGGTTGCAGCCCTTCCTGCTTTTTGAAGCGGACCCGGAGCTTCGTCACGTATCCTTTTAAAAGCAACAGTATCAGGATCAGGGTGGCGGCATAGGCGACCGTGCCATGACTTTCCCCGCTGCCGGAACTGATCCAGCCCTGTATGGAAAGACCTGAAACCCCATAAATAAAGTTGACCAGCATACCGAACAGCAGGGAACTGATCAGGATGGATGTCAGATAGATGAACATGGTTTTTTTCCCCAGCAGCTTTGAAACCACAGTCATGGTGGCAACATTGGTAGCAGGTCCGGCCAGCAGGAAAACCAGAGCGGCACCGGGTGACAGCCCTTTCAGCACCAGGGCTGCTGCGATGGGGGTGGATGCCGTGGCACACACATAAAGGGGTGTTGCCAGGACCAGCATGAGCAGCATGGAAACAATGCCGTCACCCAGATAGGTCTCAATCATTTCCGGTGAAAGGAAGACCCCGATCAGACCCGCCAGCAGGACCCCCACCATCAACCAGGATCCAATATCATCCAGCAGTTCCCCAAACGCGAACTTCATACCACCTGTAAATTTAGCCACGATCGACAGTGTTCGTTTTTCCGCTGTGCCACAGCAGCTTTTCCCACTTCAGGAGGCAACGAGGAGGGGTTCCGGGACCGTTTCTGTATCAAAAAAATGAACCGCCAGACCGGTCATGATGGCACTGATAAAAGCCGTGACAGGTCTCAGGACGGTCATCAGCGGATCGAGCAGGGCCCAGGTAATGGCGATTGAATCAATTCCCGTCTCCGGGGTTGAGATCATGAAGGACGCAATCGCCCCTTTGCCGGCTCCCTGTTCCTTCAAACCGGCTGCCGCAGGGAGTACGCCGCAGCTGCACAGCGGTATTGGAACCCCGATCAGGGATGCTTTCACAATCCCTGATATCCTGCCCTTACCCAGATGCCGCCTGACAAAATCGGCCGGCAGATAGGCCTTCAGAAGCCCGGAAATAAAAAAACCGAACAGAACATAGGCTGATGAATCCAGCAGGACCATGTAGGATGACCTGAAAATCTCGCTGGATACCGTAATGATTGAATTCATGTATCTCTTCAATAGGTAGGGCAGAAGGTGAGGGTTGCCGCGGCAACCGGAAGATCATTTTTCAGCCTTCCGATATATGCTCAAAACCCTGGCTGATTAGGTGACTGATGTGATGATCATCCAGACTGTAATAGACATTCTTGCCCTCTTTCCGGAATTTTACGATCTTCGATGACCGTAAAACGCGCAGTTGATGAGAGACAGCCGACTGGTTCATACCCAGAACAGTAACCAGGTCACAGACACACAATTCTGAAACGAGCAACGCTTCGAGAATACGAATCCGTGTGAAATCCCCCAGCACTTTGAACAGGTCTGAAAGCGCCAGCATCTGATCCGCAGGCGGCAGCTGCTTTTTTACCTGTTGCACGAGGGTATCGTGGACACACACTTCCAGGCAGATATCGGATTCCAGTTGCTTGGTCATAACGGCTAACGTATGAATGGTTGTTCATATGAAGATATGACATCCCTGGCGAAAAGTCAATGCTCCGGATTGATCAAATCGGAACAAGGGTGTGGGAGTGGGTGGGGTGTTGCCGGAAAGCTGATCCTGCCGCTGACAGGGCGGCAGGGATCTGTCGTCAAGGGGCGAGGCTTCTGCCGCCGTCGCACAGGAGCACCTGACCCGTGACCAGTTCAGAACCGGTGATGAGGCTGAGAATGGCATCTGCCACGTCATCGGCGGTTGACACCTTACCCAGGAGTGCCCGTTTTTCGTTGGCTTCTTTCAGCTTGTCGTAGTTTTTGCCGAAGCCTCTTTTGAGCCAGTCTCCTTCGATAAAGGAGGGAGCCACGGCATTGACCCGGATCGTTGGGGCCAGAACCCTGGCCAGGGAGATGGTCAGGTTGATGAGAGCCGCCTTGGAGGCACAGTAGGGGATAGAACTACCCAGGGCGTTGATTCCGGAAGAGCTGGAAACATTGATAATCACCCCGCCCCCGGCCTTATTGATTGCATCTCTGGCAGCCCGGGCGCACAAAAACGGACCTTTGAGATTCACATTCATGACCTTTTCCCAGTCTTCATCCTTGACCTCATCCAGGTTGAAATCCCGGATAAACCGGGTCGTGCCGGCATTGTTGACCAGGAGATGGAGGTGGCCGAATGTCCCGGTCGCTGCTTCAACCATCGCCCTGCATTCAGCATCGATGGAAACATCCGCTTTCCAGGCGATGGCCTTGACGCCCAGCCGTTCCGCTTCGGCTGCGGTCTCTTCTGCCTGGTCTTTAGATCGGCTGTAGTTGACCAGCACATTGCAGCCCAGGGCTGCGAGTTTCAAAGAGGTCGCGCGGCCGAGACCGGTTCCGCCACCGGTCACGATGGCGGATTTTCCATTTACATCCATGTGTCAGACTCCCTTGGCAGGTTATGGGATAGTAATTGTAGAAAACGGGATGAAACCATCCTGATGAAAAATATCATGCTGGAGAATCCAGTAGGCTGTCCAGCAAAATCCTGCAGCGACAGGGTTGTCAGGGCGGGAAATTGGGGGGATTTTCAATATTGTCAACAGGTACTGCCCCTCCGCAAAGATGAGAACCAGGGGGTTAATAGCTCTCCAGGAATTTTCGGTAATTCACCTCACCTTGGGCTTTTTTCAGGGCCTCTTCATAGTCCCTGACCAGTTCGGGGTTCACTGTGGTTTTAGAAAAGACGGTATAGAGCGGGACCGGATCGACCGGAAAGGGAAGGATCCGGGTTTCAGCTTCGATCCCGTATTTCTTTCTGGCAAAAACAAAGGTAATGTCCTGGGGATCAAAAAAGGCATCGATGCGAAATTTTTGCAGCTTTTTGATACTGCGTTTGATGGTTTCGGTGCCACTGATGAAATCAAAGTTCAGGCCTGCATTTTTGATATTGGTCGGGATGAAGGCATTAAGCACGTACCCGATACGAAATCCCTTCAGTTCATCCAATTGGGTGATCTTGCTCAGGGGGAAATCATTCCTCACCAGGATGGACGGGATTGTCTCCACAAAGGGAATGCGGGGGAAATAAAGATAGACTTCCCTGTCCGGAAGTTTTGCAAACATGATTGCCGCATCTGCCTTTCCGGTTTGCAGATTCTTGATTAAACGAGCAATGGGTGTTTCCTGCCGGTCCCATTTGACCGTGGCATTCAGGTTTGGGGCGATGTATTTATTGAAGTACGCCACTTTACCACCGACCGGTATCCCGTTTTCGACCTTGATAATATGCGGGTTGGCGATAAAGTAACTCATTTTCAGTTCCCTGGCGGATAGCTGACCTGTCAGGGAAACAGCTGCGCAGAATAACACGATACAAACAAAAAATCTTTTCATTGAACCTCTTTTCCTGACTGTATGTGTGGGACTAAAAAGCTCCCGGTCGGCTCTTGCTCAGTCAGGGTTTAATTAACGGAGACGGAAAGTCCATCCGATCGGGGCTTTTTCAGATGGAAGGTCTGCTATGGGGTAACCGTTGCCCCGGCAATATCGAAGGTGATGGTGTAGGTCTTATCGTCACCATCATCGCCATTCTTCGGCGGAATCGAGATACTGCCCTCGCTTCCTGAATTGGCAGTCAGGGTGGCGGTGCCGGTGGCACCGCTCAGGCAGTCCACACTGGCGCTCGTCGTTATACAGTAATTGTGATCCCCCGCTGCGATCGACGAGATCGTCGTTCCCAGGGCAACCAGGGATACACTGCTGGCCACACCCTGGCAGCTGGTTGATCCGGAAGCGGTGCCGGTATATCCGGTACCGGCTTCGTAGCAGAGACAGGAGATCTGGTCATTGGAAACAATAAAACAGCCCAGCGCATAGCTGGCATTCTGAAAAGCGGAGTTGGCACTCAGGGTGATATTGATCTTTCCGTCATCCCCGTCGGTGCCCTTGCATCCGGACAGAGTCAGTACCAGCAGCAGTAAAAAAGAGACACTGATAAGAGAGAAAATTAAACGCTGTCGCATATTTATCTCCAGGTCTGGTTTTATAATTCTACGCCGTTTCTTTTTTGGCGGTTATTTTTTCCAGCTGGCGGCAGTAGACACGGTTTTTCCCCTCTTTGTCAGGGTTGATGCACCCCCAGCATGAGATACAATCGACCTGCTTTTTTTCCCCATTTTTTAGGCGCCTGACAAAATCCGGCTCCCTGATAAATGGACGACAGATCGAGATGGTGTCTGCAATGCCTTTGTCAATGATACTTTCAATCACAGGAAGACTTCTCATTCCACCGACCAGGCAGATGGGTATGGAAACATGGCTGCGGATTGCTTTCGCTGCGTCCAGCATGTATGCTTCGGCATCGGGGGAGGTAATCTTGACCGCCTTTCTGCGAAATGGTTTGTCAATCAGTCCGTGGCTGATCTCCAGGAAGGATATCCCCTCTTTTTCGATGGCCCGGGCCACCTGCTGGCCATCTTCGATCGTCAGACCGTCACGCTCACTCAGATAGTCCCGGCAGCCCAGTTTGATCATGACAGGGAAATCGGCGGACACGTTCTTCTTGATCGAGCGAATGACTTCGATTAAAAAGCGCATCCGATTTTCCAGACTGCCGCCCCATTTGTCCTTGCGATGATTGGCGGCAGGAGAGAGAAATTCGCTGATCAGGTAGCCGTGGGCACCATGAATCTGAACCCCATCGAACCCCGATGCCTCGACCCGGCGGGCAGCCTGTCCAAAGGCCTCGATAATCCCCTGGATATCCTCCTCGACCAGCACCCTGGGTTCCCTTCCGTAGTCAGGGACCGTGTCTGTCAGGGATACAGCCACATAATCCCCTTTTCCTTTGGCCGCCGTGGTTGAAAGGGATCCGCCATGGGCAATCTGCATGACGATTATACTGTTGCGGTCGTGTACCGCCCGGGTCATTTTCTGATACGCCGGGATGTGATCGTCCCGATCAATGCCGTTCATATCAGGAAATACCTGGCCATGCTTCAGGACAAAGGCATACCCCGTGATGATCAGGCCGATATCGCCTTCAGCCAGGGTTTTCATGAGTTCAATACTCCCATCACTGATATACCCGTTCTCATCGCTCAGCGCATAGTAGGTTGCTGAGCGCACAAATCGGTTGGGTATCTTCAGGCGTCCAATTTCCAGAGGTTCGAATAGTTTTGACATTGCTGTTTTCTGTTTGAGGTGGATGAAGGGTTTCGTTTACCGGGTTGGTTGCTGGTTGCTTTCGGGACGCCCGGCGGAAAAACGGTGGATCGTTTCGCTGAACGCGGGGGAGATTCCGGAGACTGTCCCTGCAATCAGCGCACGCGGCTTCGGGAGATGCAGCTTTTTCATCCCGATCTGCAGGGGTCCGATCCTGTGGATCTACCGGGAAGGTCAAATACTGGCATTGGAAAAATATTTCATAAACTGGGACCGCTCATACAAACCCGGATCCTTGATTTTTTCCTGGTTCAATTTGCCGATGATATCCCGGATCGCGGTGACTTTTTTACGGTTCATCCATTCCTCGATCTGCCCCAGCATCGCTCCGATAAACTCCGGGCCTTTTTTATAGACGATTGTTGCCACCTGCACAGCGCTGGCACCGGCCAGAAGGTTTTTAACCACCGTGTGTCCGTCGTGAATACCGGTCGTGGCTGCCAGGTCACATTTGACATCATCTGAAAGCATGCCGATCCAGCGCAGTGGCAGCAGATTTTCTTCGGGTGAACTGAAAATATCAGCCGATACCATTTCCATCTTTTCGATATCGATGTCGGGCCGGTGAAACCGGTTGAACATCACGATAGCACCGATTTTCTGCATGGACAGGCTGTAGATCATATTGGCCATGCCCGTGAAATAGAACCCGATTTTGACTGCAATCGGAATGGTCACGTGTTTTTTGACCTCCCTGATAATATCAAAATAGGTTTGTTCGATCTGTTCGCTTTTCTGTTTGATGTCACCCGGCATGATATACATATTCAGCTCTAGTCCGGCGGCACCGGCGTCCTGGAGCCTTTTTGCAAAGGCGGTCCATTCAGCCGCCGATGTACAGTTGATACTGGCGATGACCGGGATGGAAACGGCCTTCCTGGCCTGGGAGACCAGGCTCAGGTATTCATCCAGATTGTGCTGTCTGGTATAGCCCCGGATATAGTCCAGCTCCTCGGTGTGTGAGGCATGATCGCTCTGCAGCGAGTCCCCTTCCATGAGAATCTGTTCTTCAAACAGCGATTTCAGAACAACGGCAGCCGCACCATTGGCTTCGAGCTTTTGAATGCTCGCGGCTGAATTCGTAAGACCGCAACTTCCGACAATGATGGGATTTTTTAGGGTAATCCCCATATATTCAGTCGTCAAATCAGGCATAGCATACTCCTTTTTCAGGAAGATCAATAAATTGTCTATCGCTCGCCATGGAAACACAAATCAAATCCAGGCTGATGACCAAAATGATTGCGACCGGACAGGTCAAACACAAAGGCATCATAACCCAATTCCTCCGTTCAGCCAAGTCTTTACCTGGGCCAGTCCCGACAGACCTGGCCGGGGCTGCCGGCAGACCTATGAGCCAGCCGGATGTTCGTGGCTGCTCATTTCACGTAACGCCTTCTTGAGGATCTTACCGATCGGATTGCGGGGCAACGCGGTCATAAACGATACATATTTCGGACACTTGTATTTGGCCAGGTGGGCTCGGCAATGCTCAATAATCTCCT
>Ga0180009_10003552_pt1 | contig 17692 bp, 17 predicted proteins | sample OS_PC_MetaG_FD_123537 | JGI IMG/M metagenome (GOLD analysis project Ga0180009, IMG submission 123537) | Groundwater microbial communities from the Aspo Hard Rock Laboratory (HRL) deep subsurface site, Sweden - OS_PC_MetaG | ecosystem: Environmental > Aquatic > Deep subsurface > Groundwater... | reverse complement strand
CGGATTATAAACTTAAATTATTACGAGTACCGTTTCAATTCTCACTGAACTTTATATTTCAGGGAAAAAATAAACCGGTACTCCGATAAATCAAAACATTTTCTCATACTTCGTTTCCCGGTTTATATATGAAGTGCAAATCTATTCTAACTTTAAAAGATAATCCGCAATCACGCCGAGTTCTTTAATATCTTTGTTTCCGTATGGAGGCATAATAGTTTTATAAGCTTTTTTGTAACCTTCGAATCTTGCGTCACCTTCGTAAGAAGAAGGATTGCGCAAATAATTAATTAAGTTAGAGCGGCTCCAATATTCTTTTGCAGAAAATAATCCCGGAGCGAGTTTGGTGCCTTTCAAATCTGCTCCGTGGCAGGCAATGCACTCAAATTGATTGATAAGAGTTAATCCTTCGTCTATAGTTTCAGAGGCGGATTCGTTGCTATAATAATCGTATTCCTCCAATATTATATCGTCACTTTTTGTTACTCTTGAAACAATAAATAATATTAAAAAGAGTCCTAAGAAAGCCGAAATCCATTTTTGTGCGTTAGTCATTTACTATCCTTTCGTGTGAAAATTCAAAATAATTATGTCAAATATAACTAAATCAGATATTAAGTTCCCTCTTCAATCTGCTCGTCGTAGTATTTTTTATATTCAATTAACGAATTCAAAACTGCCTCGGCAATTTCATCCTGCCCGGTAGAAGAAGCCAAATATCTTTCGTCTTTGTCATTTGAAAGAAATCCGGTTTCGATAAGAACGCCCGGCATCGAAGCTCCAACAAGAACATAAAATCCAGCTTGTTTTATTCCGCGGGAAGGAATGCGCCTCACATATTTAGACCAGCTTTGATTAAGCATATCCGAAAATTTTTCCGAATGCCTCATATATGCCGAATGAGCCATGCTGACAAGTATAAAGTTTTCGTCCGTTAACTTCTGATACCTATCGGGATTTTCCTCAAACTGAATTACGCTGTTCTCAAACTCGGCAATTTCAATTGCCTTTTCTGTTTTTCCGGGACGAAGCAAATAAACTTCAAATCCGCGTGTGCCGCTGTTCTTTTTACCAAGCGAATTGCAGTGAATGGATACAAAAACCTTTCCATTATTTTCATTTGCAATTTTTCCGCGTTTGTATAATTCAACAAATTGGTCGTTATCGCGCGTGTAAATAACTTTAACGCCGGGCATTTTTCTTTGAATAAGCTTTCCCAGTTTTAGCGCAACCGCCAGATTTACATCTTTTTCTCTAACGCCGGTAATTCCAATTGCGCCGGGATCTTTTCCGCCGTGGCCTGCATCAATTACTACCGCATCAAACACCCATTTACTTTTGTCTAATTCAACGCTGGCTGCAGGACTTTCAAAAACTTTATTGTGAATTGTAATCAATATATCATCGCTGTCAACATCTTTGGATGATTCGTGAAGCGAATAACCATCTTTTAATTTGAACTCAAGCTGAAGATTGCCGGCAACAACCTTTTTATTCGCCTTATTTATAAAACCCACAGGCTTGAAACCAGAGAGCAAATTGGGATCGAAAGAAACTCCGCTTAAGAAGAGAAAGAGTTTTCCATCCTGAATTGACGAACTAAATCTATGAACTGCCCGCGTAGTTTTTAGTCTGAGCAAAATACCATTGGCTTTTTCTTCGATGATTAAATCGTATATGTCATATTTCGATGCTTTTGTTGATGCAATATTTTTCGATGATTCATCTTTAACCACAGCAGTGGCAGCCGTCATTCCAATAACTTCGCCCGAAGCTATGTGCTTTTCCTGATCATCGAATTTTAATTTTCTGCCGGAGACTTCTTCAAGATGCTTAACGGAATATATCAATGGAATGTAAACATCGTTTTTTATCATGAGCGTTGAAATTGGGATTTGAACTGTCTTGGCTAATTCACCTTTTACAAAAATTACGTAGAAAGAATTTTTACCGGTGACCTTCATTTTGTTGTCGCCGAATTTCAATTCAACTTTTACCGCTTCATCGTTATAAAAGTAGTTGCCATTAAGCGCAGAGGCAATTTCTTTTGCGGATGCGTACGTAACTCCGTTTCTGGAAATATAGGATACCCGCTTAGTTTCGCCGTCGATATTCAGCGTCAACTTGAGCATACGCTGCGCGGAAACCGAAGAGAGTGCGATTAGAAAAAAGAGTATTATAGTTTTTAGTTTCATTTGCTGAACATTTGTTTATGCGATGAAAGGAATAAAAAACCATGATCTATTTTTGTATTGAACATACTCTTCGCCATAGTATTTCAGAAGCAGTTTTTCCTCTTTTTTTGCTCGAAGTATAAAAAGCGGAATTTCCAGCAAAATTACTAAAGGCAAAATTGCATAACCCAATAGTGCAAAGGCAGCGCCAAGATCGCTTAAAATCTGCGCAAGATATTGAGGATGCCTTATGAATTTATACAAACCGGTAGTAATAAGCTTATGCTCTTTTAAAATTACTATTTCCTGAGAATAACTTTTGCCAAGAGATTTGAATGCTTTGACTTGAATCCATGAAAAAATAATAAAGACTGCCAGTCCGGCTATTCTAAATCCTCCTAACACGGGAAAATCTTGCGTAGATAATGTCCAGATTCCAAAAACAGCTAAGATCTGAAGTATTAAAATCAATGCCGCGATGTTTGGCGGAATTTTTTGCAAATAAGTTTTAGGTCTAAATTCGGCTTTTATCAGCGCCTGCTTTATATCTTTCTTCGCTGCGGTTGCATTTGCACTAAGCGATGCCGCCAAATTTATTGCCAACAGAATGTTTATTGGATCCATTTCAATCCATATTTATTACGGCAAATATAAGATTTTTGAAAACAATTATTCGAATCACACCCTGTATTAAAAAAGAGCGTATTAATTAAATCCTGCTCCTAGTCATGGTCATGGTCAGATTCCCATTTAATAATAAGACTTGTCCCAAATCATTGTTTTTAATAATAATTGGATTTATCTTAAAGCCGCTTGAATAAAACTGATTAATATTTTGAGAGAGGAATAAAGAAGTGGCGGGGAGTCAACAATTATTAGTGCTTGCGAGCATATTTTTTCTAACAATGCTAATTGTAAGTTTTTATCAATCAAGCAACGAACAATTGACATTATCTCTAAGCAACGAAGCGATAATTACTGCGGCTGGGATTGGGCAGGGAGTAATTGAAGACGCACAAAACCGGGCATTTGATGAAAAAACTATTACTGCAAGCGTTTCAGTGGCAGATTCATTAACGCTTCCAGCTTCTTTGGGTCCGGAAAGCGGCGAGGCAACAGTTTTTCAATTTGATGATATTGATGATTTCGACGAATATGCTTTTAGTGATTCTCTTGACCGGCTCGGCGATTTTGATGTTTCGGTTTCCGTGCGTTATGTAAATAATCTGTTGCCGGAATCCACCCCAAGTGTTAGAACTTTTTCAAAGCGAATAGACGTTTCTGTTTTTAATACATATTTAATTGATACATTAAGATTATCATACATAGTTTCGTATTAAGTTATGTGGTCACTCTTAGACGCAATAGGCGCAACAATTTTAGGAAGCATGTTTATGCTGATGGTAATTACCGTAACTATGAACATGAACGATTCTGTTAGAGATTTACTGGAAAATAACATAGCCCAATACCGTGTTTCTGAAACAGCGGAAATTATTAGAAGTGATTTTTACAGGATGGGCTATTTAGTCCCAAGCAATAAAATTGCCGCTGCGGATTCAAATAGAATTTTGTTTTACTCTGACCTGGATAATAACGGAATAGTTGATACACTAGAATATAAAACAGATGCCACTTTTGATCTTACTCTTGCCGCCAATCAGGTGCCTCTGCTAAGAATACAGAATAATCAAACCTTGTTAATTGCCACTGTTTCAGATTTCCAATTGACTTACCGCGATTCAACTGGCGCCGCATTTACTTATGTTTCTCTTTCAAGTTCAGTAAACAGATCACGAATCAAAGGGATCTCTGTTGAAATGACAATGGAGATAGATCAGCCCGATACAACAGTTCAAAAAGCGGCGACCTGGAAAAGCACAATCCGCCCAAGAAATTTATAGGCTCAATAATGGGAAGAGCTTCAATTATAATGTTTTTCGGTGCGGTAATTGTCTTCGGAATTTCAAAAATTACTTCAATCAATAATTTGAATTTATCTACCGAAAGATCGGTGGCATATTTTAGTGAAATACAGGCAAGAAATATTTCCAACAGTACCGCAGAATTTCTTATTTCGAGATTAGGCGATAGCTCCAGCTACCGGATTGCTCCATTTTCTTCGCTTAATATTTTTGAGGGAACTGCTCTTTATAGTATCACGGATACAACTATCGGAACAGATCCTTTTGTGAAAATACGCGTGAATTCCAACTTTTTCGATAAAATTAAGTTCTGTCAGGTAATTGTTCAAATTCAAAAAAGTGGTTTTATTCCTGCAACTGTTAAAGCGCCAATTTCCACAAACAGTGCAATTGCAACATTAGGCAATTTAGTGGTTGATGGAAGGGATCACAGATTAAACAAAGATATTGTTCCTGGTTCCGGAACTATTGGGGTATGGACTACTTCAACTTTTTCTCGCGGCGGAAATTCATCTGTTGGCGGAACGGTTGATGGAATTGATTATTATCCGTCAAAAACCCCCTACGAAGGGACTTATCAATCCGGTCAGATTTATGACGGCGGATATCCAGACACTCCTGATTCTGCGTTGGGCGGAACTGCAAATGGTTTTCCTCCTGGAGAATTAAAGTCTATTGCCCAAAGCGGAATAAATGGCAGCCAATATAGAACCGATCCTACAGCGCTTGTTTTCCCTTTGAAAGGAGTAACATTTATTGAATTGGTTTCTGGCGGACTTTGGAGCCCTTCAAACATAGAAGGCGAGGGAATTTTAATAGTTCATAATTCATTTAAAAATGCAAGTATAGAAAATGTAAATAGCGGCTTTTTTAAAGGATTGGTAATTGTCGATGATATAGAAAAAATTCATGCGGAAATTATTGGCGGATTAATTGTATTGAGCCCTGCGCCGCCGGGAGGCAACTGCATAGGCAACGGAAGCGGCAGCATTTTATATTCAAGTGAAGCAATTAAAAAAGCAACTGGGCAAATTTCTGACGTAGCTGCCGACAATTTCGGTTTTGCTGCAAGCAGAATAAATATTCTAAGTTGGTTTGAGTAAGCGATATTTTTTAAACTTGTGTTAATTCAGAAGCACATTAGAAATTAGATTGCAAAGAAATTCACCGAACCTTTCGTTATATTTAACTAAAATTATTTGGTTTTATGCAGCAAGAAAACATATTCCCATTTGAAGCAAAAGAATACTCAGCGCGTCAGATAAATATTATTAACTCACCCAAACAATTAGGGCACTGCGATATTGACTCCGAACCGTATTTGACAAAATTAGGAATTGATATCCTAAATAAAAAACAACCTATTCAATTTACTCCAAATGTTAATGAAACAATTCATCGCTGGGCTCCTTATGTACAAGGGTTTTCTGCTTCTTTTGTCCAGTCTATATTTGACCAATATATAAAGGATTACAAAAACCCAATCGTATTGGATCCATTTACGGGTTGCGGTACTGTGCAAGTACAAGCAAAACTTAATGGTTATCATTCATTTGGGACAGAGCTTAATCCCTTGCTGAAATTTATTGCAGAAACCAAGTTAAATTCTTGGACAATTCATCCCAAAGAGTTATTAAAAGTTTTCAACAATCTGGATTTATCTGAACGTACACGCGCACCTCGTTTCCTAAAGTCAGAGAAGCATTTTTCGAAAGAAGTTTTGGAAAACTTGGAAGTCTTAAAAGGTGGCATTGATAGTCTTTCGAAAACCACGAACCAAGGAATTGTAGATTTATTAAATCTTACTTTTTCATCAATCCTTATTGAAGTTAGTAAGTTAAAAAGAAGCCCATGCCTCGGTTATTCAAAAAGCAAAAAAGTTGATCCTCACGCCCCATTCGTTTTAATGAATCAAAAAGTTCATCAAATAATTGAGGACTTAAAAACAATTCAGTCGGAATACAGTGACTTTTTTAACACCCAAAGTCGAGTTTACTTGGCTAATGCAATGGAATATGAGCATTCAAACAAGTTCGATTTAATTATAACCTCACCGCCTTATATGAATGGTCTTGATTACGTAATTAATTATAAAATTGAGATGGGCTGGTTAAATTTCGCAGAAAATCAAGCAGAACTGAAAAAAGTAAAAGACGAAATGGTTGTGTGCGATAACGTTTCGAAGGGATTAATTAAAAGTTTTAATCCAATTTATACAAATGAGTGGATAAGTGATATCAAACGCAACATTCAAAAAAATATTTTAAGACGCGGGAAATATAGGCGATATGATATGCCCTTTATTGTTCATAAATATTTTGATGATATGTATAGAGTTTTCCAGATGGTTGTGCCCAAAATGAAAAATGGCGGTAGGTTTGTGCTTGTGGTTGGCGACAGTCTTATTGCCGACGTATATATTCCCACTGATCTCTTAATTGCACAGTTAGGGAAGGACTTAGGATTATCGATTGAAAAAATTGAGAAAGCGAGAAATAGACGATCCGGACAAATAAGAAGCTATGTGCTCCGAGAAACAATTATAACATTACGGAAATAAAATGGATGGAAAAAATATTGGCTATTATCAAGACCCGAAGAATGGTGAAAATATTATTCGGTCACGAACAACAGAACAAATTCGCTCGTGGGACTTCCCTCGCTCTATAAAAGCATTAGAAAAGTTTAACGCTGAATTAGGTAAAATTGATTATCCAGGGATTTACATTCTTATCGAGACAAGGTTAAATAAAGCTTATATTGGCGAAGCGATGAGTCTCTATATAAGACTCAAAACACATAGTAATACTCCAGATGATAAAATTAAAAATTGGGATCGCGTTGTAATAATAAATGATGGAAGACCTGCAAATCAATCGGATTTTAACGATAATGTAGTTAGGCTGGAATTAGAGCATTACTTAATCTCCTTATTCAAAGCCAATAAATACAAAGTTGTATCCCAAGGGTCAAAACAAACATTAAACGCACTGCAAAAGGTAATTGTTACAAAGTTAATAGAGGAATTGAACTTTTTCCTGGTAAAAAACGGATTGATGCAACAACTAATTGATGCTCCTGGCCAAGAGCAAGTAATGCTTGATGACCTGAAAAGGATATTAGAAAGGCATAAATATCGTATTACAGAATTCAATTCTTACGAAGCTACAATCAATGGTACTAAAGTTTTTATTCGTCAAGGAAGTAAAAAAGCAAAAGGTTGGCAGATTACATTCCGCGATGTCTTCAAAAAAAATCTCATGGAAGAAAACGGCTCCCTCTTGATGCCAAGAGATGGTATTTTGCTTATCCCATTTTCTGAAATTAAAAATGCAATTAATGATCCCAAAGCTTTTGATAGAAACACAATAGATGTTTTTATTTCGTTTGAAGGGGAGAGCATTAAACTTCGTTATAAAAACAATGAAATTGAAGTTGCTGAATTTCGAATAGTAAAGTAAAATTTATCGGATGTCACTCAAAAGCGCTCAACTGGTATTGGGTCTATGTTGTTTGACGGCGCTATATTCTCAATAATCATGAAAACTTTCTCTTTACTTTCACGAAATTGTTTGTTATTTAATTCATGAAAAAGATAGAGTTAATTTAATATCGGATAAAAAATGGGACGAGCATCACTAATAATGTTTTTCGGCGCATTGCTTGTGTTCGGAATCGCTAATGTGACAAAGATAAATACCGTGTCTCAGGCAACGGATGTAGCTGTTGAATATTACAGTGAAATACAAAACAGAAATATATCCAACAGCACGGCAGAGTATCTAATTTCTTATTTGGGCGATAATCCAACTTATGTAACTTCTCACGCAAATTCACTAAGTATATTTTATGGCAATGCAACTTATACGATTGCTGATACTTCATTTAGCGGAAGCGACTATAAAAAATTAAAAATCTATTCCGATTTCCACTTAGATACAAAATCTTCGGAAATATTGGTTCAAGTTCCTGTTCAAGGATTTATTCCCACAACAGTTCAAGCCTCTGTTTCAAGCAGAAGCCCAATTTCCACTTTAGGAAATTTAACTGTTGATGGACGCGATCATGACATTACCGGCACGTCAATTATATCAAATTCCGGAACTTTTGGTGTATGGACAACCTCCACTCTTAGTATTGGCGGAAGCTCTCAAATAGGCGGCACAAAGTCGGGTTTAGATTATGTTCCTTCAGGAAAACCCGGAAATCCCAACACATATTCTGAGGGAGCTTCTTATTCCGGGGGATATCCAGACAACCCTGATTCAGCTTTGGGAGGCAAGGCAAATGGATTCCCTCCTGGCGCTTTAAAAAGTAAGGCACAAAGCGGGGCAAACGGCAGCCAATATACTACAAACCCGGCAAGCCTAACTATGCCTTTGCGGGGAGTGACTTATGTTGAGTTAGCTTCAAATAGCAAATGGGAACCGAACAGTCTTACAGGCTCTGGTATTTTAATTGTTCACAACACTTCCTTCTCTGCTAGTTTAGCGAAAATTAATGGCGGAAAATTTACAGGATTGGTTATTGTTGATCATATAGATAAAGTTCATGGCGATATAGTTGGAGGAATAATAGTACTAAGCGATACTCCTCCTAAAGATGAAGATGATGATGAAGACGATGATAAGGGAAAAGGAAAAGACAAAGAAAAAGACGATGATGATAAAGATGGAGGCGAAGAGTCCAAAGGGAAATACAGGGAAGTCCTCGGCAACGGAAATGGTAAAATTTTGTATTCAAACGCGGCAATTAAATTTGCCACATCAACAGTTTCCTCAACTACAACGCAGAATTACGGATGGGCGAAGAAAAGGCTTACTGCAATTAGATGGTACGAATAGCAGCGCCGAATTATTTTATGAGCAAATCTTTTAGGGCTTCTTCCACTTTGGGAAATTTAAAATTATAACCAGTCTGAACTAGTATTTCTGGAATGACTTTTGCGCCTTCTAAAATCATTTCTGAAGCTTCACCAAGAACTGCATTTAATACAAACTCCGGAACTCTAAAAAAAGTAGGTCGATTTAAAATAGCTCCAAGCGCTTGCGCAAATTCATTCATGTTGATTAAACACGGAGCTGCTGCATTTATTGGACCTGAAATTTTATTTTCCAGTGCAAACATAAAAATTTCCACAGCATCATAAATGTGAATCCATGGAAACCATTGCTCTCCGCTACCCAACGGTCCGCCGATAAAAAGTTTGAAAGGAATCAACATTTTGGATAGAGCGCCATCTGTTTTATCAAGCACAACTGCGAGACGAATTCTAGATTCTTCAATTCCCAAAGAGGAAAATTTAATTACTTCATCCTCCCATTTTTTAGTTACCTCTGCTAAAAAGTTGCCTCCCGCAGGAGAAGTTTCTGTAAATATTTCATCCGTAGAATTGCCGTAATAACCAACGGCAGATGCCGAGAGAAATTTCACAGGTTTATTATTCAATTTATTTGCGATGTTGAATAGATATCTGGTTGAATTGACTCTGCTTGAGAGTATCTTTTCCTTTTGTTTGTTTGTCCATCTTTTTGCGGCAATGCCTTCGCCTGAAAGATTTATAAAAGCAAATGCATTCTCGAATTGCTCTAAGGAATTATGCGAGAGTTCATTCATCTTGAAAATGATTGCATTATGTCCGAAAAGTGATTTCGCTTTTTCAAGATTGCGGGCAAGCACAATTACTTCATAGTTTCTTTCAATTAATTTTGGAACTAATTTATTCCCAATTAAACCTGTGGCTCCGGCGATAATTATTTTCTTTTTCATTTCAGCAACTCTGTGTTCTCAAACGTAATATACAAATTCAAAATGCAAAGAATCTCCTTTTAGTATGCGGGTAATAGGCTCTCAAATTTCTTATATTCACACCCTACTTATATAGTTATGCTTTTCAATTCGGGGAATTAATGGGAAACAAAAATTTTTATAAATATGCCCACGCTTACGATATCGCTTTTTCGGACAGGCGCTTTAAAGATGAATGCGATTTTTTAGAATGGTGTTTGATTAACAAATCGAAACTCAGCAAAAAGAAATTAAAGGAAAAATCATTCTTGGAATTAGGCTGTGGTCCGGCTCAGCATGCACGTGAATTTGCGCGGAGAAATTGGCGTTCAATCGCGCTTGATATTTCTGAAGATATGATCGAATATGCTAAATCCGAAGCGAAGAATGAAAATATTGATATGCACACAATAGTTGCCGATATGTGCAAGTATAAATTAAAAAAACCTGTTCTACTTACGGCAACCTTGATGGAAAGCATTTCGCATCTGGTTACAAATGAGCAGATGATTTCACATTTTAAGTCGGCGGCTAAAAACATTGAGCCGGGCGGCATTTACGTTATTGAGGCAACTCATCCGATGTTCTTTTTCCCGGACGATGAAGAAAACACGTGGACCACAAACTATGGGGACACCTCTGTCGATATAACTTTTGGAGCGCCCGATGATATTTACAATACCGTTACGCAGCAGTGGTTGATTACTTCGAAACTTCAAATTAGAGAGGGTAACAAAGTTGTTTCTGTAACGGAAACAAAAAGCCCTATAAGATGGTATCTAGCTGAAGAAATGAAAGCCTTGATTGAACTTTCATGCGTATTCGACAAATACTGGTTTTACGGAAGCATGTACAACATTCCGCCAAAACCATTAGATGAATCGGAAGAATCTGACGCAATGGTGATTGTAATGAGAACAAAAAAATAGAGGCATTCGAATATGAAATTTACAAGAGTAGTTTTCGCGCTGTTGATGTATGCGGTGAGTATTAATGCCCAGATATTTTCCGTTCAAGGGGAATTGAAGGACGCTCGCGAAAACAGCAAACTAAGTTTTGGAAATATCCGCGTTGAAGGAACGTCTACCGGAACTGCGGCGAACATTGAAGGGCAATATGAGCTGCGACTTAATAGCGGTGAATATAAATTGATTGCATCGTTTATTGGATACAAATCCGACACTATAAAAATTTCTTTGATGAATAATATGGTTGTTGATTTTAGCCTCGAACCCGTTTCAATAAAGCTTGATGAGATAACGGTAGTTCCGGGAATAAATCCGGCAGACCGAATAATTAAAGAAGCGATTAAAGCAAAGCAAATTCGCAAGCAGCTTCTAAACGATTATTCATTTAAAGCGTACACCAAAGGACTGATAAAAACCACTCAAGATATCAGCGCCACGGATAATAGCGTTGGAGTAAGCATCGGAGGAATTGATACTGCTCAATTGAAAATAACCGGTATTTTAGAAAATGAAAGTCGAAGCTTTTTCAAGAAACCAGATAAATACAAAGAAAAAATAATAGCCCGTAAACAAACTTCTAACTTCCCCTCTACAATAAATATGCTTACCGGCGGAAGAATAATTCAAGATTTTTATAACGACGACATTCAGTTTTTCGCCAGAGAAATAGTTAGTCCAATCGCGGATGATGCCCTTGATTATTATTACTTCGATCTAGCGGACAGCCTCGCGCAGAACAACCAAAAGATTTATAAAATATTTTTTACCGTTCAAGATGAATCCGATCCAGGATTTTATGGGGATTTATTTATCAGCGATTCCATTTTTAACCTCATTAAACTGGATGTTCATCTAAATGACGCCGCTAATCCAGGAGGATTTTTTACAAAGATTAATATCTTTCAGCAGTTTCTTCCTTTTAATCTGCCTTCGCACGCTTCGGCGGACGAGAAGATTGGTGTAATTCCCCGTAGCTTGCTGCGGAATAAGAGTCCCGAGCTTGCTCTGGAGTTAATACCATTGATTCCAAATATTTATATGCCTATTGATTACCGCTTGTTTGTGGAAGGCAATTTTATGGGGCTGGCGAAATTTGGATTTGAAATTAATTCTATTATGTACGAGTACGGCATTAACCAATCAATACGTGATGATTTTTTTGATATGGCGGTGCTCAGCGTGGAAAGAGACGCAGATCAAAAAGATTCTCTTCACTGGGTATCGACTCAAACCATCCCAAATACTCTTGAGGAAATTAGCGCTTACTCAAGAATAGACAGCATTGAATCTGTTCCCAAAACGTTTTGGGACAAGTTCTCGTTTTTTTCTACTTCCATTGCACTCAATGATAATTTCGGAATTTCGGGACCGCTTGGTTTATATCATTTTAGCAGAGTTGAGGGAAGCGCGCTGGATTTTTCAGCGTTCTTCAGGAACCTCAATAACAAAAGGCTTTCGGGAGATGTTTCAATAAGCAACGGTTTTGCAGACAATAAATTTAAGTGGTCAACAACTGCCGGTTATTACTTCGGCGATTACAGGACTACGCATCTTGAAGTCAGTGCATATAATAAACTAAATCAGTTGTTTGCGGAATCGGATGGCTACAATCCGATTACTTCTACTTTCACAAATCTTTTGGGTAAATATGATTTTCGAGATTATTTCTATTCAAAGGGATTTTCAGCAAAGCTCGAAAGCGAAGTAATTCCCATTCTAAAACTCGGCGCGGGTTTTTCAACAAGAACAGATCGTTCCGGAATTGTTAATACAAATTTTTCTCTGCTGAATAAAAGCAAGACATACAATTATAATCAGCCCATTTACGATGCAAGAATTAATTTATTCTCTTTTTCATTCGCTCTCGATTTCCGCAAATATATTGAAGACGGATATTTCAGAAGAAGAACATCGCTGGGAAAATCTTACGCGCTCTTAAAAGGCGAAGCATTTGTAAGTAATGAAGCGTTCGGCAGTCAAGAGAAATTTATTATTTATCGAACCGATCTTACAGGCGAACTTCAGTCATTCAATTCAACGAGATTGGATTTCGATCTCAGGGCAATATTCACAGACAATGCTCTGCCCTATCAATACTTAACGGCGTTTCCCGGAAATATAAATACTGCGGGCAAAAATTTCACGTTTAGAACATTAAATATTGCCGATGCCATTGGCGACAGATCTGTAATGCTAATGACTCAATACAGATTCAAAGACGAATTGTTCAAGATGCTCAACATCCCAATAATCGAAGATCTGCAATTAAATTTAGAAATGCACTTCAACGCAGGGTGGAATAATTTTTCCAATAAAAGTAAAATTAAAAATCGAGCATTGCTGATTTCAAATCCCACGGACTTTAAGAATCCCCTTCTGGAATTGGGCTTCGGGCTTGGGCATATAATGCTGCCGTTAAAATTCGAATTCACGTGGAGATTGAACCATCTAAATAAAAACAATTTTGTGTTTGGAATAAATACCTTTGCGCTTTAGTTCTGTACAAACTATGGATTTAGTAATGAAAATTTTTTTAATGTTCATCTTTGTATTTGCCGCCGCTGTAAACGCACAAAATCCAATCATCCAAAAAATTGAACCGCCCAATTGGTGGACTGATATGAAATATTCGCAGATTCAACTTATGGTTTACGGCGATAATTTATCGAATATAAAAGCTGAATCGAATTCAAAGAATTTCAAAATACTCGGCACACATAATTCGGAAAAGAAGGAATATGCCTTCATTGATGTTCAAATAAATCCATTTGCCGCGCCGCATAAATATGAAATAAAATTATCCAATGAAAGCGGAACCGCAGTTTTTGAATATCAGATTCTTAAGAGCGGCAAGAATATCAACAATCACAAAGGATTTGACGAGAAAGATGTTATTTACCTTCTTATGCCGGATAGATTTGCAAACGGCGATGTTGAAAATGATTCAATTTCAGGATACGCCGATAACATGCAATACATTCCAAAGCAGGGCAGATCGGGCGGAGACTTAAAAGGAATAATAGATCATCTGGATTATTTCAACGATCTTGGCGTTACATCGTTGTGGCTTACTCCTGTTTTGGAAAATAATACTTTCAGAAGTTACCACGGATATTCCGCAACGAATCATTACCTGGTTGATCCGCGTCTCGGCAGTAATGAACAATACAAAGAACTTGTAAGCAAAGCTCATTCCCAGTGGATGAAAATAATCTATGATCACGTTGCAAATCATATCAGCCTCGATCATCCGTGGATGAAAAATCTTCCATTCGCAGATTGGATAAACGGCACGGTAGAAAATCATAAAAGAGCAAACCACAATAAAATGGTTTATACGGATTTACACGCAGACAGTTCAACAGTTGCTCAAGTTCACGAAGGATGGTTCATAAATTATATGCCCGATTTGAATCAATCGAATAAATTTCTGGCAAAGTATTTAATTCAAAATACATTGTGGTGGATTGAGTTTGCGGGAATTGACGGAATCAGAGAAGATACTTATCCATACGCAGACCAATTGTTTATGTCTGAATGGGCAAAAGCTATTTTGGACGAGTATCCTAATTTCAATATCGTAGGGGAAGTTTGGACCGGCGAACCAGCATTCCTTGCCGGTTATCAAAGGAATGTGAAGAGCAATAAAGGATACGATACTAATTTGCCTTCGCTGACGGATTTTGCCTTGAGAGATGCTCTTGTAGATTTTTTGCGCGGCAGAAAAGGAATTGGCGGTATATACAATGTTTTGGCGATGGATTATCTTTATTCCGATCCTCAGCAATTGGTGACTTTTATTGATAATCACGATGTAGGCAGGGCAATGTTTTATGCAGATTCAAATTCGGCAAAGGTCAAAATTGCTTTGCACATGCTCTTTACTCTGAGAGGAATACCGCAGATTTTTTATGGAACTGAATTGGGTATGATTGAGAACGAGGACCACGGCACTCTTCGAAAAGAATTTCCTGGCGGGTTTCCTTCTCACACAAGGAATGCATTCAATGAAGCAAGCAGAACGGAATATGAGAACGATATTTTTAATTATATCAAACAGTTAATAGCATTAAGAAAAAAGCATGAATCGCTTTCTACCGGGAGATTGATACATTTTCCTCCGGATAATAATGTTTACACATATTTAAAAATCTTAGGGGACGAAAAAATTCTCAACATTATTAACGCAAACGAAAAAGAAGTAGAAGTTGATCTAACCAATTTTGGCAGTAGAGTTAGCAGTTCAGAAAACTTCTTTGATCTGAAATTCGGAGTGCCAGTAAGCATCAATAATTCTTCAATTTCAGTTCCCGGCATGAGCGCAAATGCTTTTCTGATTTCGAATAAATAACAGCGGTTTGTGAGTTAGAAAATCCCGAAGCCGAGGAATTAAAAATATTTCAAAGACTTCGGAATTTATTTCATCAATTATTCCACAACAACAGCAGTTCCGTATACCAATATTTCAGCGGCGTTTTGCATTATGTAACTCGTTGAAAATCTAACATCAACAATTGCGTTTGCACCGAGCGCTTCTGCCTGAGCGGTCATTCTGTCCAACGCCTGCTCTCGTGATTCGCCCATGAGTTTTGTGTATTCATGAATTTCACCGCCGAGCATGTTTTTAAAAAGCGCAACAATATCTTTCCCAATATGACGCGCTCTTATGGTATTGCCTCTTATAACTCCAAGAGTTTTCTTAATTTCCTTGCCCGCAATTTGAGAGGAAGTTACAATAATCATCTTTGAATCTCCTTGTATTTATCTGATTTTCCGGCGAAAAATTTTTCACGCAAAATTGAGAATAATAATATCAATAAGCCAACGATTAATGCTGCCGAGCCAAGTTTAACAATCTCCGGTGTTTTCGTATCCTTTAATAATTCCTCAACAAATTGAATTGCCGCATAACCGGCTAATATTACAAATCCAATAGAAATTATTATCCACGCAAATCCTCTTTCAATGCGGTTGTAAATTTTTATCCAATAACTGTCCCAAACTTCTTCCGATGGATTTTTTAGTTTCATTTTTTTTAGTGCCTCCTTTATTCGTTTTTGGTCTTCGAACTCAATTTTATATTCAACTCTGGTGTTGATTATGCTCATTAATTCGTTCTCTTCTTCCGGGGAAATCACTTCTTCAACATATTTTTCGGTTAGTTCAACGAATCGTTCTTTCATTGCAATTCCTTTAATATTTCTGATAGCTTTTTCCTCGCATAAAACAATTTTGACATTACAGATCCAATTGGAATTTCCAGCGTTTCTGCGATTTCTTTATAACTGAAATTTTGAAATTCCTTAAGAATAATAATTTCACGGTCATTTGTTGACAATCTGCTTAATGCTGCTTCCAGAATTGTAACTTGTTCCTTGCGCTCAAATTGGTCAGATTGATTCTCGGCAGTCAGTTCGTCCTCGAATTCAATGAATGAAACTTCTTTTCTGCTTTTTGAATCCCGCAAAAAATTCAAGCAAAGGTTCTTCAATATTTTGTAATACCATGTGAAAAAATTCCTCGAGGAATCAAATTTGTCAAAATGTTTATAGGCGTTAATAAATGCTCTCTGCGAAATTTCCATTGCATCATCGTGGGTTCCAACAAACCCAAGCGCAGAAAAATATGCTCTCTTCATATTTGTTTTTACGTACAACTCAAACTCACTCAATTCAATTTCTGTCATACTTTTCATAATAAGTTTTATTCTCTATTAATGATACACGCAGAATTCGATTTTATTCACTTGTGTTAAGACAAAATCCTCAATTTTTTAATAAAGCCGCTTCCGAATGGATTTTGATATTCAATTCCAATTTTAGAATAAACAATCCCAGGAATTCCGATATCTCCCAAATAAATTTCACCGCAGGTCAGCGGACTCAATCCATTCTTTGGCAGAGCGAGCGTTAGCGTATGAGTTGCCCTAATATACGAACCCGGCGCAGTTCCGGTGTTTGAATCAACACCGGATGGAATATCAAGCGAAACTATTTTGCATAATGCATCATTACACCAATCGATCAATTCTTTTGTAATTCCTCTTGGCGCTCCCTTTAGGCTGTAGCCTATTAGCGCATCAATTATTAGAGAAGGATTTGCGTCAGCCAAATCGGCAGATGATATTAGTTCACCTTTAGCGGCTAAAAAAGTTTTTAGCTGAAATTCAGGAACGCCCCTTAATCCATCACGATTGACTAAAACAAGCTTTGCGTCAATATTGCGATTTACTAAATGACGCGCCGCGCAAATTCCTCCGCCTCCATTTCCGCCGGTTCCGCAAAGGACTATAATTTCTTTTCTATCTTCAGAGGAAAAGTTTGAAAGAATTAATTCAGCTAGATTACGCCCTGCGTTTTCCATCATTTGAAATAAATTTGGGCCGGTTTCTTCCATTGCAATTCTGTCAATCTCTATCATCTGCTCTTGCGAAACGGCAGGCACGCTTATGCCGTCTTCTGTAATGAAGCAGGAAGTCATAATGTCTCTATGTATTGTTTTTAATTCGGCAAACGCAAAACTATAAAATGAATGATTGCGTAAAGGTTTTTCAAAAGCTATTTTTTAATTGTCAATATAAATTCTTTGTTGTGGAATGTGTTATGAAAAAAAGTCTGATTCTATTCTTGATTCTCAATATCGGTGTATTCATTTTATCTGGATGCAAACAAGATTCAAACCAAACCAAAGAAACTGTGCCAGCCAAAGATACCGTTGAAAATATTCAGAATAATGATAACACACAATCAGTAAGTGACGCTGAGTTTACTTATTCAATTACCGAGTATTGGATTCAAGAAGAGCCAACAACAAAAATTAGAAAAGCACAATATAAAAT
>Ga0180009_10003551_pt1 | contig 17694 bp, 8 predicted proteins | sample OS_PC_MetaG_FD_123537 | JGI IMG/M metagenome (GOLD analysis project Ga0180009, IMG submission 123537) | Groundwater microbial communities from the Aspo Hard Rock Laboratory (HRL) deep subsurface site, Sweden - OS_PC_MetaG | ecosystem: Environmental > Aquatic > Deep subsurface > Groundwater... | reverse complement strand
TTTTTTATTAAATGGTAAAAGAAAAATAAAAATATAATAAGATTAAATTAAAAATCGGGTGTATTTAAAAATACATCTAATAAAATGAATTTGATAATTATGTTGCCTGCGAATAAATAAGCGACAATTTCAACGGAGGCAATATTGGCAAAAGTAAAAACAAATATACTGGGAAACTTAAGCGGACGTATCGGCAACGTTTCGGCGCGTATTATAAACGGGATAACGCAGATAGCCGCGCGTCCGGCTTCATTTAAAATTAACCGTTCGGAAAAAGCGGCCGCCGCCCGTGCCGTATTCGCTGCGACAATATGTTTTACTAAAGCTATTCTTTCGAACCCGGATTTAAAAGAGGTTTGGCTTAAGGCGAAATTAAAAGGTAAATACCTGCGCAGCAGTATGTTCAAATACAATTGTTACTTTTTTGAAGACGCTAAACCTACAGTATTAAATGTTATTACTCCCGACGGATTTTCTCTTTCTGTACGGGATGTTACATTTAATGAAAACAGTATTGATATAAATCTCGATGAATTTAGTTCATTAACATCATTTACAACCAATGAGGTAAATATATCATTTGTCTGTTTAAGAGCTTTTTATAATCCGTTTAATAAATATAAAGACCCGATAAAAATTATTGTTATGACAAAAGAAATACCGGGATTTAATTTTAAAATTCCGTTTATCATATCATTCCCGGTTAATTTTTCTCAAAAAGATTTGTCGTCGTTGTACGCAAATAGTATAATTTATTTGACGGCAATTACTAAAAACGCGGCAGGGGAAACAATTAAATGCTCTTCAACTTATGCTCGCAATATAGAATAAAGGGAATTCAATTATAAATTACAAATTACAGATTGCAGATTGCAGATTGCAAATTAAAAATTTACGTAAACTAATTTTTGTCTTGAGTATTTTTTGTCATGAATGTAAGTCTATAGAATGATAATTTATTTGTTATCTTATCAAAAAAGTTTTAATGAAAGAGTATTCATTTATTAACATGCTTGCTAAATACGGAATTAAAGTTTTGCGCAAACAATGATTATCTAACTTAATGCTTCTTTCTGTTCGGTTAAAATGATATTTTTAAACACAATTATTTTGAAAATGAAGCGGGGAAAAAATGTTAAACAAATTATTGAATGCTTTCTTTGTAATTTTATTATTCTTTTCAATTAGTATCCTAGCTGAGGGTAAAAAAGAAACATTAAATATTAATGATGTTTTAGTTTTAGGTCCAATCGAATCAAAAGTCCCGGCATTCGGTGATGAAGTAAAATTTTACTCCGAACTGGTAAAGTTCGAAAGTATTGATATCACAGACTTAATGCCTGCAGAAAACGATTTATTCCATTTAGAGAAGAACACAACTTTAAAGTGGACCAAAAAAAATATTGAAGAACTTGAATTTTCGGGTAAAGGCAATACAATTTATCTAGCTGTGTATGTAAGCGCCGACAGATTTGTAAAAGCTAAATTGAATATTAAATCAGCGAATCTTATTAATGTTTATTATGACGGTTTTTCAATTGAAACTAAGACCGAAGAAGGGAAAAAGGAACTTTCTAAAGAATTGTTAATTGAAAACGGAAAACATATTATTTTGTTAAAAGTTATAAACGCTTCACAAGAAAACGGCGATTGGGAAACTGAAATGTCTTTAAGTATGTCGGAGCCTTTCACAAAAGAGAATATAAAATTATCTGTTTCTCCCGAACGCGCCACGGCAATTAAGGAACTTCTTGATAATCCAAAACTAGGAAATGTTTCTATTTCAGCCGACGGCATGACTGCCGCGGTGCAGATTTCCAAAAGAACAAAAGCAAAAGACAAAGATGAAAAATGGTTTGAATTATATAATGTAAAGGACGGGAAAATAATTAAAACCTACCGCGGAGGTATGAGCGTTAATCAGATCAGCTGGTCGCCGGCCGAGAATAAATTCGCTTATACAACCGTTAGCGGCGATAAAACAACTATATGGATTGTCGATCTAAATAATAATTCCAACATACCGCTTCTTACGGATATAAATAATTTTATAGGATTCCAATGGTCGCCTGATGGTTCTTTTTTAATTTATACGGCTTCTGAAAAATCTAATAAAAGAGAAAACGATTTATTCAAATATGAAAAAGTACAGGATAGATGGCCTGAAGCTAATGATAAAAATTATTTATATAAAGTAGATTTGCCTGAAGGAATTGTAACTAAACTTACCGGCGGCGATGTTTCTTCAGATTTGGTTGCGATTAGCCCCGACGGTAAAAAAATAATTTTTACGCAAATTGAATTCGGCGTTAAGGAAAGACCGTATCAGAATATCAAAGATTATATTCTTGATCTCGAAACCATGAAGTATGAATTGATGCTAGAGGGAAATTTTTTAGGCAATGTATATTTTTCTCCCGACGGCCAAAAGCTGCTTGTTGAGGGGGGAAGTTCTTTGTTTAACAACCTTGGCGTAAATGTAAATGATGGAGTTTTACCGAGTGATTTTGATACTCAAGCGTATATTTATGATCTGCGCACAAAAGAAGCTGAGCCTATTACTAAAAACTTTGACCCGGAAATTAATTCATCATTTTGGGTAAATGACAGTACAATTTATTTTAAGACAACGGCTAAATCATTCTCACATTTATATAAATATGATATAACTAAAAAATCATTTTCATTAATAAATCTGGAATCTGAAGTATTGCACCAGATTTCATTTTCCGATAACGGAGATAACGCTGTATTTACATCCTCAAGTTCAAATGTGCCTAAAAAAGCTTTCACAATTAATTTAAGCTCAGGCAGCTTAAAATTATTAAGCTTTCCCGAAGAAGTAGAATACAGCAAGATTAAATTAGGCGAAGTAAATGATTGGGATTTTATTTCCGAAGCGGGAAGAACGGTTCAAGGCAGGGTTTATTATCCACCTTTCTTCGATTCTAATAAAACATATCCGGCAATTGTTTATTATTACGGCGGTACAAGTCCGGTTGAAAGAAATTTTGAAGGAAGATATCCGTTTAATATTTATACCGCTAACGGATATGTTGTTTACGTACTGCAGCCTACAGGCGCAAACGGTTACGGACAGAATAATTCAGCCGTAAATGTAAATGATTGGGGAAAGGTAACCGCAGCCGAAGTAATTGAAGGCACTAAAAAATTTATTGAAGCTCATAAATTCATCGATTCCCAAAAAGTAGGATGTATGGGCGCATCGTACGGCGGTTTCTTGACTCAAAATGTAATTACAAAAACGGATATATTCTCCGCTGCGATTTCTCACGCCGGAATCAGTATATTAACAAGTTATTGGGGAGAGGGTTATTGGGGAATGTGGTTTAACGCAGTAGCGGCCGCGAACAGTTTCCCGTGGAATAGAAAGGATATTTATGTTGATCACAGTCCGATTTATAATGCCGATAAAATCACAACGCCGTTATTATTGCTTCACGGAAACATTGACCCAAATGTTCCATTAGGCGAAAGCTGGACAATGTACACGGCTCTTAAAATTCTCGGCAAGGATGTGGAATTAATTGAGATCAATAAACAAGAACATTGGGTTATGGAATACAACAAAAGAACAAAATGGACTAAAACAATTCTGGCTTATTTTGATAAATATCTTAAAAATCAGCCTGAATGGTGGAATGAATTATATAAATAATCATTAAAATAAATTTCACTTAAAAAAAGCATGTTTTACATGCTTTTTTTTTGCCTAATTATAAACTCATTAAAATTAATTCCGATAGTCTATATAAGTTTGCAGGTCTTATTATCTTTTTAACTTAATTCATAAAATAAAAAGTAGTTAAAATTTATATGGAAAGTATAAAAAAGTAAAAACGAGAAAAATTTAGATATAGATAGATATAAATTAGAGGACAATATGAAACTAAAAAAATATAAAGATTGGGGAATCTTTTACAAAATACTTTCTGTAGCGGTTATACCTATTTTGCTTTTTTTAATATTATTCCAATTTTTTCTTTTCCCGGAATTGGAAGACAAATTATTTGAAGATAGAAAAGTGGCGGTACATCAGCCAGTGGATATTGCTTATGATGTTATTGCCGGGTATTATCAAAAATATCTTGATAATAATTTGACGCAGGACGAGGCTAAAGAACAGGCGATTGAGGCGGTTAAAAACCTGCGTTATAATGATGTCGATTATTTCTGGATAAATGACCTTTACCCAAGAATGGTAATGCATCCTATGAAACCCGAATTGGACGGAAAATCAATTAAGGATGATAAGGATCCGAACGGGAAATATTTTTTCAGAGAAATGGTGGAAGTAGCGAAAAAAGACGGTGAGGGATATGTAAGTTATATGTGGCCCAAACCCGGTTTCGACAAGCCTGTGCCTAAAATTTCAGCCGTAAAATTATTTAAAGAATGGGATTGGATTGTAGGAAGCGGTATTTATGTAGATGATGTAGAAGCCGAGATATCTTCCATGGTTTCAAAACTTTCTGTTTTTGTGTTGGCAGTATTAATATTTACGGTAATTATAGGATACTTAATTGCCAAGTTTATAGCGAAATCATTAGTTGATATTGACAAAGCCGCGCGCGAAGTGGCCTTTGGAAATACGGAAATAGAAATCGGGATTAATTCAAATGATGAAATCGGCAGACTCGCTGATTCTTTCAGAAATTTAATTGAAAGACAAAAAGAAAAAGTAAAAGCGGCCGAATTAATTGCCGCGGGTGAATTTAAAGAAGTTGAATTGGCCTCAAGTAATGATAAACTGGGCTTGGCCTTTAATAAAGAAGTGAATGCTCTTAAAAATCTAATTAATGAAATTAGCATTCTTATAAATTCCGCGCACGAAGGGAAATTATCAGCAAGAGGAAATGACGTAAATTTTTCTGGCAACTGGAAATCTTTAATTTCGGATATAAATTCGCTGTTGGATGTTGTGATATCCCCGATTAAAGAAGGCAGCGACGTTCTAAAAGTTATGGCCACCGGGGATTTAACCGTTAGGGTAAAAGGTAATTATCAGGGTGATCACCAATTAATGAAAAATAATATTAACAATCTGGGCGAAGCTCTAACTGAATTGCTTAGAGAAGTTAACGAAGCCGCGGATTCAACCGCGAGCGCGAGCGCTGAAATTTCATCCAGCTCGGAAGAACTTGCTTCAGGAGCGCAGGAACAGACAGCTCAAACTGCGGAAGTTGCAAGCGCGGTTCAGCAAATGTCTTCTACAATTCTGCAGACTACTAAAAATGCCAGCGGCGCCGCCGATAACGCGAAAAGAGCCGGTGATATTGCCGTTGAAGGGGGCAAGGTTGTTAAAGAAACAGTTGACGGAATTGCACGGATTGCCGTTGTGGTTAAACGCGCGACCGAAACGGTTGAACAATTGGGTAAAAGCAGCGATGAAATTGGGGAAATTATTCAGGTTATTGATGATATCGCCGATCAAACCAACCTGCTTGCATTAAACGCTGCAATTGAAGCGGCCAGAGCAGGGGAACAGGGAAGAGGTTTTGCCGTTGTTGCCGATGAGGTTAGAAAACTTGCAGAGAGAACAACCAAAGCGACTAAAGAAATTGCCGCTATGATTAAACAAATTCAGAAAGATACCAGTGAAGCTGTTCAATCAATTAATACCGGAACAGAAGAAGTTGAAAAAGGGAAAGAACTTGCAAGCAAAGCAGGCGTAACTTTAAATCAGATTATTGAAGCCGCTGAAAGAGTAGTCGCAGAAGTTGAACAGGTTGCCGCGGCAAGCGAAGAACAGTCATCTGCCGCCGAACAAATCAGCGGAAGTATAGAAAGTATTAATAACGTTTCTCAGCAGTCGGCAATTGGTACTCAGCAAATAGCCAGGGCTACAGAAGACTTAAATTCATTAACTCTAGGTCTGCAGAATACTCTTGCAAAATTCAAAATTGCGGCTAACAAGAAATTAGAACACAAGGATTATTATAAAATCCAAAAGAACTAAAACACAATTCATTTCAAAAAGAAGGGCATATTTATTATGCCCTTCTTTTTATTATAAAACTTACCAGTTAACGCTTTTGTATATTTATTTTTATCCGTTCAGTTGTAATTCCGCAAGCGTTAATTCTGCCGTCGCTTATTTTTAGTGTAGCCGAATAAGCACCCGGATTTTTATAATAATGATATACTTTTGAGCCTGATCCTTTTTTACCGTCGCCGAAATCCCAGCTGTATGTTAATGCGTCGCCGTCTTTATCAAATGATTCCGAAGCGTCAAATAAAACGGCGTCATAAGCTCCGCCTGTAAATCCCGAAATATTTTTTTGCGTTACCGCAATCGGCGAGGAATTGACAAATATTTTTATTTCCTCTTCGGTTATACCGCAATTAAATCCGGATCCGTCATCAGCAATAAGTTTTACTGTGTAGTTGCCCGGCTTATTAAATTTATGCGATATAATTGAGCCGGATTTAACTTCACCGTCAATTTCCCATTTGAACTCTAATTTATTCTTGTCAGGTTTATATGATTTTGAAGCATCAAGAATAATTTCCTCTTCCGTGCATGAATAAATTTGTTTATTTATTTCAATAACCGGCTTTGAAATTATTATTATTTCTTTTGAATATATCTTCGTTTTTTCATTGTCAAATAATTCGCTTTCGGCAATTAATGAGATATTATAATTACCCGGATTTGAAAAAACATAGGATACATTTTTCCCGGTTAGGATAGTTCCGTCGCTGATTTCCCAACTGTAATTTACCAAGCTGTCCGCTAAAGCCGGTTCAATTATTGAATTAAATTGAATCTCTTTTCCGGGACATTCAAATTCTACTGTTTGGAAACTGATTCTATAATCTTCATATACATCTATCGTAAAAGTATTATCATGCGTATTGTTCGGTAAATTTGAATTATCGGTAACTTTCAAGGAGACGTTGTATTTCCCTGGTTTTGAATAAGTATGTTCCGCGTAAACTCCTTCGGCGGTTGAGCCGTCGCCGAAATTCCATTTATAATTTATTATTGCTCCGTCTTTATCATTAGACTTCAGCGCGCTGAAAATTGCCGGTGAATTTAATTTAATTTTTGAATCCGATTCAATAAAGGCTTCCGGAGCTTCATTAATTAAAATTGAATTCATAAATGAAGAGGAGTTGCAGTTTGATTTGGAATCAGTTGTTACTTTCAAAGTGACAAAATATAAACCAGATTTGCCGTAAGTATGATCGGCTGTTTTTCCTGTTCCGGTATTCCCGTCTCCGTAATCCCATTCGTATGAAACAATATTATCGGATTTGCCGTTGGAATTTGAAGCGTCGAATTTTACAATTGAATTAACCGGCGCTGAGTTTACTGATGCAAATACTGCTTCGGGAGCTTCATTCACAATTACAGTTAATTCATCTGCCGAAGAGTTATCGCATTGCCCGATAGTTTCGCCTGTTATGGATAGCACAACTTTGTAAATTCCGGCTTTAGTATATGTATGTTTAGGCGAAGCTCCTCCGCCTGTTGTGCCGTCGCCGAAATCCCATGTATAATTGTTTACAACTCCGTCGGCATCGGTAGATTTAGTTCCGTCGAATCGTATTTCTTCAAACGCGCAAACTTCCATATCTTCACCGGCGTTTGCTACAGGTGATTCAATAACAGTTATTATTTTTGTATCGATGTCTTTGCTGCATTTAAGTCCGCTGTCGTCTTCAACTGTAAGTTTTACTTGAAACACGCCCCCTTTATAATAACTTTTAACGGGATTAATACCTTCGGCAAAAGTACCGTCACCGAAATCCCAAGAATATTTAAGCAGACCGTTTTCGGGATCGAATGATTTGCCGCCGTCAAAAGGAACAAATTCTCCGGCGCATATTACCAAATCCTCCCCGGCCTCCGCTACAGGTGGCTTATTTATTAACACAGTAATTGAAACGTTATTTTTAGAATTGTTTAATCCTGTTCTATCGTCTACGGTTAAAACAACGGGGAATGATCCTTTTGTTTTGTACTCATGTGAAACTTTTATTCCATTGGTCAGCGGTGTACCGTCTCCGAAGTCCCAATTATACGTTAGTAAATCGCCGTCGGGATCAAATGAATCGGATGCGTCAAATGAAATTAAAGAAGAGCATGTAATAATATCGTTTCCAATTATTGCCGTTGGAGAATTGTTTATTCTTATACTAACTGTATCCGAAGATTTATTATTTACCGCGCCGCTAAAGTCTTTTACGGTTAATACAACTGTGTATAATCCGGGATTTAAAAAGCTTCTTTTTATTATCTGTTTATCTGAATTGTTTTTTCCGTCGCTGAACTCCCAAAAATAATCTAGTTTGCCGCCGTCAATATCGTATGACGTATTTCCGCTAAATTCAATTTCCTGACCCGGCGCAGCAATAATATCAGGTCCGGCATATGCTGCCGGTCTGTTATTGACTATAACAAGAGCATCGTCATAGTCAATTGCATATTCATGATTTGTATTATCCGTAACTTGAAGACGCACGGTATAATTCCCGGGATTTAAAAAAGTATGATTGATTTGTTTTCCTTCACCGGAGCTGCCGTCGCCAAAATCCCACATATAAGAAATTATCTCACCGTCAGGGTCAATTGAATTAATGCCGCTGAAAGAAATTTCTTTCCCGGGTTCTGTAACTATATCAGGACCGGCATCGGCAATCGGTTTTTTATTAATAATAACATTTATAGAAGTAGTGTTTTTGTTATTCGGCAATTGCGAATCATCAGTAACTTGCAGATTTACCTTATAAATTCCTGGATTTGAATAAATATGTTTTACCGACATCCCGGTGTCAGTAGAACCGTCGCCGAAATCCCAAAAATAATTACTAATTTTTCCGTCGGGATCATCGGAAGCAGAAGCGTCGAAATTTACCTCGCTTGAACTAACCAGTATATCTTTGCCCGCGTCTGCAACCGGAGGCTGATTCAATTTAACGGTAAAGTTTATGTAGGATGAATTTTCAACACTTCCGCTTTTATCTTTTGCAATTAGAATGCAATTGTATTCGCCTGATTTTTCATATTGATGCGATACGTTTATTCCGTTTAAACTCGAGCCGTCGCCGAAATGCCAAATAAATTCCATTTGATCGCCGTCGGCGTCTTTTGATAATGAAGCGTCGAAAGTTTTTTTATTCCATTGTTCGGAAGAATAAACCTGTTTAATAGGAACAGGTCTGTTGTTCGGCCTCTTATAATATATTGGAAGGGGAAGAGGTATAATATTTGAATTATTATCTGAGATATAAAGTGTAACATCGTTTTTATTATCTTTAAATCTTGCGAAGTTAATTCCAACGGGATTACCTTTCTCTAAATCTGAGAGTTCAATTATTGATGAAGTCCAAACACCGTCGCCCGAAGCATTAAGAGCCAAATTAGATCTAAATGGAGTATCAAAATTTAATTCCGCTCCGTCCATATCAAAATTATGGAGAGTATATTTACCGTCAAAACCGTCATTAAATTTTACCTGCGTCGATGAGAATAATTTATTATTTCTTAATGTAGGAGCGTAGGAAAACAGATCAATTCCGTTTACCGGCTGATTTGAATCCGGATTTCCGCTTATAAATAAATCAAAAATATTGCCGTCGGTTCCGTACCCGCCTTCTACGAGCAATTTAAAATTATAATGTCCGTTAACTAGTTCTCCGTTTTTCTTATCAACCTTAACGTATGTTACCCATTTATTATCAAGCTCAAAATCATTTGAGTATATTTTTTTATATAATAATTTACCCGATTCTGATTCTATTATGTCTAAATTATTATTTGTTTTTTCATTCGGCATAATATTGTTTATCCCGAATAAAGAAAAAATTGTTTCAGTATTATAAACGGCAACTTCCTGGTCAATTGACCCGTAGCAGTCAGGATCAAAAATTCTTATATAAAAATTATCGGGAGCGGATTCTGATACTTTTATAAAAAAAGCCTGTTTGTAATTATCATCTCCCGCTGTTATAGGTGATTGTCTGCCGTAGGTAATATAAAAAGCATTTTCCTGAGCATTCATATTTAATGATAAACAGAAAATAATAAACAGTATTAAAAGTTGATTTGTCAAATTGAATCTGCCAATATTTAATTTCATTAAAGGCTCTGATTTATGTGTTAAAATTTATACGATTTACTATTACCCAAATAATCTTCAAGTAAAATGGAATTTATTTTGTATTTATTATTTTGCGATTTAAGTATTTGAATATTTCCTTCGTAATGATTCGATTTTCCATCCAATCTTAAATAAGCTTTTAACGGTTCGCCGTTTAACTCATAATTTACTTGTGCGGTTCTTTTTAATTCCGATTTATCATTAGCTTCAACGGAAATTTTTAAAATCTCAAAACTGCCGTCTAATTCAATTTTAATTTTTTTACTCATTAATACCGGCGGGTCGGTATCTAATAAAATATTCTTTTCGATTATTGTTGAATACCCGGAATTATTTTTTGCTTCAAACAATATTTTATTAACACCATTGTTCAGCGCTGCAGAATATGAAAAGTTATTTTCTTCAACCGTGACAATTTTATTATTAATTAAAAATTCATCCGTATTCTCTATGGTTCCAGAAACAACTACTGTATCTTCGGATGTTGAAAGGGGGATAAAATTTAAATTTATTTCCGGTTCAGAAGATATAACATTTATACCGAAAACCATTTCACCTTTATATCCGGCCGGAGTTTCTACAAGAATTTTATAATTATTTCCCTTGTTTAGGTTTGAAAGCAGAAATTCGAATTTCCCGTTTTCATCCGCGGTTGTTTTTAGAATACCTATTCCTTCATTAGAATATACTTTTATTAAACTGTTTGATCTTGTTGATCCATATATCGTAATAGATTTTTGATGCGAGATTATAATGTTATTATTATCCGTAAGATTTTTATTTGAAAGTTTTATTTCAACATCCGGATTCGATTCATAAATTATATTTTTCTGAATTACAGTTTCATTATTGCCGAGGTCGACAGCTTTTATGCTTATTTTATTAAATCCTTCAGATAAAGAATAATTTTTTTCAAATCTGCCAGTTGAATCGGTAAATAAATTTTCTCCGTTTATAAAAAGGGATATTCCTGTTTCGGTTAAACCTGAAAATAAAATATTCTTTTCTTTGGTGATAAAATTATCAACCGGCGAATCAACAATTAAATACGGAGGAGTTCTGTCTTCTTTAATAATAAAAAATCCGATTTGGCTGAAGGGTCCGGGGAATCCGATTTCATCAATTGCAGCTACACGCCAGTAATATATTCCTGCCGCTAAATTTTTAACTTTGTAATCAGTTGTTTTTAATTCTTTATTTGATTCAATTATACTTTCAAATGATTTATCGCCTGAAACCATAAAGAAATATTTTTCCGCCCCGGCTGTAGCCGACCATTTAAAATCTACATCAGGCAAATAAAAAGTTTTTTCAAATTCAGGCTGAAATAATCCCGGGGCAGGGAGCAGTGATTTTGGTTTTGATGGAACACCGTCGTCAGGTACTACAGAGCCTTGATTTTCCTTTATTACTACCATAGAATCATTTGCTGTAACGGATATCTCGCCGTTATAATTTGCGATTTTTGTCTCTTTGTTTTCCTTTTGAACCCAAAATAGTTTTGAATCGATTTTTGTATCAAGTCCCGGTATAGTTAGATTAAAATCCTTTTTTTTACCGTTGCCTAAAAGCAGCGCATAAGCTTCTCCTTTTTCCAAGTTTACGGACGCTCTTCTACGGTTCTGAAGAAGATCTACTCTTGAGCTTTGGATAACCGCCTGCGAGTTTTCGTAAAGCCTGATTTTGCTTAGGTCTTTAAACGATATTTCCGCATAGGAGTTGGATAATGTACGCGTACGGTATTGTTCAAATAATTTTGAATATAACTCCGCCTCATTCCAAATAAGTTCACTCGGCTTTTTATTTTCGACATCTCCTTTTTTGTAAGATATTAGAGCTGTACCGGAGGTATTGGATTTATTCTGCGACTCAACTATTGCTTTGTCGGCTTCTTCTTTTGCCTTAAACGCTAATATTGTGCTTTCTTCAATATTGCCGTTTTTTCTTTTAGTGATGGCTTCTTCGTATAATGAGTTGGATTTAACTATTAAATCTTCGGCGAATAATTTTGCTCCGGATTTCGAAGCTTCGCTGATAGCTGTAATTGCGCTGTTAAGAGCATCCTGATTTTTTTGAATTGAGGCGATTGGAATTACAAGTTTTAAACCTTTTTTTATATCCGCAGGCGAAGAAAGTTTATTCGCCCTAAGTATATCTTCCCACAAATTTGAATCGCCAAGGTATTCATCCGCTATACTTCTTATTGTCTGATTTTCTTTAACGGTTATTGTAATATTTTTCTGAGCAAATAAAATATTCGACGTTAAAATTATCAAGAAGATCAAGGTAAAATTATTTATCACAAATTTATTCCCGCTTTAAGATCAATATTTGTACTGAGAATTATTTAATCAAAAATTAAATCTAAATATAATTTGCCGCCGGAACTTCTACAATAAACGATGCGCCTTTTCCTAATTCGCTTTCGCACCATACTTTTCCATTCATCATTTCAATAAGTTTTTTTACTATTGATAATCCAAGTCCGGTGGAATGTTCACCGCCTGTGGGACGGGCGCTAAGTTTCGCAAATTTCCCGAATAGTTTCATTTTATCTGCGTCGCTTAATCCGGGCCCTTCATCTTTTACCGTAAAACGAATAAACGAATCGCGCTGTTCCATAGTTATAAAAATATTTTTATCGTTTGGTGAAAATTTAACAGCATTCGAAATTAGATTATCCAGTATTTGAGTCATTGAGTTACTATCGGCTATGGCCGTTGTATTCTCGCCGATTACATTCAGTTTCAGATTAATATTTTTATTTTTCGCTTTATCGGAATTCACGGCAAATACTTCGTTTAGATTATTCTTGATGTCTATTTCTTCAATTTGAAGATTTATTTTTCCTTCCTCAATTGCGTTTACGTCCAGCAGAGTTTTAATGATTGTAAACATTCTTAAAGAAGTATCGAAAATAATTTTTGAAAACTCTTCAATTTCAGGACGCGATAAATTATTATCCATTAATATTATTTCAGAAAAGCCCTGAATTGAAACAAGAGGATTTTTTAAATCATGAGCTGCAATTCCAAGAAATTCATTTTTTTCATTATTAAGTTCAATAAGAGTATCGTTAGCCTGTTTTAATTGGACGTTTGATTTATTCAGTTCTTCAGTTCTTAATGCTACTTTATCTTCCAATGTTCTGTTGTATTCTTCTAGTTCTCTGTTCTGCTTTTCGATTTTCGCAAAACTTTCTTTTAACGAATTGCTCATTTTCATTAAAGTTTCGGCTAGGACTCCAATTGAATCCTTTGCTTGATAATCAATTTTAACGTCAAAATTTCCGCCCGAAATTTCTTCTGCAGCTTTGCTAATTCTTTGAATCGGTTTGCTTATTTCTTTTGAAAATACTCCGCCGCCTATAAAAGCAATTACCAGTCCAATAAAAAGCCAAACCATTAAGGAATTCTGGATTGAGTTTACAGCCGAATATGCTCTTTGTTCATTTATCTCAGCTATCACAGCCCAATCAAGATTTAGAGGGAATGCGTAACATCCTACAATATTTTCACCGTTTTCATTTTTGAAATTTGATATTCCTGAAATTCTCGAGTTTGATTTTAATATTTTTTTTGAGTCTTCAATAATTTGAGATTTTTCAGCCGCTGTTCCAGGTTCAGAGAAAACGGGATTCCCGGTAGCGTCTATTAAAGTGATTTTCCCGTTATTGTTAAAAGGGTGTTCTTCAATTCTTTCAGAAAGTTTATTTAGCGATACTGTTATATATAAATATGCGTCCGGCGAACCTTTTATATCTACAGGCAGAATTACAGTGGCGAGCCATGTATCAATTTTTTTTATATATTTTTTGCCTGTTAGAGAATTCGGACTAATCTTAAAATTTTGTAAATCGTTAAAATCAGGCTGCAGAATTTCCTGAGGGTTTAACGATTGTTCTTTCAGCTTATTCAGGAATTTATCTTTGTTAACATTTAACGCCGACACAAAATTATCCGGCGAAACTTCAAATAACAAATTAAGCGAAACAATATCTTCCTTATTTTCTATTCCGGCTGCCATAATGGAAGTTTTTTCATTGGCGCCCAGATATTCATTCTCAACCGCAATTTTAATAAGCAGCAGATAATCAAGCAGATTATTCTTATAAAATGAATTTATTTCTTCGGCCAAATTATTTGCTGTTGATATAAGTTCATTATTGGTTGAACTTTTTAATTCGTCCTTTGTAATAGAAATAATATTGGTATCCGAAATAATAAGCGGCGCAAGAGATATTATTAAAGCAAAAAATACAAGTTTTTTCTGCCATGATATTTTTTTTAGCATGGTTGATACGCTCTAGTTTGTTTTTGTATAGCTAAATGATTTGTTGTTAAATGTAAGTAAAAAATCAATAATAAAGAACTCAAACTCAGTATAAGCATCCGTTCAAATATTAAACATAATTACCTATTGAAGCTGAACAATTTATATAACATTAATCTGGTAAAGTTAGTTCTATTAGATAGAGAAAATAAATCCCATAAACTAATATTCGGATTTCCGCATAAATAAATATCTTTCCAACAAGGATTAAATTTATTTTTGAAATTATAGAGACCTTTATAATTATACGCGAAGTGAAACAACTTCCCGATAGAATTAACTATAAATTCTTTTGTATTCGTGATGTTTTTATTAGTGAAGGAAATAAACGGGACTTCTCCCAGGCTGAATTCATCGGTATTGTAAATTTTCAATTTTTGAAATGTATTATAAATTAATGTTTCCATTACACCAACCGGGGCGTTTGATTTGCGGAGAAGAAGTTCTGTATGAAATTTTGTTTTTGAATTTCTTGAAACCATTACTGCACCGAGCCATTCGTTTTTATTATTCTCAAAAGTAAATAGTTTCATTCCTTCTATAAATTTTGTCATGAATAAATACTTCAATTGAGGTTCCTTGGCATGCGAAGTGCATTCTTTAAATAAATTCAGTTTGCCGGCAATTATATCGGAGTAATTATATTCTAAAACCTTACCATGACGCGAACCCCTTCTAATCAATTCTTTCAGAGATCTCTTTTCAAAATGATTATTATTAAAATTTAGTACTGCTTCGCGTCCGGTATTAATTCTTTTATATCCGCATTTAATTAAATCGTTTGAAATTGATTCGTCGCAGCCCCTTATTAGGATTTTGTTATTAGGATATTTTTTATTTATTTCATCAATAAAATTTATTTCCGGCGATTGAATTAGAGCAAGCCAGATTGAGTGGTTGCGGAATAAATTCAGTGACTCAATTAGATTTGGACCGGCAGGGGAGTAAATCCAGCTTAAAGGAAGATTGTTCATTTAGTGTTCCTTGCGACGTAGTATCTTTGTGGCGGGAAAACAGTATGCCTCGAAGACACAAAGCCACGAAGATTAATAACTCATGGAATCAATTTTTACTTTACCTCGGAATATCCAGTAAATACTGATTGTATATGCAAGTACAAACGGTATTCCTATAATTGCAATTGTAAGCATTATGCCTAATGTTTTTTGCGAAGAAGCCGCGTTATAAATTGTTAATGAGTTTTCAGGGTTCGGGAATGAATAAACAATATTTGGAAACAATCCGATTGCGAATAATGCAAGTAAAGCAATTATACTTGCGCACGAGGATAGAAAAGCTTTGAATTCATTTCCATTGTGAATTTCCCTTGGAATATTCGCGACGGCCAGCATATTTAATACCGCAACTAAAAACAATACCGGCTCGGCTTTAAAATGATCAACCATGTGCGGGTAATAAATCAATGTAGCCATAGTTGCGGTTACATAACATATAACAAAAAATATAATCGTATTGTTAACCCAGCCGCGTACTTTATCCTGAAGCGAGCCTTCGGTTTTCATTACTAAATATATTGCGCCGTGCATCATAAATAACGAAACTGTTGTCAGCCCGACAAGCACAGTATATGGAGTTAATAAACTAAAAAAACTTCCGTAAAATTCTTTTTCGGGAGTTAGAGGAATTCCTGTTACTATATTGCCCAATGCCACGCCCATTAAAAAAGCAATAACAATACTCGCAATACTGAAGGCAACGTCCCATGTCTGCCTCCATTTTTTAGAAGGACGTTTGCTTCTAAAATCAATAGCCACGGCTCGGAAAATCAAACCGAAAAGCAAAAGCATAAACGCGGTATAAAACCCTGAGAAAACCGTAGCATATACGTGAGGGAATGCCGCGAATAATGCGCCGCCGCCCGTTACAAGCCATACTTCATTTCCGTCCCATACCGGGCCAATTGAGTTTATTAATATTCTTCGCTCGGTATCATCCTTAACAAACAAATGAAGTGCGCCGACTCCTAAATCGAATCCGTCAAGAATAGCATAACCGGCCAGCAGAACACCTATTAGTATAAACCAGATTGTATTTAAGTCGAATGTGAATTCCATAGTTTCTTTCCCTTTGTATGTCATTCCCGCATGTTATCGCGGGAATCTGATTACTTAACATTTATAGATTCCGGCCTGCCTGACAGTAGGCAAATAAAAAGATTGCCGGAATGACGTTACTTTCCAATCACAAGCTTCTGATGCTCATATTCAGATTGTATCGTATCAGGTTCTTCAGGCCCGTGCTGAATTTTTTCATTCAATAAATATATAAACAACACAAACAGCAAAGCATAAATTATTGCAAACAAAACAAGAGAAAAAATGATTTGATTCGCCGTCACAACTTTTGAAAGTCCCTCCGAAGTTTTTAACAAGCCGTAAACAATCCACGGCTGACGCCCGACTTCCGCTGAAATCCATCCTATTTGATTTGCTATCTGCGGTCCGAGTACCGAAAATATAAATACTATTAAGAGCCATTTTTTATTAAACAAAGTTCCGCGCCACCAGAAAAACAAACCGAGCAGACTGATTCCAATTAATGAAAACCCAATGGCTACCATTAAATGATAAGTTTGAAAAACTAAATTTACCGGCGGACGCAAATCTTCGGGGAAAGAATTTAATCCCGTTACAGGTTTTTCCGTATCGCCGTAAATTAAATAGCTAAGCATTCCGGGAATTGCGATTCCGAATTTAACTTCCTGTTCATCTTCATTTACCCATCCGAATAAATAAAGAGGGGCGGGGGAAGATGAATCAAAATGAGCTTCGTATGCTGCAAGTTTGGCGGGCTGGTTTTCACTTACGCCGACCGCGCTTGAGTGTCCAGTATATAATTGAAAAAGCGATGCGCATGCTGCGACAATCAAACCAATTTTTAAAGAAGCTTTCGCGAAATCCAAATGTCTGTTTTTATAAATATAATAGGCGCTAACACTAATTACTAAAAAAGCTCCCGCAAGCCACGCGCCGGAAATTGTATGCGAAAGCCTGTCAACGGAAGATGGATTAAAAACCATAGCCCAGAAGTCTGTTATTTCCGCTCGAGCGTTTATGCCTTCTCCTACAATGTGATAACCGGCTGGAGTCTGCTGCCATGAGTTCGCTACAACAATCCACACCGCGCTCATCATTGAACCGAGCGATACCATAATTGTTGAAAAAAAATGAACCTTTGGAGATACTTTATCCCACCCGAAAACAAGAATCGC
>Ga0180009_10003550_pt1 | contig 17694 bp, 18 predicted proteins | sample OS_PC_MetaG_FD_123537 | JGI IMG/M metagenome (GOLD analysis project Ga0180009, IMG submission 123537) | Groundwater microbial communities from the Aspo Hard Rock Laboratory (HRL) deep subsurface site, Sweden - OS_PC_MetaG | ecosystem: Environmental > Aquatic > Deep subsurface > Groundwater... | reverse complement strand
TTGGTTCTAATGTGAAAATACAAAACAATGTCTGCGTTTACAACGCTACAATAGAAGACGATGTACAGCTTGGTCCTGGTGTTATTGTAACAAACGATCCCTATCCAAGGGCGTTTATCTGGAACGAAGAAAAAAAGGGGAAAAGAACCCACATAAAGAAAGGGGCATCTGTTGGTGCAAACTCAACACTTATTCCAGGAATAACAATCGGAGAATATGCTATGATTGGAGCATCGTCTGTTGTTACAAAAGATGTTCCATCGCACGCCTTGGTTTACGGTAATCCGGCAACAATTAGGGGTTATGTTTGCAAATGTGGAAACAAAACAAATAATGAAGATAGAGTTTGTGACGGTTGCAAAAATTAATTTTCCAAATAGTTTTTAACTTCTTCTGCAATTCTTTCAATATCCTCTTTTTTCAGATGAGGATGTATTGGCAATGAAAGAACCTCTTTGCAAGCTCTTTCAGCTTCTGGACAGCTCTCTGATCCAGGCTGGTAAATTGTTTGTGGATAATAAATCATTGATTGTATACCCTTTTCATTTAGTTGTTCTTTCAGGGCATCTCTCTTTCCATCCAAAACGTGGATTGTGTATTGATGAAAAACATGCTTTGTTTCAGGTGCGACAGAAGGCAGAACAATCCCATCAATACCTGATAAGAGTTCTGCTAAAGTTTTTGCATTCTCTATTCTTTTGTTGTTTAAATCTTCAATTTTTTTCATCTGTTCAATTCCTATTGCAGCTTGAATGTCTGTCATCCTATAATTATAACCGAGAATTTCATATTCGTAAATCATTCTTTGACCATGCTGTCTTCTGATTCTAGTTTTGTCAGCCCATACATCATTGTTTGTGAGAAGCATTCCCCCTTCACCTGTTGTGATGTTTTTTGTTGCATAAAACGAAAGAGCAGAGACATCGCCAAAAGTTCCAATCTTTTGCCCTTTGTATTCCGCGCCAATTGCTTGTGCAGAATCCTCGATGAGTTTTAGGTTATGTTTTTTACAGACACCCATTATCTTATCCATTTCACATGGCTGTCCGTACAGGTGAACAACGAGAACCGCTTTTGTTTTATCTGTGATTTTTTCTTCGATTTTTTCAGGATCAATATTGAATGTTTTTGGATCAATATCAACAAAAACTGGTTTAGCTCCATTATATAAAATGCAGTTGGAACTTGCTATAAACGTGAATGGTGTTGTTATAACTTCATCCCCCGGCTTGATGCCGAGAGATTCAATTGCCAGGTGCAATGCAGTTGTACCAGAAGATGTTGCAATAGCATGCTTGATGCCAAGAAATCCTGAGACAGCTTCCTCAAACTCTTTAACTTTTACGCCCTGTACAAGATTTCCAGACAAGAGTACATTTCTGACTGCTTCTATTTCCTCTTCTCCCATAAAGGGTTTTGATATGTTTATTCGGTTCATTTACCTCAATATTGGATAATAACTTTAAAAACCATTTAAACCAATCGTCGAACTCCGTTTTGAAGATATAAAAGGTTTACTGCTGTATAGAGTGTATTAATTGTATAATTATCCGTAAGGATGGTAATTAAAATGGTAATTGGAATAGTTGGTTATGGTGCATATGTTCCCAAGTACAGGATAACTATAGATGAAATAGCAAAGGTGTGGGGACAGGACGCTCAGGCACTAAGAAAAGGTCTGCTCGTAGAGGAGAAGAGCGTGCCTGCTATGGATGAGGATACTATAACAATTAGCGTAGAGGCTGCGCGCAACGCCTTATTACGCGCAGGTATCGATCCGATCAAGATTGGTGCATTATATATAGGTTCTGAGAGCCATCCTTATGCTGTAAAGTCCAGTGGAACTATAGTTGCACAAGCTTTAGGATTGTCAACGAATCTTATGGTAGCTGATTTCGAGTTTGCATGTAAAGCAGGAACTGCTGCAATGCAGTGTTGTTATGGTCTTGTTAAAGCAGGCGAAATAGAATACGGTCTTGCAATAGGGGCTGATACATCTCAAGGAAGACCTGGGGATGCGTTGGAATATACAGCTGGTGCTGGTGGTGCAGCATATATTATAGGAAAAGATCCTTTAGCAGAACTTGAAGGTACATTTTCTTACACTACTGACACTACAGATTTTTGGAGAAGAGATGGAGAAAAGTATCCAAGCCATGGTGCAAGGTTTAGTGGACAGCCAGGCTATTTCACTCATGTTTTATCTGCATCAAAAGGATTAATGGAAAAACTTTCATTGAAAGTAGAAGATTTTGATTATGTTGTTTTACATATGCCTAACGGCAAATTCCCAACAAATGCTTGCAAATTATTAGGATTTCCTTTAGAGAAATTAGAAACTTCTCTTGTTGTAAAAAGAATGGGTAACTGTTATTCTGGTTCAAGTCCGGTTGGATTATCAGCTGTTCTTGATGTAGCAAAACCAGGCAATAGAATTTTGATGACATCATATGGTTCTGGTGCAGGTTCGGATTCATTTTCATTTTTAGTAACTGATAAAATATTGGAGCGCCAAAACAAAGCCCCAACAACTGAAAACTATATTAGTAAAAAAGAAAATATTGACTATGGAAATTATGTAAAGTTTAGAGGAAAATTGAAATTATAAAGAGGTAATATGAGAAGAGTAGCGGTTATTGGTGCAGGGTATACAAAATTTGGAGAGCATTGGAACAAATCATTGAGACAGCTTTCAACAGAAGCTGGTGCATTGGCTTTGGAAGATGCAAAACTAGAAGGTAAGGATATTCAAGCTCTGTATATTGGAAACATGTCTTCCGGTCATTTCATAGGGCAAGAGCATGTTGCAGCTCTGGCTGCAGATCAATCAGGCTTGACGCCTATACCAGCAACAAGGGTTGAGGCTGCATGCGCTTCAAGTGCTCTAGCTTTTAGACAGGCTGTTCTCTCGATAATGAGCGGAAAGCATGATATTGTTATAGCTGCAGGCGCAGAAAAAATGACTGACATAACTGGCGCATCAGCACTTTCAACCTTGATGGGTGCTGGTGATCAGGAATGGGAATCAAGTATTGGTCTAACTTTTGCGGGTCTGTATGCTCTGATGGCTCAAAGGCACATGAAAGATTACGGAACAACAAGAGAGCAGATGGCTATGGTGAGTGTAAATAATCATAAAAACGGTTCTCTCAACCCATTAGCACAGCATCCTTTTGAAATAACAGTTGAAAAAGTTCTTAATTCATCTTTAATCGCTGATCCTTTAAGACTTCTGGATTGTTCGCCAATAACAGATGGTGCAGCTGCTGTTGTACTTGTATCAGAAGAGCTTGCAAAAAGATTTGAAAATCCGATATGGGTTCTTGGTTCAGGACAGGCTTCAGATACATTGGCTCTGCATAACAGAAACAGTATGACAGAAATGCTTTCAACAAAGGTTGCCGCTAAGATAGCCTATGGTGAAGCAAAACTAAAACCAGAAAACATTGACGTAGTAGAAGTTCATGATTGCTTTTCAATAAATGAAATCATTGCAATAGAAGATCTCGGTTTCTGTGAAAAAGGGCAAGGCGGAAAATTCGTAGAAGATAATAAAATAGCAAGAGACGGCGAAAGACCAGTTAACACAACAGGCGGTTTAAAATCAATAGGACATCCTGTTGGTGCTACTGGCATAAGACAGATAATAGACATAGTAAAACAGCTTAGAGGAACTTATGGTTCTTTGCAAATAAACGGTGCAAAAACAGGCCTAGCCCTGAATATAGGAGGAAGTGGAGCAACAGCTGCTGTTCACATCCTCGGAAGGGAGTATTGAGTATGCCATACAAGTCGTCAGTGCCTCTGTTTTGGAGATTGAAGGATGCAAAGTACAGTTTAGTTGGTACTAAATGCATTACTTGTAATCAGGTATTTTTTCCACCAGCTGATTTCTGTCCTCAATGTAGGCGTAAAGGTAAAATAGAGAAGTTCCAGTTCAGCGGTAATGGAGAAGTTGTTTCTTACACTGTTATACGTGTTGCTCCAGAGGGTTTTGAAAAATACGTACCGTATGTTGTTGCAATAATACAATTAGATGAAGGAACTAGAATATCAGGACAGATAATAGGTGACATAAATAAAGTAGAGATTGAAAAGCGCGTTAAGTCGGTATTCAGGCGCATTACAGAAGATAATGATCAGGGGCTTATACACTACGGCATCAAGTTTGAGATTGTTGATTAGATTTCTATATTCAATAGTTCACTAAGATTTTCAAGAATATGTTCTCGATCATTTTTTGTGTTGTTATTGTATGTAAATGCATGAACACTTCCAAAACCATCTTCGAAATCCTGAGCATCTTCCCAGTTTTCATATAACCAATCATTGTATTGATCGCTTTTTTCACCAGTTCTTCCACGCTTTTTATTCCTTTTTTCTAATTCATCCTTATCCACTTTCAAATCTATTAAATATCTTACAAGTTCTTGTCCTGTTTCAGTAAGATATTTTAGTAGTTCTGGAGATGTGTGTAAAGTTATTCTCCTTAGACATTCATTATAAGAACAATTATCAGAAACAACATTATTTCCTTTTAAATTCTGTAGATACTTTCTGAGATTAGCTTCAGAATAGAGAATATACCATTCATATTTTTCGAGTTCGAAAGGTGATCTTCCATTAAAAATATCACGTCTAACCTTATCGTTAGATATATGTTCATACCCAACATTCTCGAGTTTTTCAGCTATTGTTGTTTTTCCTGAAGACGGAAGTCCTGTTATTGCCACATTGTATATTTTATTATTTGAAATCGATATCATACGACCACAAAATATAGTTGTTTTTATATTTAAAGTTATATGCTAGATTTCAAATGCATCTAGCAACGGAAAATCCATATCCAAGTTATTCATCGATGCCTTATTTGCCATTTCAAAAAATGTGTCTATATCCTTTTCATTGCAATCTTTATAGAATTCTCTAAACATCAATCCTACTGTTATATTCTTACCGATTGCATTTTTCCATTGATCTTCATAAGTTTTTAGGAATTCTTCTGAGAAGTTATTTTCTTTAAGAGCATCTTTAATTACATTAACTGCTATTTTTGCGCATGTTAAGCCATAAACCACTCCACCACCACTCCATGGCTTGACTTGCGCAGCTGCGTCGCCGATTAATAGGGCGCGATTAGAATATGTTTTCGAAGGTCCTATAGGAATCATAGAAGCTTTTTTGTTTCCTAATGATTTCAATTTAAAGAATTTCTTCAATTCTTCAAATTTTGCACCAGAGGACATCATGCCGTATTCTGTTGTTTTTCCACGCGGAATTTTCCACAAAAAACCGTCTTTTGCTACTTTCTTATCAAACCATAATTCAACAATATCTTTGTTGTCCTTTTCATCAATTATTGAAATTATACCGTTAACCAATTCATTTGGCTTTGAACCAATACTCTTTGCAACAATTGAATTGAATCCATCACAGCCAATAATCATCTTTGCTTTGTATTTTTCCTTTTTAGTTTTCACTTCAACAAAATCATCCTTTATGCTGATTTTCTCTACACATTCATTGAATACAATATTCTTCTCTAATCCTTTAGAAAGCGATCTATCAAACTTTGCACGGTTTATAACATAAGCAGCTGTTTTGTTTTTTGTTAGCGGTATGTTTTTACCGCTTCCAGAACGTATTACAGCACCTTTAATTTCATGTTCTAACCAGGAGCTATCTATCTTTACAAAATCCTCTACATTTGTTGATATAAGACCTGAACAATGGTCTGGCTCTCCTATAATTCCATGCTCTTCTAAAATAATTACATTGATACCACAGTTTTTACATAATTTTGCTGTATAAAGGCCAACAGGCCCTGCTCCCACTATAATTACGTCATACATAGAGAGAAATAAGCAAGTGTATTTAAATCATTTATACACTCTTGTTATAATATTGTATAACTATATGAGAAGGCGATAGATGATGAATATATTCTTCAAAAATTATAAACCCTTCATTGCAATACCGATAATATTGTTAATCGTATCTTTAGGCATACTAGTAAATAATTATGCTCAAAACGGTGAATGGTTTGCCAGATCTATTGAATTGAGAGGGGGAACACTCATAACAATTGCTCTGGAAAATCCTGTTGATATAGCATCAGTGCAGTCTGAGCTCTCTCCAGAATTCAGTACCTTGGTAATCAGAGAGCTTAGAGGTTTTTCCGGCTACAAGCTTCTAATTGAAGCTGATGAGAACATAGATTCAGATTCTCTAATAAAAAAAATTGAAGAAGGATATCCAGTAACAGGGTTTTCTGTTGAAACAATGGGTCCTGCTCTTGGAGAGGCCTTCTGGTATCAAACACAGCTTGCAATAATATTAGCATTCATTATGATGGGAGTGATAGTTTTTGCAATATTCAGAACATTGGTGCCTTCTGCAGCAGTCATACTTGCTGCCATGTCTGACATATTGGTGACGCTTGCATTGATGCAGGTTTTTGGCATAGAACTGTCATTGGCAGGAATGGCTGCCCTGCTCATGCTTATAGGATATTCTGTTGACACAGACATAATGCTAACATCAAAACTTCTCAGAACATCAGGAGACATTGTTGACAAACTAAAGAATGCCATAAAAACCGGTTTAACTATGACACTCACAACTATAGGCGTATTGGTTGTGTTAATAATATTCAATATATCAGCAGTTCTAACAGAGATAGCAGTTGTACTATTCATAGGTCTTGTTATAGACATAATAAACACATGGCTGCAGAACAGCGTACTGCTAAGATGGCATTGTGAAAGAAAAGGAATTCAATAAAGGAAAGAAATATGATAAAATATTGGCGTTTGATGATATTGATTGTATGCCTTCTTGGTTCTATCTTAGCAATAGGATTCAAGATATATCCTTACGGAAGAGAAGGTGTTGAGATAACATATATCTCATTAGAATCTCCTGCTAGAAATATGCTGGAACAGGGCATGATAATAACGCATATCAATGGACAGCAAGTAATCAATGTAGAAGAATGGCAAAGACTATCAGGAGATCTTTCCGGAACTATTGAGATAACAGCTAATGCGAAGCCGTATACCTTTAGCATAAATGATACTATTGGAATAGACGTAATGGATATAGAAAGAACTAACATGGAATTTGGTCTTGACATAAGAGGCGGTACGCGAATAATTCTTAAACCAACTGAAAACGCAACAGCGGAAGTAATAGATGAAGTCATATCAACCCTGCAAACAAGAGCCAACATATACGGTTTAAGAGAGATGAGATTTTATAGCATAAGAGGACTCGATGGGAATTATTATCTGCAGATAGAAGCAGCTGGTGTCAGCAAGGATATAGTAGATGAGCTTCTTTCTAGGCAGGGAAGCTTTGAAGCAAAGGTATCTAAACCAGTCATATTAGAAGGCGACCAAGGCATTATAGTTCTTGGCGATAAGTCCTATTCTGTTTCACTCTCTTCAGATGATTCTATACAAATAGAAACAGTTGATGATAAAATAGAACTTTCCGATACATTCATACTAAAAGGCATAGATTTTCAGTACCTTAATGCAACAGAAGATGGGATCATGCTGTTAGCAACCACTTACACCGGCAAGGATATAGAACTTGTTTATTCTGATCCTCAGAGGTCTGGCATAAGACCTTTTGGAGAAGGCTATAGTTTTTATTTTGCTATTCTTGTATCGAATGATGGTGCGCAGAGATTTGCTGATGTGACATCAGGCATACCAAAACATATAGATCTTGTATCAGGTGAAGAGTACATTGATTCGCAGATATTTTTATTCATTGATGGGAGCTTAGTATCTCAATTGAACATAGGATCTAGTCTAGGCGGCCATGTTTATAATTCACCACAAATACAGGGATCAAGAGAAACTTTAGAAGAAGCCACAGAAGAGAAGTTTAGAATGCAGACAATACTGAGATCTGGTGCGCTTCCAACAACTTTAGAAACATCATCTATTGATATTATATCACCAACACTTGGAGCAGGCTTTTTCCAATCAGCTGCTATAGCAGCATTATTTGGTGGAGCAGTTATTGTTATTATAACATTCATCAGGTACAGAAAAATCAAGGTATCAGTACCTCTAGTTTTGATAGGACTCTCAGAGGTTGTCATAATAATGGGTATTGCTGCAACAAATGATATGTATATCTGGGGAATAGTAATGCTAGTAAATCTAGCAATAATACTGACAGCTTGGTGGAAAAAAGAACCAATAGATTTTTTTGCATGGGCAGGTGCGCTGTTAATACCTATTCTCGGTATGATGTCTTGGACAATCGATCTACCCGCAATAGGTGGTATAATAGCAGCAATAGGTACTGGTGTAGACCATCAAATAATTATAGCAGATGAAACAATAGCAGGCAGGAAAAAGGAAGATGAGAATCAGGCAATCTTTGATGTAAAAGATAGGATAAAGAAAGCATTCTTCATAATATTCGGTGCAGCTGCAACAACTATAGCAGCAATGGTACCGTTGATGAGCCTTGGTATTGGCCTAGTAAGGGGTTTCGCAATAACAACTGTTGTGGGTGTCCTTGTTGGTATACTCATAACACGTCCAGCATATGCAAAGATAATAGAAAGAGTTGTTAAGAGGTAGTGAATGCCATCAAAAGATCAGTTTTATGTACCGCAAAAGGCTGTAATAATGAATGGTGACAAATATCTTATTCTCAAAAGATCAACAGATTCGGTAACATATCCAGATCATTGGGACTTCCCTGGCGGAAAGATTGAACACGGTGAAGAAGTAGAAGAATCTTTAATAAGAGAAGTAAAGGAAGAAACTGATTTAGATGTCAAAGTTATCAGACCGATATTTGCTTTTCAAAAAAGTCTAAATAGACCCAATATTTTTATTGTATATCTATGTGAAAAGGTCTCAGGAAAGATAGAACTAAGTCATGAACATACAGAATATAAGTGGGCTACTAGAGAAGAAATTCTAAAAGAGGAAAAAATAGAGGATTTTCTAAGAGCTTTCTTAGAGAATCAAAAATAAATTATTCATCATCTCGCTTTTTCTTTTTTTGACTGATGAATTCATACGGTCCTATTTTTGAAGAACTTCTAATCTTACTCATTTTACTAATTAAAGATGATTTGAATCCGCTTGGTGGTGAGAATTTGTAATCAGTTGGTAGTGCCTTTTCATAACCAGCCACATATCTTACCTCTTTCTTCTTTTTAGTTTTATCATCTTTCTTCTTGCTAGTTATTAATATAGCTTTCTTGCCTGGAAATATATTTGTTAGCTTGCTCTTCAAAGTCCTTAATTTTATAATAAAGTTCTCTTTCTTTGGCGGCTTGTATCCGTATTTTATGCTGTAGCCTTCTGGAGGCATTAGCATGTATATCAAGAAGCCTACTCCGCCAGCAACTATCAATCCTATAACTATCCACATCCATAGTGGGGCAAATGCTCCGCTTCCTCCCTGTCCGCCTGCTTCAAAATCATCCATATAGTTGCGTATTCTGTCTATGTTTACATTTACAGAATTCAACAAGGAATTGGCTGCCAAATAATCATCTGCAGCTATTGCAGTTGCTGCAGCATCCAGATCACTCTTTACCTGTGTCAGCAAGCTTTCTACCATAGTTTTGTTATCATTTGATACCTTTCCTTCGTTAACAAGATTATAAAATTCTGAATAAATTTCATTATAGTTATTAGTGTATTCAGCATGCAGAGCATTTATTTCCTGTTTAGTTGCTTCTGTCGGTGTAACAGTCAATATGAAGCTCTTTGTATCATAAATATTGCTGTCAGTTGATACGTATGCCTTAAAGTTGGTTGAATGCTCTCCTATTTCAAAGTCATCTGGTATTGTTATATCAACAGTAAAGGTTTTGCCCTTTCCAGAAGATATTGTTGTTTCAGTTGGCACTATATCGGTTTGTATTCCAGCCAACTCAATTTCCAGTTTAACTTTAGCAGCCTTTGTGCCTGTATTGTTAGCCATTACTGTAGTTGAATTACTCTCGCCTTGCATTATTTCCATTGCAGATGGAGAGGTTGTTATCAAAAGGTCCGCTACCAGTACAACATCATCATCACCACCCGTACCTTCATCATCTCCGCTACTGCTACCGGTTCCTGAAAATACACCCACAACATAATATTCTTGTGTACCGTTGTAGTCAACACCATACTGGTCCTTTGCGCCAATGCTGCTCGTTGATACATTGTAATCTCCAACAGCTGTTGGAGTCAATGTTATTATACATAAAGTTGTATTTAATTCTCCAGCAGTTATGTTCAATGTAAGGTTGCTCTCTGTCATATTACAAACAACCTTAGACATAGTCAAACCGCTGGTGGCATTTATTCCTAGCAAAACAGACATATTGTACAATGTTTCAGTGCCGTTGTTACCGAACCTTACAGTTAATGTTGCGTTCTCAACTGACGACAAGTTCAATTGATTGTCGCTTACAGAGAATGTTGCATAAGGTTCAGGAGCGCTTAAGTTATAGCTTGTAGTGCCGTTTCCAACATTGCTATATCCATCATTTACCTGAATCTTAAGGTTGTGGATATCGAATTCAGCTCTGCCACTGCTCATTGCTGGAGTGCTTATGTTCATGGCGTATACGCCAAAAGCGCTGCTAGCAGAATCGAAGCTTGAAACATTTCCATAACTGTATCCTTTCCAATCGCCTGTATAATCATCGAAAATTGTCATGTTTGTTGCATCAAGATTTGCCATATATGATCCGTCAGCATATTTTGCAGTGAAGTTTATCGTTATGTTCACACCGGCTCTTGTTATGACAGGAGCTGTTAATGAACTGCTGTTGGCATACGTGTAAGCTATTATACTATTCGCTGTTATGTCTAGGTTGTGTGTTACATTTATCCTCAATGTCAGGTTTGCGTCTGTAAACGGCTGGCCGTTATCCGAACTGAACAGTATCATTGTGTCATAGTCGCCTTCTCCACATTCAGCCCCACTTCCGCATTCAGATGTATTTATTGAAAGTGTTATGTAAGAGTCATCACTCGCTGGCACGCTGCCTAATTGCATGTTTCCATAATCTTCAACAGACACACCACTTCCATTGCTTGGTGTCATTGTCAAATTCCATATAGGCATCGTGTTAGTTCCGTTTGTCAAATTTCCAGTCAAGTTGATAAGAACTGTTGTAAGATCCTTTACACCGGTGTTGTTTACGTAGATCTTAAAGGATTGTGAATAGCGCCAAAAGTTGGTTTTGAATATTATTGTTCCGTTTGGCATCAATCTCATTGGAGATGATATATTTGTTTCTATCCACATCTCAGGAGCACTGACATTGAAAATTATAGGAATGCTTGTGTTGAAATTATCATTATAATATTTCAGAGTTCCGTTATACCATCCTCCGTATATGCCTACGGAAGGCAAGGTCAGATTCAATTCCATGTCTGTGCTGAAATTATTTGGAAGGAAATAATCACTGCTTGTGAAGTTCGATGTAACTAATCCTGTTTGATAAACATCAACAGTTATGTTTATACCATCTGCTGTCGCAGTGTCGTTATTCTTGACTTTTATGTACCAGATTTTCGCATCGGTTCCCGCCATTATGACATCATAAGTTCCGTTCATGTTTGACGATAGCAGGGTGCCATTTTCATCATAAACCTTAGGATAAATGCTTATTGTTGTCGAATTTGATGTAACATTCCAGACAAAATAATCAGTTATATTAGAAAGCATAAAGTTGACATGTCTTGTATCATCTATGCCATTATATTTCAATTCATAATGCTTGTAAACAGTTATTTGCTGTGTTAAAGAAGTTTCATTCCAAGTTCCGTTATTGTTTATTTTAATTACTGGCTTAATGTTGCTTCCTGGAGCAACAATTGAACCGAAATTTATTGTTGTGTTGTCACCCAAAGAAGGTCTGTTTTCATCAAATAACGAGACATTGATTACACTTGTGTTAAGTCCTGAAGAATGAGCGTGATCAACATATGTTATTGTTATATTTTCTTCGAACAAATTTGTTACATTTATTAAATTGTTGTTGCCATCTGAAACGCCAGTCTTAAACCCTATATTCACTCTGAATATGCCTGTATTTGCTCCGGTTTCAGTTAAAGTTACGTTTATGCTACCTAATGATTCAGAACTATTTATTGTGACGTTTATAGTTTCAGCTACAAGTGTATCGTTGTTTGCAGCTTCATCATTATTTTGTATTTCAATCTGCATTGTGTCTGCCATGTCATAGACATATCTGTCATAGCCATCGTAATTATAGATTCTTGTTGTATTAAAATTTATTGTAGCATCAACGCTTGCTGTTGGATTTGCTGTAACTGTTACTGCAAACCATAAACCAAGAGTTGAAAGCAAAAAAATAGATAATAACATTAAGCTAATTTTTGCTGTACCGGATAGATTTTTCATGATGAAGACCCTTTCAATAAATTTCCTATTGAATAATATGTACTATGTATAATTAAATATTTAACAAGATTTTTAAAGCTTGCAGTTTTTGCGACAATTATTTTTTTAAAATTTTTACATAATTCTCTTAGACCGCTTAAAAACCAAACCGAAACCTTTATAAAGGGATTAATGTATATCTTATTATTCATTTTCATAATCAACAACATGAGAAAATGTTTTGTTAACATGAGGTATTAAATGACAAAAGCCACTCGAAAAGAAGCTCAAAGATGTCCTGAATGCGGATCCAAGAATATTAGCCATGATTCTGCAAGAGGGGAAATGATCTGTTCTATGTGCGGGACTGTTATAAATGAATCAATGATAGACCTAACACAGGAATGGCGTGCTTTTGATGATGATCAAAAATCAAGACGTGTCAGAACAGGCGCTGCATTGACGCCAACAAAACACGACCAGGGAATTACAACTGAAATTGGAAAGGGTCGTGGTGAGCTGTTCAAAGTTTCTTCTAAAAAAAGAGCCCAATACTATCGTTTAACAAAATGGCACAAGAGACTGATTAAATCAAAGGATAGAAACCTGTCCTCAGCTTTTTCAGAGCTACAAAGGCTCATATCATTACTTCATCTTTCTAAAGCTGTTCACGAAAAAGTCGCAAAGTTATACCATGAAGCAGTTAATAGAGGACTTGTTCGTGGCAGGTCAACAGAATCCATCATAGCAGCATTGCTTTACACAACCTGCCGTGAGGAAGGAGCACCAAGAACTCTTGATGAAATATCAAAAGTATCCGGCATAGACAAAAGAGATATCGGAAAGACGTACAGATACATTGCAAGAAAACTAAAGATTAGAATCCTTCCAGCAAAAGCACAGGATTATGTTCCAAGATTCGGATCTCTTCTAACACTGTCAGAAAAGGTTCAGGTCAGGTCAGTGGAAGTTCTTGACAAAGTAGCAAAACATGATGCAACTTCTGGCAAAGGACCAATAGGCGTCGCAGCAGCAGCATTGTACATTGCAGCTGTCCTTGAAGGAGAAAAGAAAACACAAAGAGAAGTAGCCGACACAATTGGTGTAACAGAAGTCACAATCAGAAACAGATACAAAGAAATGGTTGAAACTCTAGGAATCAAGGACGAAGTCGAAGAGCGCGTCCGCGAGGAAGAAGAGAAAGAGAAGAAGAGGAAGTAACATCGAATTTTACTTATTAATTATATCAAGAAACTCTCTTGCCTTGATAATTTTTATATTACCAAAATTTTTCAAATTTAACAGGTGCTTGTCCCCTGTAACTATAAAATCAGCACCTGATGAAACAGCGCATTCTAGAATCTTGTTATCATCTGGATCTTCTTTGATAACATTTATTTTGACTTTTGGTTTTATGACATCTGAAAACTCCAGAACCAAACCAACCTGCCTGTCTATGATATCTTCTGGTTCTTTGAAATCCCTTTTCAATATCTTTTCCAACTCTTGCAGAATTTCAAGAGAAGTAAATACCTTTATTTTATTATCAATGGCGAGCTCTACAATTTTATGCGGATTGCCCAGCTCCCAAAACATGGAAGATACGATAATATTCGTATCCAAAACAACCTTAATCACTCTTAACGCCTCTTGATTTGTGTATAATCTTTATTACATCATCTTCGTTTTTAACGCCTTTTTTCCCTGCAAACCTTTTCCCTAATTCAGTTAATTCTTTAAATTCCGCTTTTGGGTCAGGTATTGTGATTCTTTTTAAGAGCACAAAATCGTCCATTCTGCTAACCACCAACTGCATGCCTGTTTTTATTCCAAGCTCGTGCCTTATGCCAGATGGTATAACCACCTGCCCTTTTGATGATATTTTAGTCAATTCTGGCATATTTTCACCTCCACATATACCATGTAAGAATGTATTACTTTCTTACTTTATAAAGCTTTCGCCAAAAGAATGCGTAAGAGAATAAAAGGAAGTAGAGTATTATTTGTTAATTTTTTTCCAAAAACATTTGGAACATGTTATAATAGTGCCATTACACGAGATGCCTTTGACAATATTTTCTTCTTCAAGCAAATCATTGCAAATTTCGCATCTCATAGCATCATCCAATTGAATTCGGATACTTCAAAGAGTTTTTTTCAATTTTGTTTAATATAGCTTCAGTTATGTCTATATCCAAATGGTTGGCGAAACAAAGACAATATATCAAGACATCAGCTATTTCCTCTTTAATTTCAGTAAATTTTTCTTGGTTTTGCTGAATTTCATTCTCAATATCTTCCTCTTTTAACCACTGAAAATGTTGCATCAACTCAGCAACTTCTATCGCTATTGAAACTGATAAATTTTTTGGGTTATGATATTTATGCCACTCTCTTTGTTTATTGAAATTATGAATTGTATTTTTCAATTCATCAACCTTCGTAACTTTATCCCATTTCATTAATTAAAGGTTTCATAACTAGTTTTAAAATCTTATTTAAGAAAAAATTTAACATGAAGAAATATTTTTAACACGAATAGAATATATTTTGTATATCAAAAATAATTTAAATAGATATGGTATATTTTCAACATATGAAAAAGAATTTGCAGATAATACTTATGGGGTGGGAATGGGATCGTTTAATTTATGGTTTAAAAGAATCTCCTCCTAAAAAAGCAATATTGATATGTTCTTCTGATAAGGGTCAGCAAAGCCAGTGGTCAGGTGTTACAAAAAAGATAACAAATAATCTCATTTCAAAAATAAAAGAAATAATAGATACAGAAATTCATTATGTAGATTATTATGATTTTGATGATTGTTTATTCACTCTTGTTAAAATAATAGAAAAAAACATTAACGAGTATGATGCAATTGGCATAAACATCTCCAGCGGAAATAAAATATTAGTTACAGCATCCATACTAGTATCTCAGTATTATCCTATAGAGATATTTTATGTTATTCCAGAACAATATAACGTGAATGATGACAGGCCGTTTTTAACTAGCGGGGCAAAAGGCATAGTGAAATTACCCACTTTTGATATAAAAGAACTGGTTGTCCCAACAAAAAAACAAGGAGAGATATTCAATGAGATTGGCTATGATAAAATAAATTTTTCAGATCTTGTAAAAAAATATTCAGAATCTAGAAAAATAGAATTAGACAAAAGAAAAATGGAGAAAATGAAATCGCTTTTTTTCTATCATCTCAAAAATCTCAAAGAGAAAAAACTAGTCGAATTGGAAATTAAAAACAGACAACTTCTGATATCACTGACAAACACAGGGAAATTCATTTTTAAGATAATGGAAATGAAACACGTTTCTAAGAAGATATCCTCTTAGAAGCCTTTTCTATAAAACCTCTTGTGTGCGGTATAATTTTATCTGGTAGATTATTCACATCAAACCACTCATATTCTGAATGCTCACTCAATTTTATATCACTATGATTTATTTTCACAAAGAACGAAAACAAAATTCTATGATAATCATCATCTATATGCTCAATAACATCAAAAAACATTGGCTTAGAATCTATTCCGGTTTCTTCTAACAGTTCTCTGGCAGAAGCGTTTTCCGAACTCTCTCTAAAATTTATTTTACCGCCAACAACTTCCCAATATTCTTTATAAGGAGATTTCTTCCTTTTTAGCAACAGGCACTGATATTTTTCATTAAAAACTAGTATCCTAACTATTGGTAACACTTTACCTCTATGCGGATCATTTTTTATATCATCTATCATAAAGCATCTCAACCCATATTCAAACCATTTAAGATATCCACCAATTCTGTGAACTCTATTTCTTCACCCAGGCACATGGTTATTTTTCTTGTCATATTTTTATAATCCAACCAGTCAAACGGTTCTATTATACCATTAGATTTCATTTGTTTATTTATTTTAGATCCTGGATCTGGTGCAAATATATAAAACTGTGAAAAATCAGCGTCAACCCTCTTTGAAAAATCTATAGTTTTTTGGATAGTTTTTCTGGTTTCACCTGGCAAACCCAAAATATAACTTGCTGAAAACTCTAGGCCAATATCTTTAGCTAGCTCGGAAAAAGATAATATATTATCAGTTGTTAGTTTTTTGTCTATGCTTTTTAGTATACCATCATCTCCAGACTCAGCTCCTATATAAACTCTCTTACAGCCACAATCTTGCATCATTTCCAGAATTTCTCTGTTCACAACATCCACCCTAGTGTTGCATCCCCAGGTTAAGTTCAATTTATCTAATATTCTACAAACCTCTTCTAGATAATTACGATCTAACGTGAAAACATCATCATAAAACATGACTTTATCAGTGCCTAATAATCTCGTGTTGTATTCTATCTCGGAAAAAACTTTATCAGGGTTTTTTCTTCTAACCTCATCATGAGTTGTTGAACAAAAACCACATTCAAACGGACAGCCCCTGCTTATCATAGTTGCATAATAAGGTTCGTTTATGCCGTGACCAAGATTTCTGTGTTCGCTTGGCCTGTATGCCTGAAACGAGAATAAGCTGTAATCGATAAAAGGTAGGTCATTCAAATCATCTATTTTACCCTTGCCTTCATTTAACACTACGCCACCATTGCCCTTGTAGGATATTCCTTCTATTCTATCCAACGGCTTGCCATCCAAAATTTGTTTTGCTGTTTCTTCTCCTTCGCCAACCACTACGATATCTACATACGGCATAGATGCAGTTTCTTCTGGTTCGCTTGTTGCGTGCGGTCCGCCTATCAGAGTTTTTATGCTACCGTCATAATTTTTTACATTCTCGAATATTTTCAATACGTTGTTTACGTTTGCTGTTATTGATGTTGCGCCAACATAGCGAACACCATCAAGAAATTGATACACATCGTCATAAGAGAGGTTTTCTGCATTAAAGTCAACAACTTCTACGTCATAACCGCTGTCTTTTAACGAAGAGGCAATATAGCCCAGACCTAAAGGCAAGGACTTTGTGAATTTTCCATTCTTTGATATGCTTATATGCTCTGTAGCAGGAATGCCGTTCGGCGGGCTGATTAATAATATATCTGACATAATAAACAAAAAGAATCAGCATTTAAATGATTTACTGGTAAATTTTTTACCACGCTTAAAATATTTTTTAATAAGCACTTCAAATAGATATTTTTTTCAAAAATTGAACCAATATCAAGCAGAATCTTTTTATACCCCTTTAGTAACACTTATACGTATCATTGTCATTTTCAACTATTCACATACTGGCTAGCGCTCAATACTTGCATTTTTTGTGTAAGTAAGCTCAAATAGAAGCTCATGCA
>Ga0180009_10003549_pt1 | contig 17699 bp, 17 predicted proteins | sample OS_PC_MetaG_FD_123537 | JGI IMG/M metagenome (GOLD analysis project Ga0180009, IMG submission 123537) | Groundwater microbial communities from the Aspo Hard Rock Laboratory (HRL) deep subsurface site, Sweden - OS_PC_MetaG | ecosystem: Environmental > Aquatic > Deep subsurface > Groundwater... | reverse complement strand
TGGTCGGCAGTCCATTGGACTGCCGGCGGCGCGGCCTTATGCATCGTCTGTCTCATCGGTATCTTCGGTTCGATCTTTTTGCAACAGATCCGAAATCGGGCCGAGGAATTTTTTCCATCCTCTTTTTTTAGAAGCGGGCATCGTCTTTGCCAGCCGAATCCGTTCCTCCTGGGAGGTTTTATGGCTGTTCGCGAGTCTTATCTTTTCGACCAGATCCTCGGTTTCAGCCGGTTTGATGAGGTAATCGTACGCCCCGAGTTCCATCCCTTCGATCGCCGTATCCACTCGGGCATGACCGGTCAACATGATAATGTGCATCAACGGATTGATGGCTTTCATCTCCTTGAGGATATCCAGGCCGCTTTTCCCCGGCATCAAAACATCCAGCACCACCACATCATATCCCTCCGATTGGATCCGGGCAATGGCGTCGTCGCCATTGTAAACACAGGTTACGTAAAAATCCCGAACCTCGAGACGCTTGGCCAGGATATCGGCAAAATCCTTTTCATCATCCACCAGAAGCACTCGAATTTTACGGGAAGGTTCCATGAATGGTCTCGCTGTTTCGGTTCTATCGTGCATCCCGATCTGTGGGGGTCACGACCCCTGTTGACAGTCCTTTTCAGTCCAATTTCGATACGCTTTCCTGATATGTGCGATCAGGGTATCGATATCCACCGGTTTTTGCAGGTAATCGAATGCACCCATACGCAGCGTCTCCTCAGCTTCCTTCTCCGACCCGTGCCCGGTCAGTATCAATACTTGAATTTCAGAATGATCCGCCTTGACCTGCCGAAGCACCGCCTTACCGTCCATTCCCGGCATCTTGAGGTCCAACACCATCACGTGGGGCGTTTCCGTTTCAATCATGGCCAATGCCGATTTCCCGTCCACTGCAAAATGCGCATCCAGTCCGCGCATACGAATACGCTCGGCAAGCGTTTTAACAAACTCCTCTTCATCATCCACAAGCAACAATCGAATGGGCTGCATCGGTACTCCTGAATAAAACATATTAATATCTTCAAAAAGTTATGGAATGCCAGATGGCTCTTTCGATCGGATCATACTGTCAAGCACACAGGGAATCAATGGTTTTTTACAACCGCAAACGGACTGGAATTCCTCATTCGTATTGAACATTCGTGTTGTATTGGTGTCAAGTTGATAGTATAGAAATCAATTAAGACGGGTGCCCCATGAGAGATATGATAGGTGAATAACGCGAATCCCGAATCCGTATCTTGTTGTTCCCGCTCGGCTGGGTTATTTAGCCGTTTTGAAATTGCGGAGGCATTGGCATGCCATATCCCAATGTGTTGAAAATTCCCCCAAAAAGGAAAAAAGGAGCTCGTCATGAATAAGATTAAAATCCTGCTGGTCGACGATGAGGAAAAATTCGTCAAAGCGCTTTCCGAGCGAATTCAATTGCGAGACCAGAAATCAGACATTGCCTTAAACGGAGAACAAGCGCTGAAGAGCGTCGGTGAGGAAACCCCGGATGTCATGGTCCTGGATCTTAAAATGCCCGGGATGGACGGGTTGGAGGTGCTTCGCCGTGTCAAGGCGGCTTATCCCGAGGTTCAGGTGATCATGTTGACCGGGCAAGGTACGGAAAAGGATGAAAAAGAAGCCCGCCGCATAGGCGCATTTGAGTACCTCCAAAAACCGATTGAAATTGAAAACCTCATGAAACACATTAAACGGGCATATAAGAGTAGAATCGAAAGCGGTTTGGCGGCAGCCACTTTTGCCGAAGCAGGAGATTTCGATACCGCCAAAAAGATCATGGATCGTAAAAAGGAGGAGCATTGAGCCGTTAAACAAAGAGACATGCTTCGACAATCGACAATGCCCCGTGCATCGGTTACAGGTTATACCGTTTTATTTTCCGCCACAACGATACGCGGTCGATCCCCAACACACGCGCGGCTTTGGTTTTGTTTCCTTCGTTTTTTTCCAACACCCACTCGATGTAACGTTTTTCATGTTCTTCCAAGGATGGAAAATTCGAATCCGGCCGGCGAAAGATCTCGATGGTCAGATCCCGCAGATAACCCGGTAAATCCTCTACCCCGACCATGGGACCTTTTCCCAACGTCACGGCGCTTTCAATGACATTCTCCAACTCCCTGATATTTCCCGGCCAACTGTATTGTGACAATAAGGCCAACGCATCCCGGTCGATTTCCTGAATATTTTTTTTCTTTGCCTGGATGCTTTGTCCTAAAAAATGATACGCCAGCAACGGAACGTCCCCCTCCCTTTCCGCCAACGGCGGAAGTTGAATCGTAATCACATTGATGCGGTAAAAAAGATCCTGCCGAAAATACCCTTTTTCCACATCCTCCTTTAAATCCCGATGGGTAGCGGCAACAAAACGGACATCGACCGGTATTGCCTCAACACCGCCGACACGCAGAAGTTCTTTCTCCTGCATCATACGCAGCAATTTCACCTGCATGGTCAACGGCATATCACCGATCTCGTCCAGAAAAACCGTTCCGCCGTCCGCCGCCTCGATCAGTCCTGCTTTTTGTTTCGTCGCACCGGTAAAGGCATCCTTTTCATGGCCGAAGAGCTCATTGGCCATGAGTTCCTCTGTGAAAGAGCCGCAATTGAACGCTATAAATTTCTTCTCGGATCGGGGGCTCAGATTATGAATCGCCTTGGCGACCAACTCCTTACCGGTCCCGCTTTCACCCAGGATCAAAACATTGCTGTCCGATGGCGCGATTTGTTCAATGGTTTTTTTCACGGAAACCATCGCCTCGCTTTTTCCGATGATAAAAGGCATCTGCCTTGTCTTTTTAAGTGATTCCTTCAGTTGAAGATTTTCCAGCACAAGTCTGCGCTTCAGAAGCGCTTCTTTGGTAATTTGTCGGACCTCATCAAATTTATAGGGCTTTCCGATGTAATGGTATGCACCTTCTTTCATGGCGTTTACGGCTGAATCCACGGTCGCATAGCCGGTGATCATGATCACTTCGGTATAGGGTTGAAGCTTTCTGCTTTTCTTTAAAACCTGCATCCCGTCCACATTTTCCATCTTAAGATCCGTAATCACCAAATCGAAACTTTTTTCTTTCAGCAGATTGAGCGCTTTCACCCCGCTGTCCACCGCCATGACTTCATATCCTTCCTTTTTAAGGATATGCTCCATGTTTTTGCGGGCGATGTCTTCGTCTTCTACGATAAGGATTATTTCTCTTGAGAATTCCACACGTGTCTCCTCGGGTGGTTAAAGGCGATACTACTCAATCCGTTCATCTCGGCAATGTTACCGTAAATATTGCCCCCTTGTCCGGTTCACTTTTAACGTTTATGCGGCCGCTATGCTGTTCAATGATTCCATGGCTGGTGGAAAGACCCAGACCTGTTCCCACACCGACATCTTTTGTAGTGAAAAAAGGATCAAAAATTTTTCTCAGATGTTCCTTCCGTATGCCTTTGCCCGTGTCTTCGACTTGAAAAGTAAATTCTTTGCCGTTTTTCAGGATAGCGGCATTAATGCTCAATTGTCCGCCGTTTTCCATCGCCTGGACGGCATTGATGATCAGATTGATGAGGACCTGTTGAATCCGTTGGGGATCAATATGGACCATTAAGCCCTCGGGTATGCTGATATTCAGTTCGATTGAAGTCGGTATTTCCGCCTTGACCAATTTAATGGTTTGATCCATCAAGTCCTTGAAATTAATATCTTCCGGGCTGAAGCCTCTATCCCTGGAAAATTCCAAAAGCGCCCTGACCGTATCCCTTGCCCGTTCGACTTGTTTTTCCGATTCCCTCAAGAGTTCTTTCTTATATTCAGGATTCGCCTCTTCGATTTCTTCAAGCAGAATCTGAATCGAAGTGGAAATATTGTTCAACGGATTATTCAGTTCATGGGCGACGCCCGAGGTCAGTGTGCCCAGGGAAGCCAATTTTTCAGTCTGAACAATCTGTTCGTTACGTTTGTTAAGCTCATCAATCATCATGTTTAGACTCGCGACCAAGGATTCAAATTCATCGCCGGTATAGATTTGCGGAATTTTTTCATACTGGCCCTTAGCGATTTGAAATACCGCATCTTCAATGGACTTGAGAGGGCGGTTGACATTGATGATTAAAAAGAGAGTGGTCAGGACCGAAAGAACAAATAAGCATGCCAGCGCGATGACGTGATAAATTTTTGATTTTTCAATAAGACTTTGAACGTAAATTCGTTCATTCCTAAGGATGTTTTCAAAATCGGTGGTAATTTTTCTCCCTTGCTGCTGGGTTATGTTGCGATATCTTTCGAAATCGTCGATTGTATCCGAATCAACCTTTAACGAACCATTGCTTTGATGAAGCAATAGGAAACCGCTAATGGATTTCTCATATCTTATAATATCAATCAGCATTTCTTCAAGATTCTTTGCCAGTGTATATTTTCCATACTCTTCGGTGATATAATTTAAGGATTTTTTGGCCCGGTTGACATATGAAATCGCTTCCTCGATATGTTTTATATCAAGAGACAAAAAGTAATTCTTCTCGTATCTCCGCGCCTCCAATATGATGTTGAAGAGCGTATCTTTATTTTCGATAATCTGCAGTTTTTGATTGAGAACGTAATGACTGTAATAACTGAGAACCAGCACGAACAGGCTGATGATCATAAAGACAGGAAAGTGGAGGATGATTTTCCGTTTAAAACTGATCTTCATTTTTTGCGTGAGTATTCAGTATTTGGTCTTTCGTGTTTAGCAATCCAGTGCGCTGATATAAAAAGATATAATTTACACCAAACACGAAACACTTAATGTTAAGAATAATAGGGTCGTTCAACATTGCAGAAGACCTTTTTGACACCCGGAACGCTCTGTAGGATCTGCAAAATTTCCTTTGTTAAATCATCCTGAATGGTCTCACGAACATGTCGCTGCAATCGCGGGCTGGCAATACCGGTTCTTCTGATCCGTTGAGCCGGTACCTCCACATAAACCATGCCGTCTATCGACTTGACTTCCGCATCGCAGACTTCTTTAAGCGCGGCTTTCGCATGGCTGACGATGGCAAGATCGGTGATGGTTTTTTGCGATTCCGGAGTTGTGGTAAAGGCCTCGCTCTTTGCTGCGGTGCAAATAATATCGCATGCATCGGGAATTTTCAATCCCCCGATGTGGAGGCAAATATCATACATATGCGGATCCTCAATATCCGCCTTATATAGATAGCGGGTCCAGCGTGCCCGTTGTTTATCTTCGTTTACAAGAAAGGCTGCGGCTTCATCCCGGGACAGCTTGCGTTGTTCCTGCACAAAGGCGATACGCTCGTCCATCTCGGCAATGACGCGTACTTTCAATACATGACGAATTTCAGGAATAAGCAGATGCCCTGCATGGCCATGATAAACCACCTTGTCTTTCTGAACATGATCGAGAAGGGCGGCGCGGATATAAGCGATATACTTCTCCCTTCCATGGGTAATCCGGTCGAGCATGGATGGGGCATCATGGATGGATTCCAGCAGTTTTTTTTCCGATATTTTGAAATATTGCGAGGCCTCGAGCAGAATCTCTCTGCTGACGCACTCATATCCGAGCGTCTCCGCCACTTTCTCGGCAATTTCCTTGCCGTGACTGTAGGATCCCCTTGAAATCGTTATAATAGCCATACCGTACTCACTCCTTCCGTGGCGGCTTGAGATTCATGCCGCAACCAGATAATATCATGTTTGAAAAACGCACTCATTGAATTCCATAAAAAAAATAAAGAACGGTCAGCTCTACGGTCAAGAAGACACAGGTCATGATAGCGCCTGCCTTTGCATAATCGACCGTGCGATACCCCCCGGGTCTCATTACCAACGCATTCACCTGATGGGTCGGCAGTACAAAAGTGTTGGAGGCGGATAAACCCACCACCAGTGCGGCCATTCTAGGATCGCCGCCGGCAATGACAACCATATTCATACACAACGGCACCAAAAGTACCGTAGCACCCACATTGGAAACAACAAGAGTAAAAAAAGACGTCATCAGGCCGACGACCGCCAGAAGAACAATGGGGGACGGCTGACCGATAACGCCCAAAACAGTTTTTGCTATAAGAGCGGCGGTTCCTGTTTTTTCAAACGCAATTCCGAGTGGAATCAGTCCCGCCAACAGGAAAACCGTCATCCAGTCCACCGCCCGGTAGGCTTCGTCAATGGAAAGCACACCGGTAATAATCATCCCCAATGCACCCGACATCAATGCAACCGAAAGCTGAACCTTAAAAATAATGATCTGCAACAACGCCACCGCAAGCCAGGTAATGGCCAACACCGCTTTCTGGGGTCTCATGATTTCCCCTTCCAGCTGGGATACAAAGGCCAAGGCTCTCGGCTGGGGGCGATCGTTGATAATGTGAAACCGCTCCCACGGTCCTTGCAATAACAGGGTATCTCCCATATTCAACCGGATACGGGTCAAGCCGCCGTAATATACCCTGTCGCCTTTAATCAGGCCGATGGGATTGAGTCGATACAACTCCTTGAAATTGATCTCGCTCAGGGTTTTTCCGATCAGTTCGGATCTCGGCGGTATGATGGTTTCCGCCATACCCGCATTGGTTCGGGCGAGCGTCTCTGCAAAGACGTCCAGACCGCCTTTTATTTGCCATCCAAAATCCTTGGCAAGTCTGCGAATGTTTCTCTCCCTGCCGACAACAGCGATATCATCGCCAGCCAAAATCTGGTCCGTGCTTCTCGGCACAAAGTTTCTAAGCTTTTGAGCGGAATGATTGACGGCTACCACGGTGGCAAGATACCGGGTCCGAACACCCAGTTCCTCAAGGGTCTTCGGGCCCTGAAAATCTTCGGGAATATGTATTTCATATAAATTTTCGAGAACTTGATAAACTTCCATCAGGGAGGCGGTGACGTCTTTGTCGGCTTCCCCTCCACCGGCGGGTAAAACAAATCTTCCGAAAATCACAAAATACAGGATCGCACTTAACAGCAAACAGATGCCGATGGGCGTTTGGGTGAATAGACCGAAAGGTTCTAATTTTTTGCCCCCCAACACCATCAAATCATTTAAAAGAATGGTCGGGCTGGCGCCCACCAGCGTGATGGTTCCGCCGATAATGGCACAGAAACCCATGGGCATCAAGATCCTTGAGATGGGAATTCCCATCCGTTTGCTGATCCTCTGCGTTGCAGGCAAAAAAAGTGCGGCGGCGCCGATGTTCTGCATCATGCTGGAAATCATTCCCACCGTGGCAGACACCAACATGACAATCTTTTTTTCGCTCTTGCCGGCGAGTTTTATGATCGGGCCCGCCACCTGATTCATGACACCGGTTTTATCCAACCCTGCACCGATAATGATCACCGCTATGATCGAGCAGACCGCGTTGCTGCTCAACCCCACAAACGCTTCCTTTGGTGAGATGAGACCGATCAACGGCAACAGCACCATCATCATAATACCCACGACATCGACCCGGACCCACTCAAAAATGAAAAGAACAATTACAAATACAAGTACCACCATCGTCAGAATCATCTCGGGCGTCATCCTAATTCATCCTTTCCGAAATCCGGTTAATTTTCACCCTTCAACACCAGTGTCGAATGGTCAATTCTGCCCCGATCATTTTTTTCTGTTTGCATCCCTGAACCAGAAACAGATGATAAATGCAACGACGATAAGCGCCAGACCAAAATAGAAACCAGCCGTCATATCCCCCTCCATTATTGAATGATATTAACAAATCGGATTAATCACCGTTCATACGTCCTGCTCAGAAACGCTCTGAGATCGCTCCTCGATTATTCAAATCGGCCGGCGATCTCTTATTTTTCCAACCGCTTGAAGCAGGTACGTTGCATACCAGAAAACCGTATCTGATTTCCATAAAAAAACAGAATATCGGGCGTTCTCAACACCGGATATCCTGTTTTTCAGGGAAACCTGCCCCATCATTTATATGTGATTTGTTGTATCCTGAAAGTGATATTTAAGAAACCCCCCTATATTTAAAAAATTAATCGAGAAACGGTGTGTTACAACATGGAATATACAAAGATTTCCCGTCTGGGTCTTTCACCCTCTTCAGCCCTATTTGAGGCGACATCGTGTTCCTCTTCGGAAACAACAAACTCAAATTCTCCGATCTCTTTTCTAAGAGCGCCGAGAACTTCGTAGGATTCACTAAACCTCACCACATGGGTGAAAGGAATCCCCTTTTTTTCCGCCTCTTCACGAAAGGGCTGAATATTCTGTTCCGAAAGCATCTTAAAATCGGTGCAGATCTGATCCCTGGAGGATGACAATCGGAATGTTTCACAGGATAACGGCGCCGTGTTTAAGGCGACAATCTCGTATGACATTGTTTCAGCCATATCGATGGCATAATCGATAATGTCTCTGGAAAAAGTGCTCTCTCTTCCGACAACAACAAGTTTTCTGGATTCTTCAACGGCTTTTGCCTCCTGAAGTACGTCTCCGGCATATTCTTGTTGACCGGCTTCGGCAAATGTAATCGCCTCCTGATACTGGTCCATTTTCTCAGAGAGACCCCTCATTCGATTTTTTATTTTTCCAAGCAATCTTCCCACGCTCGTTCCCTCCCTCGCATGTTTTCTTATCGGTACGATGAAATTATGGGTTTCGGATCACCACCACCGGAATCGACAACGCTTGCTGTAATTCCTGTGACCGGAGTCCATATCGCCCCGTACTTCTTGGATCATTTCCATTTCCGTGAGGTGCATCATAAATGGTCAGCACCACATTTCTGTTCGTATTTAAATAATTGAGGATCTCCTGTCCGGGGTTTCCCGCCTTCATTGTCAAATGACACCGAATCCCTTCCTTTTCGGATTCGGTCAGCAACTGTTTAAGGTTCCTGAATGCCTCGGACATCATATCTTTTGCGGTTTCATGCTCTCCGGCCTCGGCAAAAGCAGCTGCAATCAAAGATTCTTCGATGTACCGTTTTACGGACTTCGCTTTTTTTTGGGCCACAACAAGGTATTTGCCGCATTTTTTGGGGTTGATCACCTGAAGCACGTTCAGCTCCGCCTTGATCCGTTTGCACAGCTGCAAGGCATAATGAAATGCCTTTTTATCCGCTGTCATACCGTCAATGACCAATAAAACTTTTTCCATATCTCTCCCTCTTATCGTAAGGAGCAGGGTGCATTAGATCCTCAGATCAGACCGTGTCTTTTCCCGCCTTTTTATTTTGGCCCCTATCCTTTTCTGTTTTTTCTTTTTCAAATCCTCGCTCATGACTTCCATGGCCGTCTCCCGCTCGTCTGCTTCGGCGAATGTGATCGCTGCCATCAGCCTGTCGAATTTATTGATTCGATCTCCTATTCTAAACATGGATATATCCTCCTTTGGTTACACGGTATCGCGTTGTCATGAACCTAATTAAACAAGTTTCATGCCAATATTTCTAAATCGGGCCTAACCCACTAATATCACGCATGATAATCCTAATCCGGAATGAAGTGGCTTAATCCTCAATCTGTTGCATTTTGCAATAAATAAAACGACTTTAAGAATATTCTTTATGATATCGGAAAGTTATCGAGCATTTCAAAATCGAGCATGGTGTTGCATATTGTAACGACAGGACACCGAAGCAAAAATCTTTTTACCGATCGGTCTTTGAATATTGGTAACGGGTGAAAAGCGATCCAAAAAATTACTCTTGATAGGGTGTTTTTTTTCTGAAAGAATTCGATTGTAATTGATGTCGATTCTGTGCGTTGTTTGGGCTATGCCATGGTTCAAAATCGAATCTTAATTGTTGATGACGAAGCGGTGACGCGAAAGAACCTCACTCGTCTTTTTGAGCGCGAGGGGTTTTCGGTCTCCAGTGTAAGTACCGGATTTGAAGCGCTTGAGCGTCTTCGTGATTCTCCCTATGATCTTGTCATCACGGATCTAGTGATGGAAGATTTAGACGGGCTGGAGCTTCTGTTAAACATTAAAACTCGATTCCCGAATATCGAGGTTATCTTGATTACCGGCTATGCTTCCATCCCGACAGCTATTTCGGCGGTGAAAAAAGGCGCCTATCACTACCTTGAAAAGCCCATTCGCCCGGAAGAAACGGTTCATCTCGCCCGGCAAGCGATAGAAAAAAAGAGACTTCGCGAGCAGGTTGAGCAATTGGAGGCGCTTGTTGAGAAAGATCTGAACGCGCCGACCTTGATCGGTCAAAGCAGCGGCATGGTTGAGGTTTTAAAGCTGATAAAGCAGGTCGCCCAGGTAAATTGCAATGTACTGATTACCGGGGAATCCGGAACGGGTAAAGAATTGGCCGCTTCCATGATTCATTCTTTCAGCCAGCGGCGAAACAATAATTTTTTAGCCATCAATTGCGGCGGTTTTGCCGAAGAACTGCTAGCCAATGAGCTGTTTGGGCATGAAAAAGATGCCTTCACGGGCGCCTCCTCGGCTCGCACCGGGCTGTTGGAAACCGCCAGCAGCGGCACCCTGTTTCTTGATGAGATCGGTGATATGCCTTCAAGCATGCAGGCCAAGCTGCTCAGGGCGATTCAAGAGCAGGAGATCATCCGGGTGGGGGGAACCCACCCGGTACCCATTGATGTCCGGATTATCTCCGCCACGAACCAGGATTTAAAAAAATCGTTGAATTCCGGAGGGTTCCGCCAGGATCTATTCTATCGCCTCAATGTGGTTTCCGTTGAAATTCCACCCCTTAGAGAGCGTAAGGATGATATTCCGCTTCTGGCCAACTATTTTCTAAATCGCACCGCTAAGCGATTTCATCGGGAGGTGATCGGTTTCTCCGATGGGGCCATGGAAGCGCTTAAAAATTACTATTTCCCCGGAAACGTCCGTGAACTTGAGAATATTATTGAACACGCCGTGGCTTTGACCTCCGACACTACGATTCAGTTGAAAGACCTGCCGCCGGATCTTTCAGAACTCGATATTTTTTCATTTGACCAATCGGGTAATGATGTGATGACCCTCAAAGCGTTGGAACAAAACTATATTCAATGGGTTCTGAATCGCGTGGGCCGAAATAAAACCAGGGCTGCCAGGTTGCTTGGGATCGATCGATCGTCCTTGTGGCGGCACCTCAAAGGCTCGGAGTTCGAAGACTAACCGTTGTGTTTTGCATCAACTGTGATGTATTTTCCAACCCAATAATATTTCGTAAAATTTCAGTCAGTTATAATGGAAACAGCCCGGAAGTGTTGTAAATTGCACCAACAGGGTTGTGATCCACGAATCCTCTCGCCTTCATTTTATCCTGTTATATCAAACACATCCATCAAATCGCCAGAACCGGCATCAACTTTGCTATATCTGATTTGAGATATCCAATAACGGTTTGGAAAAATGTCTCTAAAAATCATGATTTTAAGCGATTCTTTTCACTTACGCACAGAAGCGATCCGATATTCAATCGCGCTTGCAAAGCGCTTGGATGCTGTTCTGGTTTTGCTCATACTTTTGCCTTTTGAATTGACGAAAAAAACCCCGGGAAGCGTTAACACCGTTTTGAAGCTCCAGACCCGAGCCGCTGATGCCATAAGGCAACCTATCAGCGACATGGAAAGAAGCGGCGTGCCCGTGGAAAGCACCATCCGCATCGGGAATCCACGGTCGGAGCTTCTAAAATTCTTGGCGGAATCGGGAAAATTTCATTCTATTGTGTGGGGCGGTGGCTCAGATTCGATAAATGAAAAGTCTCACTGGACGTCAAATTTGGAGGCGGACGTAAAATATTCGGTGCTTGTTCCGTTTATAAAACCGGAGCAGGAGTCCGGCAGACGATCCGGCCGTTTCAGTCAACAAAGGAGGGTAAGAAAAGAATGACGCAAGTAATTTGCATTTCAAGCGGTATATCCAGTAAAGCCCGGAGATTGGCCGAGAGTGTGGCCGAAAAGCTCGGCTACCCAAGACACAGCCGGGAAGAGTTGCTCGAGGCCGCCATCGCGGAAGGCATTCAGGTCAGCAAGCTGGAAACCGCCACCATCAAACCCCATATCTTTAACGAGCGACTGGGATTGGAGCGGGAATACTATCGAGCCTTTATCACCGATTACCTCTGCAAGCGAGCCCTGGAAGGCGGTATGGTTTATCATGGTCGAAGCGCTCACCTGCTTTTCCCGGGTATTATGCATGTGCTCAAGGTCCGGGTGGTAGAGGATGAAAGCACCCAGATTAACGATGTGATGCAACAGATCCGTGTGGACCGTACCAAAGCTCAAAAATACTTGCTGGAAGTGGAGTCGGATAGAGAAAGATGGGTCCGCTCGCTATACGGGGTTTCCTGGCAAGATGCCGCCTATTACGATGTTGTTCTGAATCTCGGGCATATAAGCCCTGAAAACGCAGCGGCTGTGCTGGCAAATATGGCTCAGCTTCCGGACTTCCAGATGACGCCCAGTTCGAAACGGGCCATGGAGAATCTAATGCTCGGATCCAAGGCCCGCGTAATGCTGGCCCGCGATGAGCGTACGTTTCGGGCAAACGTCAAAGTCCGCGCGGACAGCAACGGGATTACCGTCACTTATCTGCCCCAGGATGCCGGGCTGGCAGACGTGATTCCTGAAGTTCTCGAACCGCTTGAGGGTGAACGGGAAATCCGAGCCACAATGGCCACCACCAATATCCTGTGGATCCAGGAAGTCTTCGACACCGCATCCGAAGCCTTTCATCAGGTGGTGGAGATCGCCACCAAGTGGAATGCGGCTGTCGAGCTTCTCCAATTTTTCTCGGAAAACGGGGAGGAGCCGGAAGCGGATTTTGAGGGTCAAGAACAAACCCTGAACGATGGATCCTTACAGGCTTCCTTTTCCCGGGAATGCATCGGAGGCATCGAAGATGAGGATACTCAAACGGTTTGTGACGATAAGGGCCTGAGAGCCACTCAGGAAACGCTCGCGCGACTCGGCCGGTCCGGTGGCGGGCGAACCATCTTCGGCACCGGAGAGCAGATTGTTAAATCCATAGATCGGACCGTTCCCTACAGTTTGGTCGTGGTCGGTAATATATGTGTGAGCAAGGGGCATGCAGCCCGGTTGAGAATGGTTCGCCAGTTGCAAAGCTACTTGAGCGGGCGCATAAAGGCGCCCATTGTAAGCGCCGAGGACTTAAAGACCCAATACCTTTTCAGCAAGCGCGATATATTGCGGATGATCGGATATCTCGGGCTGGTCGCTCTCATTTTTGTTTTGGTTTTTACCCATCAAACGTGGGTGCTGAAGTTTTTATCCGGCACTGAATGGACATCCAAAGTGCTGGCGGCGGGAGTGGTTTTTCTTTTTATTCCGGTAATCGCTTACTTATACAGTAATGTGACCCGATCATTGATGAAACTGATCCGGATGGAGTAACAGCGAATCTCATCTTTTACAAGGAGCATTCATATGCATACGGTTTTTGGCGACATGTTTATCTCGCTGAGTCTTTCCTCGGCCCTTCAGGTTTCCATTCTTGGATTTATCGGCGGGGTCCTCAGCGGATTTATCGGAAGCGGGGGCGCGTTCTTCATGACCCCCGGCATGATGAACCTCGGGGTCCCCGGGGTGGTGGCCGTGGGCAGCAACATCACCCACAAGTTCGGCAAAGCCATGGTGGGCGCCAAGAAACACGGGGAGCTGGGTAACGTGGATAAGCGTTTGGGGATCTTTTTAATCCTGACTTCATTTATCGGCATTCGCATTGCGGTATGGATCAACAGCATGCTGTTTAAAAGCGGAGGAGGAGACGGTCACGGCAGCGGGGGCAGCGCCGCATCCAACCTTTATATCAGTATGGTCTTTATCGGCATACTCACAGTGGTGGCGGTTTCCATGCTTCGAGATGCCCTGCGGAGTGGAGACGGCGAGGGCGACCAGGGACCTTCCAGAAAGATTGCCGACTTCATTTCCCGACTGAATCTGCCCCCTTACTTTTTTTTCCCGGCAGCCGATGTTCGGGTGTCCCTTTGGATACTCATGGCGGTGGGTCTGGCAACCGGGTATCTAGCCGGAACCATCGGCGTGGGAGGCTTTATCGGGGTGCCGGCCATGATTTATGTATTCGGTGTTCCCACGGCGGTGGCTACCGGAACTGAGCTTTACCTGGCGATGTTCATGGGAGCATTCGGCGCCATAAACTATGCCTATTTAGGATTTGTGGACATTCGGCTAACCATTCTGCTCTATATGGGATCCCTGATCGGCATCTATGTCGGGGCATACGGCACCAAGGTGGTAAAGGAAGTACTGATTCGAATCGTTACCGGAACGATCATCCTGCTGTGCGTACTGAGCCGAGGCATTGCCGTGCCCGTGTACCTTCGCCAGCTGGGCTGGATTCAAATGAATCCCGGCTGGGACGGCTACTTCAACACCGCCAGCAAGTTCATGCTCTTTGCCGCCGGCGGCACCGGGACCCTGATCATTCTCTATAATGTGATTCGAGCCTATCGTCAGCGGCGGCACATCGAGCACCGCCTCCGGAAAATTCAGGAGGCGCCCGCATCTTCGACGGTGTGTCTTGAAGTGCCCAAAGCGAACAAAATAGAGAAAGCGGCTGTGAATTAAAACTGCATTGAGGCAGGTCGCCTCGGTTGAAATACTGAAATAGTGGATGAATGGGCTTAAAGAAATTTTGTTTCAATTTGTTATAAAATCTCTGTGACGCTATATTTAGCGATTAGGAGGGAGCTATGAAAAGACCTATAAAGAAATTTCAAGACTGGATGACCGTTATCACTTACGCAGAGGCGGGTGAGGCGGAAATGGGTTTTCGTATTACCGGCTTCAACGCCCCCGGGAGGAAAAGGGTTGCGAAAGAAGCGGCAGAGGCTGTAAAATCAAATCCGAATCAGGCAGCCGCAGAAACGGATATTCAATCTTTAAACGATTCCCCGGTTCCGGCGGTCGAACCCAACCCCCGGAAGCGAAAACTTGAAGTTTTGGTGGTGGACGACGAACCGATCGTGGGCAAGCGTTTAAAGCCGGCGCTTTCAAAGTACGGGTATGATGTGGAGATTTTCGAAAACCCGGTTGCCGCCATGGAACGGTTTGATGAAAAGGAATTTGACATCGTGGTAACGGATCTTCGTATGGATGATCTGGACGGTATCGGAGTTCTTGAGCACATTGCATCGAAATCCGAAAAAACTAAAGTCATCTTCATAACCGGTTACGCAACCGTGGAAAATGCGCGGGAGGCGTTGGTTAAAGGGGCATTCGATTTTATCGCCAAACCTTTTAAAATAAATGACCTTCGCATGGCGATCACCAAGGCAGCCTTATCTCTGGGATATATGGGCGCCGTAGCAGGGGTACCGGCTTAAAATCGGCGAGGTGCTTCCCGGAAATGATCCATTTCACGGCGGGGTGTTATGGAGGAAAAACTACAGGTTATGATCCTGGATGACGAACCGATTGTGGGTAAACGCCTGAAGCCGGCCTTGGCAAAACACGGGGTTGATGTGGAGGTTTTCGAGAATTCTAAAAAAGCGGTGGATCGGCTCAGGGAGAAGTGCTTCGATATTGTGGTAACCGATTTCCGAATGGAGGAAGTAGACGGCATCCAGGTTTTAGAATATATTATGGGCCGATCGAATCGAACCAAAGTCATCATCATTACCGGCTATGCAACGGTTGAAGTTGCACGGGAAGCTCTGGTCAAAGGCGCATTCGACGTCATCGCCAAGCCGTTTAAACCCGATGACCTGCGATCCGCCATCAATAAAGCCGCCTTATCTTTGGGTCATGACAGCATCCTGCCGCTATGATCGCCTCCATATGATCCGGATTCAGGCACACGGCATACGGAGGGTTGGGAAGGGCAGCCGGACGGCGAGACGACGGGGTTTATTCTGAAAATTCAAGGGGGATGAAGGCACATTTCTTCATTGGCACATCATAAATCGTCTCTCGAAGCTGAAGAGACGGATGCCGCATTGATGGACAAGCTGAAATTTGAGGCGCAGCGCGCCTTACAGGAACGACCCAGCTTCTCGATCCGCAGTCGCATATCGTTAGGTTATATCATATGGTTCATCTTAAGTCTCGGGATCACTATCGGGTCGTTTATTATCCTAACGAAAATACAAAACAAACTCCATTTCACGGAGTCGGCCGACCGATATCTTTTCGAAATCCAACAGGCCCGTCGCTTTGAAAAGAACTATTTCTTATACCGGACCAATTTAGGGGATGCGCGGGAACATGTGCATCTTGCCCAGAACATCCTGAGAACCAATCGCAACAAAATGGCCGACGTGGTAGGCGCCCGCTCTATCGATGCCATGGTCCGCCACATCGATCTTTATGCCGGCCTGCTGGATCGCCTCAGCAAACTGAAATCATCTCTTCCGAACACCCCTTCCCCCTTGGTTGAAACCATCGAGGGTGAACTTCGAGAACACGGGGCGATGATGATCACTTCAGCCGAAAAGCTCATCAACAAGGAGCGGCAGTCCGTCAATGCCATGATTTACATGTCTAAACGCGTTCCCCTGTTCTTCTTGCTGGTTCTACTGGTGCTGATGGTATATCTGGCAAATTTTATTGCCCGGCAGATGATGCAACCCTTACGGACGTTGATGGACGCCACCCAACGCATTTCAGAGGGCGATATGACTACGCCCATCACCCCCACGCGCCGATACCGTGATGAATTTACTGAATTGTCCCTGGCCATGAACCATATGATGCACCAGTTAACCCTTCACCAGGAACAGCTGATCAAAGCTCACAAGTTAAAGGCCGTGGGAACATTGACCGCCGGCGTGGCGCACGAGCTGAATAATCCCATCAACAATATCATGTTGACCGCCTCTATGCTTCAGGAAGACTACCCCGATCTCGATGAGACGGAGCGCCTGGATATGGTAAACGATCTCGTGGAGCAGGCCGAACGATCTCAGCGGATCATCCGGAATTTGCTTGAATTCGCGCGGGAAAGGGAGCTGACCACATATCTGTATCCGGTGAAAGACCTTATCGAAGAAACGCTGCAACTTGTCAGCAATCAATTGAAGTTATCGAAAGTGAAAGTCGCTCGCCGATTGGCGCCAAACCTTTCACCGGTTTCCGGGGATAAGCAACAATTGACCCAGGTTTTTTTAAACCTGATCTTAAATGCCATCGACGCCATGCCCGGCGGGGGAACGCTCACCATTGAAACGACCCCTGCCGATGAGAAAGATTACCTCAAGGCAAATTTTACGGATACCGGCACCGGTATTCCCCCTCATGTCCAATCGCATATTTTTGACCCGTTTTTTACCACGAAATCCCAGGGGAAGGGAACCGGCCTAGGGCTTTCGGTATCTCTGGAGATCGTTCGAAAACATGGGGGAGATATTCGGCTGTGCAGCCAAGTCGACCAAGGGTCGACCTTTTCGGTGCTCCTGCCTACGACCAAAATTCCGGCAAACATTCCTAATGGATCCTAAGCCAAGTCCTGCCATACAGTGGTTCACCCTTGGTGCCTTAATAATTATTTTTGTGCTTTTTTTGGCAGAATATTTTTGAACGCAATAATAAACTGCACAAAGAAGTGCCTAAAATTAAAAGTGCCTAAAATGCCTAAAGTTGTGGAATTCTATCCTTTTTATAAATAAAATTCCCCGGGGCAAGCCCTCTCGCTTAGGCTCGACTTTCGCTTCGCTCAAGCGGGGTATTTTTTCGGAATTTCGATTATAAAAACGCCGCAAGCGGCGGGGTATTTGACCCGAGC
>Ga0180009_10003548_pt1 | contig 17699 bp, 20 predicted proteins | sample OS_PC_MetaG_FD_123537 | JGI IMG/M metagenome (GOLD analysis project Ga0180009, IMG submission 123537) | Groundwater microbial communities from the Aspo Hard Rock Laboratory (HRL) deep subsurface site, Sweden - OS_PC_MetaG | ecosystem: Environmental > Aquatic > Deep subsurface > Groundwater... | reverse complement strand
GCACCATCGCGAGCCTGCCCGAAGACTCTATCGATATTAGTTGCCCCACCTGACTGAAGTGAAGCAGTCGAAGTGGTTGCTACCGAGTTGATATTGTTTGCAAGTTCTATGAATGAAGTCTCTTTTGCCGGGTCCTGCTGACCGAATGGAAGGCGAATATTACCGACGGTGGCCTTGGCAGGAATCACTCCGGTTGCATCCGCCAGGGTGCCCTGCACATAGAGCCCGTTGGCAGTATTGACCATGTCGCTGTTTGCATCAAATCCGAAGGATCCAGCTCTGCTGTAGAAATCCTGATTGCCATCTGAAAGGATGAAGAATCCCGCACCCTGAATAGCCAGATCTGTAATCTGGCCGCTCGTCTCAAGTCCGCCCTGTGTGAAGATGTTATCGATTGAAGCAACCGTCATCCCGAGTCCGCGCTGAATAGGGTTTGTACCGCCGGTGATCGCCGATGGTCTACCGGCACCGCGCAGCGTCTGGATCAACGCTTCCTGAAAGGTCGTACGACTGCGTTTGAATCCAGTCGTGTTGATATTGGCAATGTTGTTGCCGATCACGTCCATTCTAACTACGTGATTCTGAAGTCCCGATGCTCCTGAGAAAAGTGAGCTTAACATCGTCTACTCCTCGCTTTCAGGCTTCCTCAAAGAGGTCCGGCCTGGTTAGGTTATCATATCACTATACTATTATCGCACTGTCGATTTGGGTAAACACCCCTTCTTTCATGTCATTTCTGTTCATTGCTGTAATGACCGTCCGGTTCTTGACTGAAACCAGAACTGCAAGGTCATCGAGCAGCACCAGCGAGTCTTTCGCACCTTTGGCGGCAGCCTTATCAACCGCTGACTCGATCGCTTTCATCTGTTCTGCACCCAGGTCAAGCTGCCGGCGTCCAATACGGTCTGTGACATGCTTGGACAACGTGAGACCTGAATCGAGAATCTTCTTGAAGTCATCTCCGCTTCCTCGCTGCCCGGTGGGAACTCGTTTCCCCTGCACGGGAAGAGCAGAGCCGATCCTCTCGATGTTATTAACCATTCTCTTCTCCTGTCCCGACCTCGATTACGTCGCCGAGAGATATCCTTGCACCATCCATGATCAAGTATGCCTGACCTTCGATGTAGTGCACACCGGTCACTATGCCTTTCATGTATGGAGCTGCGACAATTTCTTTGCCCGCGCTGTCTACAGCCGTGACGGTGTAGGAATAGGTCCCGGCCTGTGCACGGTCTCCGCTCAACATCGTGCCGTCCCACTCGAACACCTGATCGCCTTCGCCGACTTTATCGACTGTGTGGCTCGCTACTTTCTTTCCGCTGCCGTCGAAAACATCGATCGTCACGGTCTCAGCGAACGCGCCGAGTTTGTAGTGCATTTTTGCTGACGAATCGCTGCTGATATAGACATCACTTCCATTGGCCTTGACCTCACGACCCAGAAGTGATGTTGCCATCGTGTTGTTAATGGTCTGAGACAGCAAATAATTCCAATTGAGATTCTCGGTCAGATTCTCGTTCATGTTGGACATCTGCTCAAGGCTCGAGAACTGGGCCAACTGGGAGATGAATTCCTGATCCTTCATCGGTTCAAGTGGATCCTGGTAGCGCAACTGCGCCACGAGCATTTGCAGGAATTCATCCTTGCCCAATTGAGAATTGGGCACTGTCGAAGTTGCATCGCCGGCGTACGCAGTCAGATCGGCAATATTCTGTGCAGAAAGAGATGTATCTGGCATCGGTCTTTCCTTAAGCGACAAGGTTTAGGTGGCCTGACAGGTTGGTGCTCGAAGTTACTCCTCTCGCCGGAACTTGAGCATCAGTCCGATCAAAGGAATCAAGCGAGAACATGCCCCCCTTTTGCTTTCTCGATAACGGTTCCCGCTTATGTCCATGCTGTCTGTCGGGATGATCTCTATCACTGATATTGACGGCAAAGCTTTCGACCTTTATTCCCTGCTGTTGCAGACTCTCGCGAAGGACGGGAAGATTCGACTCGACCATATGTTTCGCCGCAGCCGACTCTACGCTCAATCGCGCTGTCAATTGATCATCCACAACCGAGAGATGCACCCTCACATGACCGAGTGATTCAGGTTGTATACTGATCCTGAATGTGCTCATGTCTGCAATCTTGATTTGGGCATCTGGTAGAAGTACTTTGAAAGCTACCGGTTCTGCAGGAACGCGTCGCGCCGCATTTGTTGATCCTGAGATACTTTCCGGTAGTGCCACTTGTTGAATAGACGGCTTCGCAGCTATTTCAACTACCTGCGGAACGCCATCAGTAAATGCGATTTTGGGTAAATTCTTATCGCCGGTCTCCGGCAACATGATCGACTGCCGCGCCAACTTGTCAATGTCTAACCTGACGTCAGGCCTCGACTGCTGTTTTACTTCGGACTGATGGTTTGTATCGTGCGAGCCCATGGGGCGCTGGTCAATCGTTCTCTGATTGTCGGCTGTACTTCGTGCATCTGCAACAGACGCCGATGCTTTGTCAGCAATGCCAAGTCTCTCGGGATTAGCTGTCTTAACGCTCGTGTCGGTCTTGGTTCCAGGATTTGGGTCGTCGCTCTTACGGCTTTCACTCTCCACTAAGTCTGTCAGATACTTCCTTGCGAACTTCTGAGGTTCTGCCAGTACAATAATCTGCTTTACAGAGACTTCCGTACCATCAGTGATGTTTTCCAGGATTTGAGCCGGAATCGCCTTTTCGATTGCAGCCTTCACATCAAGTGTCGCCATTGTATAGGGATCGACATTGCTGAGCGCAAGTCGACCATCAGTCATGATGCTCAACTCTAGTATGCGGCCGGAAGTGTCAGTCGAAACCTCCACAGGAACGACCATTGTACTCTTACCAAGCTCTAACTTCAGAGAGACCGCCTGTTCTGGATAGATACTCTTCCCATCGATAACACTACCTGCATCCTGCAAGTATGATTGCAGCGTCGGCGTTACCGATTCGAGCAGATTTGCGATCTCATGATCAGCATTTGTACCTTGAGCAAGTGAAGCTTCTTTCGAACCAAGCACGAGTTCGACAGGTGTTAGCTTGAGATTTCCCTCACCCACCGGCGCCGGCTCGGAGATTATGCCGACGGCAGTGTCAGCCACTGCAGATTCGTGCATGGTCGGCAATACGTCGCTCAACAGACTCGATATCTTTCCTTCCGAGATTTCCTGCATCGTGTTTTCAGATCCGTTGGTCATAGCTCCGAACAGAAGCTGATCATCGGCGTCCACATTCGGTCCGGCAGGAAGAAAACTCGCCAGAAGCGCACCAAACCCGATTCCTTCCGGATCAGGAGCAGCCGCACCTCTGCTTCTCGGCTGAAGCACATCGCCACCCTCTGCGGGCCTCGGCTGGAGTATGTTGAGCAAGAGATCGTTCATCAGCTATCAGTAACCTTCCGCAAGGTTTATCATCTGCGATGTTATTTTTGCTGCGCGCTCGGCAGGTAGCGCCGCCAGCACCTTGGAAGCATTCTGCTTCTTCATCTTCATCACGATTGTGCCGACCTGTTCGTCAGTCATGTTCTCCATAATCGCGGACACTTCCTGGGCTTTCATTGAGTCGAACAGCTTCGCCATCTCGACAGTATTCGACTCTTCGATGCGCTTTCGCATCTCTATCAATCTCATAGTCTCGTTGTGAAGCTTCTCCACGTCGAGACGATCCATTTCAAGCTGAAGTCTCTCTTTCTCAATCTCGCGCTTTTGTCCATCGTACCATGCCATCTGCGCAACGGAATCCTCTTCCGACATACCTTCGGCGCTGTCAGCTGAATGGGACTCGGCTTCATTGTTATGATCATCATAATAGGAAGCATCGAATGCTGCGTGCTCCCGAGCAGCCACCTTCTCTTCTTGCTGAGGCTCTTCGATTTCGCGTGTTGTTCCATCCGATATCACGTTGGAATCGGAAAACACTCCCATACCTATCGAGAATCCGGCGAGTGCGAGCACAAATGCGAGTACTCCCACTGCTCCAGCCAGAAGCACCAGTCTGGACTTCTGTGGCTGAGCCGTCACAGCCTCTTTCGTTACTTCATTATCAGTCTTTTCAGCCATCACTATCGCCTTTCATGCGTACGATGATACCATTTCTCCAGCCATGCCTTCTGCAAGGGGCATGCCAACCCCGAATCAGCAGAGTAAAATCGGCTTAACTCGCAGAGATTCAATCAGGTACGAATCAAGGATTAACGTCAGGTCAATACACGGGCGAGTCAGCTTGCGGAAAATAGTTCCTTGATGACTGGGAGATATTTGCCAATTTGCGGAAACACGGAGGGGAAATTGAGGAGTGGTCTGACTTGCAACCACAAAAAAGACGGGCGACAATCGCCCGTCTTCATAAACCGCTATGCAGTTTAGCTCTGTTTGTCCAGGTCCTCCGGCTCCTCAGATGCCTCTTCCCCGGAAACCTCTGCTATCGGCTCGCTTGCCTCAGCAATAGGTTCACCCGGTTCCGGAACTCCGGCCTCCTCAGTGGACGGCTGCGATTCGACCGCAGCAGCATCCTCTGGAGACATTTCAGCAACTTCTGAAGTCTTTGAACCTGCAGGGACTTCCTCGCCTACGGCTTCGCCAATAGTCATGCCTTTAGATTCATGTTTGGCAAGGTATTGATCGAGTTCTGTCCGCTCGCGCTGCCTGTAATAGGCATCAACCGAAAGCACGATCTTTCGACCGGGCTGATCGAACTCGACAACCTGTAGGGGAAGCTCATCATTAATCTGGAAATTGTCACTCGGCTTTTCGAGGTCTGGTCTGCCAAGCTGGTTGGTCGAGACAAAGCCCTCGACACCACCCGGCAATTCCACAATCACGCCTCTGTCAAGCAAACGGATGATCTGACCGAGAGCCTCAGCCCCGACAGCGTAGTTCTTCGAAAGCTGTGGCCACGGATCCTCCGAAAGTTGCTTGAAACCAAGCGATATTCTTCTGTTATCTTTGTCTACTCTCAGCACAACCACATCGACGACATCGCCCTTCTTCATGACCTCGGACGGATGCTGAATACGCTTGGTCCACGACATATCCGAAATATGTACGAGACCGTCGATTCCCTCCTCGAGCTCGATGAATGCGCCGAAGGTGGTCAGATTTCGAACCTTACCACTGACGCGAGCGCCCGCCGGATACTTCTCGTCGAGTGTGCGCCATGGATCCGGTTCCATCTGCTTGATGCCAAGAGATATCTTCTCGTTTTCCTTGTCGACTGATAGCACAACAGCCTCAATGCTGTCGCTAACCTGCATCAGCTTCGATGGGTGCTTGACATGCTGGGTCCAGGACATTTCCGAGATATGAATCAATCCCTCGATGCCCTTCTCCAACTCGATAAATGCACCATAGTCTGTCAGAGAGACTACCAGACCGCTGATTTTTCTACCAACCGGGTACTTCTCTTCGATGTTCTCCCACGGATAGGGAGTGAGCTGCTTCAAGCCGAGCGAGATCCGACCGGTGTCCTTCACGAAATCGAGTATCTTGACATTGATCTTGTCACCGAGTGATACCATCTCGGACGGGTGCGAAACCCTTCCCCATGACATGTCGGTGATATGAAGAAGGCCGTCGACACCGCCGAGATCGATGAATACACCGAAATCGGTAATGTTCTTGACAGTGCCTTCTCGAACTTGCCCTGCATCGATTTCTTTCAGGAGCTGCTGTCGAAGGTGCTCGCGCTCCTCTTCCAGCACAACACGGCGGGAAACGACGATGTTGCGTCGATTCTTGTTCAGCTTGATGATCTTGAGCTCCATCACTTTGCCGATGAGCTCATCGAAATTCGGGACCTGCCTCAACGCAATCTGAGATCCGGGGAGAAATGCGTCAACTCCGAAGAGGTCGACAACAATACCACCCTTGATTCGGCGCTGCAGTCTTCCCGGTACGAGATTGCCGGACTCGTGAGCATCGCGGATGTTATCCCATACTCGAAGGAAATCGGCTTTCTGCTTTGAAAGCACAAGCTGACCGTTCTGATCTTCAACCGCCTCGAGATAGACCTCAATCGAATCACCGACCGATATTTGAATCGGTTCGGGGAATTCAGACATCGATATGATGCCTTCCGATTTGAATCCAACGTCGACGATTACGTCATCACGTGTCACACCCATCACGGTTCCCTGAACGATTTCACCCTCCTTGATATCAGAGAGAGTCTCATCGTACATGGCGAGCATTTCGCTGAATTCCTCCGGCGAATACTCATCCCTGTCGAGGTCAGTGAGCTTGATGGCATCTACGGTGGCAATTTCGTCAGGCGATGCGACAGGAATACGGCTCCGTTCAGCCGCCTTCTGTGACACCCTGCGCCGACGCGATGTCTCCGCAGTAGCGATCTGCTTGGCCCGCTCGGTAACCAGTGCGTGGCCTTTCTGTTCAGCCTTACTGGTTCTTTCCTTCTTCTGACCGGCTTTCCCCTTCTTCGTCCTCAGCCGTACAGTCGGCTGGGACTCTGGGTTGGCATCACCTCCTGACTTTGCAGTTGCAGCGATCTGTCTTTCTTCTGATTCAGTCATGTCTAAAAGAATTCCTCCTTAAACAAGCATTCTGCCACAAGGGCTACAGTCTCGAAGTATAGTATAAGATTTCGCCATTGTCAAAGCTTTTCACGACGAGAAAGCACCATTTTTGACACATTCCAGCATCGTGAATTCAGGTAGTCCTCTCAGTTAATGCCCGCTGAAGATGCCTTATTGCAGCCATCATATCATCCGTAAACTGCCTCAATTTTTCCTTCTCATTCTGTTCATTCTCGTACGTTTGTGGCAATATCGGGGCTCCGAACGATACCATGACTCGTTCACGCGAGAAAATCGTATCCTTGATTCGGTTAGAGTTCTGAATGCATGCCGGAACGACCGGCGAACCTGTTTCGAGTGACAACCTGGCAGCTCCTGTCTTCCCCTCTTTCACTTTACCATCCCTGGATCTTGTCCCCTCGGGAAAGAGAAGCAGCAGTTCACCCGCGTTGAGGATTTCGATTCCTCTAATGTAGGATTCCCTGTCAAACCTGCCCCGCTTGACCGGTATCGTGTTGAAATTCGAGATGAAGATTGGAGAATACCATTTCCCGAAAAGCTCTGATTTCGCGAAGAAAAACACCTCCCTTCGCGATCCGGAGCCGACGAGAGGTGGGTCGAAATTCGATATATGGTTACTCGCTATTATTGCGGCACCGGTGTCAGGAATGTTCTCGGAACCGCTAACCGAATATCCGAGAAAGAGATTAGCGAATACCTTTACCATAGACCGGCCAAAGCGGAAATACAGATTCACCGGCTGGCTCTCTCTCTGTAGAGTTCAATTATACGCTCGGACTGCTGCTCTATGGTCAAATCTGTTGTGTCGACGATTACTGAATCGGGAGTGCATGTCAGTGGGCTTGCGCTCCGTGAAGAATCGTATTTATCACGACGCTTGATGTCTTCAATCTGCTCTTCGAGAGCAGTTCCTTTGCCTAGCTTCTCAAAATCCTTCACACGCCTTTTTGCGCGCTCTTCCACATCTGCAGCAAGATAAATCTTCAGGAATGCGTGTGGGAATACTACTGAAGTAGTGTCTCTTCCTTCCACAACAAGATCCGCAGATGCGCCATACTGTTGCTGCTGCTGTACAAGGATTCTCCTCACGGCGGGATGAGCCGATACCTCGGACACGGACGCCGTAACTTCCGCAGATCTGATCTCTACGGTGATGTCCTCTCCGTTGGCAAGAGTCAACTGAATGCCGTCGCGTATCGAAAACCTGATGACCGTGCATTTCGCCAACTCTGCGAGGCTCTCCTCGTCTGACAATGCTATCCGCTGCCTGAGCGCAAGATATGTAATACTCCTGTACATCGCACCTGTATCAAGATACACAAAACCGAGACGCGCAGCTACAATCCGCGCAGTTGTCGATTTGCCGGACCCTGCGGGTCCATCAATGGCGATGACTTTGTGACTCACTCACACTCCAACAAGTTTGGTTAGGGATATACAATAAGTATGGGAATAGAAAAGGCAAGGATAATTCAGGCTAGAGAGACTTTCTTCTGAAGCTTCTCCACTTCTTTGCGGCTCAGGAATCTCCAGGTTCCGACCTTCATGCCTTTGCATGTAAGATCGGCGAACTTGACACGTGTGAGTTGATGAACAGGAAAACCGAGCATTCTGCACATTCGCCTGATTTCCCGCTTCTTGCCTTCAGTGAGTTCAAGGACCAGCGTCGAGAACTTACTCTGCGCAGTTACGAGTTTACCCCTGGCTGTCGCTACGAAATCGTCCTCCAGTTTAATGCCCTCCTCGAACCTGGCAACCAACTCAAGCGGAAACTCGCCTTTGACAGTCACGTGGTATTCCTTCTTCACCTGATACTTGGGATGTGTCAGTCTGTAAGCAAGCTCGCCATCGTTCGTCAGTAGCAGAACGCCCTCAGTATCCAGATCGAGTCTCCCGACAGGATAGACTCTCTGTCCAACGTTCTTGATAAGGCTTGTCACAGTTTTGCGACCAAACTCGTCCTTGAGCGAAGTCACATATCCATTTGGCTTATTGAGCACAATATAGACTGATTCAGGCGGCAGATTTACGGATTTTCCGTCAACTTCCACCTGATCCCTGTCCGGATCGATAAGGACACCAAGCTCAGTGACGGTTTTCCCGTTAAGATTAATTCGCCCCTGCTCGATCATGCGATCAGCCACTCGCCTTGATGCTACGCCACATTTCGATAGATACTTGTTTAGTCTCATATTATAGAGCCGATCGACATGATTCTCCTATTCAATTACGTCGGTTTCCAGCGCGATTTCCTGACCCATGATTCCAGTTTTCTCATCTTCCTCATTATCAATGGGATACAGAGCAGCTTCGCGCTGATCATCATCGCCGCCGTTGTCGAGGTTCAACTCCACCTGACTTTTAACCATCGAGGTTTCCTCCGGCAAAGCGAGTTCATCGAGTCGAGGGAGCTCTTCAAGGGACTTCAGGCCGAAATACTCAAGAAATTGCTTTGTAGTGCCGTAGAGCAGCGGGCGTCCTACTTTGTGGGATCGACCGACAATCGCGGTCAGCTTCCTCTCTAACAGCGATGAGATTACTCCGTCAGAGTTGACACCGCGGACATGCTCAACATCGGCTCTTGTTACCGGCTGTTTGTAGGCGACAACTGCGAGAGTTTCAAGCGCCGCCTGAGAGAGGCGCCTCTCCTTCTGCTTACTCAGGAATTTCTCGACCGCACGTGTGTAAGTCGGCATCAGATACATCTGATACCCCTCAGCAATTTCGCGTATCCGAAACGAACGACCTGCATCGGCATAATTATCGTTCAGCGCCTGAATGAGGTCGGGAAGTTCTTTTCTTACGGATCTCCCTAGAAACTGAGAGATGCGATTAGGAGTTTGCGGGCTCTCAGAAGCAAACAGCAATGCTTCCAGCATAACCAGCCGCTCGTCAAACGTATCAGTCATCTGAGGCCTCCCGTCGGTAAACTCTAATCTCGCCAAACCTCGTCACCTGCCGCGCCCAGATCCTGTTCTGCTTAACCAGTTCCAGGACTGCAATAAATGTGGCGATGATCATCAGCTTGAACGGCTTGTCAGTGAACAGCTTCTCAAACTCGATCCCATCCTCCCGCGCAAGCAAGGACAGAATCCGCTCCACGCACTCTTCGACCTTAACATCCTCACTGACGACATCGTGGCGCTCTTCGCGGGCGAATTCATCCATGACTTTCTTGAATGCGGCAAGGAGATCGAAAACCGTCGCTTCAAACACAAACTCTTCAGTCGGACTCTTGTCAACGATGCTGAAATCTACACGCTTGAGAATATCGCGTTCTTTTGTCTCGTGAGTTTTAAGTATGCCGGATGCTTCCCTGAATTTCTTATACTCGAGCAGCGCCAATATCAGCTCTTCGCGCGGATCCTCTTCAAACTCGTCCTTCTGCCTTGGAAGAAGCAGCCTTGCCTTGATCCTGATAAGCGTCGCTGCCATGATGATGAATTCACCGGCAACGTCGAGATCGAGCATTCGCATCAAGTCAATGTATTCGAGATACTGACGGGTGATCTTGGCAATCGGGATATCGTAGATGTCGATCTCGTCCTTGTGAATCAGATACATCAAGAGATCGAGTGGCCCCTCGAACTTTTCGAGCCTGACAGAGTATGTGGTCGATTCCTCACCGGAAATCGGATCTATTGCGAACAAATCTTCTCTATTCATATATCAACCGCATTGCAGAGCGAACCATTTCCATTGTTTCAGCGGCTCTCAATCTCGCACGAGAAGCGCCATCACTGAGAACATCCCATACAACATCAGGATGGCTCTCGAGTTCAGCACGCTTGGCACGCACCGGAGCCAGTGCAGAATTTATTGATTCGATCAAGTGCTTCTTATCCGCGACACACCCCAACTCGCCGGATCGGCATGTCTCGGCAATCTTATCGAGCCCGTCAGTCGTATATATCTTGTGGAGCGAGTAAACAGGGCAACGCTCCGGATGCCCCGGATCACCCATTCTCAGCTTCTCCGGATCGGTGAACATCGTAGATATCTTCTTCGCCGTCTCCTCGGGGGTGTCAGCAAGGCAAATATCATTCTCATATGACTTGCTCATCTTGCGGCCGTCAGTGCCGGGAACTTCTGCGAACTTAGTCAGCTTCGCCTGTGGTTCAGGAAAGACGTCACCGTAAAGCGCATGAAATTTCCTCGCAACTTCTCTGGTCAGCTCGATATGCGGCAGCTGGTCTTTGCCCACCGGCACAAAATCCGCCCTATAGAGAAGGATATCCGCAGATTGCAACAACGGATAACCGAGAAAGCCGTACGAGTCGAGGCCGAGGCTCTGTGACTTCTCTTTGTACGATGGCACGCGCTCGAGCCACGGTATCGGAATTATCATCGAGAAAAGCAGATGAAGTTCGGCGTGCTCCTTCACCTGTGATTGGATGAAGATTGCGCACTTCTTCCCGTCAAGCCCCGAAGCGAGGTAATCGACGGCCATATCAAATATATTGTCCTTCATTCCCGAGGTATCATCGAAATCGGATGTGAGTGCATGCCAGTCAACGATACAGCAGTACATGTCATATTCATCCTGCAAGCCGACCCAGTTCTTGAGAGCACCTTCATAGTTACCCAGATGGAGTCTGCCGGTAGGCTGCATTCCCGAAAGCACAACTTTTCTTGCCATCAGTGTCAGTTCTCCCCAAGAAATAGATACGGTCTCCAGCGGCGATCCGTAACTCCGATAAAGCGTTGAATAAACATTATGTGATTGGGACGGCGCGGTCTCTTAAGCAATTTCATACCGGCCTGCTCCGGCGTTCTGTTGCCTTTGCTATTGTTGCACTTCATACAGGCAGCAACCAGATTCTCCCAGGTATCAGTGCCGCCGTATCGCTTCGGTATTATGTGATCGACCGTCATCGAACCCTCTCGCGATCCACAATACATGCACTGCCCACCGTCACGTTTTATGATGTTCTTTCGTGTAAGTATGATCTGCTTCTTGGGAACTCGCGCGTAGGCACCGAGACGGACGATGGAAGGTACTGATATACTAGTACTTACCGATCTGATCCGCGCTCCGTCGTGTTTTTCGATCATCTCCGCCTTCCCAAGAAAGAGCATCAGCACCGCCCGCCTGACCGTACACACGGAAAGTGGCTCATAATTCTGGTTCAGAACCAGTACATTTCTGCTCAGCATGCCGATCATATATGCGACTCCACAAGCAAATTACATCGAATTAACGGCAGCATCCTCGAATAGTCAAACAAAATCTTGGCCACTATTGATGCGGGTGGCCGCTCAAACCGCAGCAAAATGAGCCTTTTTGCTTGACATTCGATTCGCGCGAGTACATCCTAGTTCGCTATGAATCGAATATCGATCCGAAAGCTCAAGGACGAAGAGCTGAAGCAGGCATACCGGCTGGTAATGAATTCCTTCAACGCTTTAAGAAGGAAGAATAACCTGAATCCGATGAAGTATAGAGCCACTCGGCCCGATCCATTTCTGCTGCATCTTAAGCGGACTGATCCTGATGGATGTATCGGTGCGTTTGATGGCGACAGAATGGTTGGCTATGCTTCAGCTATAATCCGCGATTACCAGTGGTATCTTGCCTTTCTGTTCGTGGCACCCGGCAAGTGGAACAAGGGAGTCGGACGCAAGCTGCTGACAAGGTCACTCAAGATCGCGGACACAGAGAGCATTCGTCTGTTCTCTCTATGCACATTCAGCTATAATCCTGCCGCCGTCGCGCTCTATTCGTCATTTGGGATGACACCTATGGAGCCGATTCCTGTCTTCATGTGGCCGCGCGATAGCAAGGTCAAACTCAAAGTCAATAAACCTGCGGCAAAGCTTACAACCAGAATCATCACTGACTATGAAGAGCTCGGGTTCATTAACAAACTTGATGTGAAGAACAGAGGGCTCGCGCGTCCGGAGGATCACAAATTCGCACTCGATAAGCCGGACACGGAAGTTGTGATGTTCTATGATGGTCGCAGGCCGGTCGGCTATTCTGTCCTTCAGCCCGAAGGTCCTATCGCTCCAATCTCGGCACGCGAACCGCAATATCTCGCTGACATGGTGAATTGGTCGATCAGGCGTCAGCTTGATCGAGAGACAAAAGTGATTTTGATATTCTGCCCCGGGTCAAATGCAAAGATGGTGCAGCATCTTCTCAAGATTGGGATGCAAATTCGTGAAATCAATCTTCTGATGTCGAACAAGCGCTTCGGCGACCTCGAATGCTACCTCCCCGCAAATCTCGCAATATTCTAGCGTAGGTCAGGACCCTTGTGGTCCTGACATTTCACACATTACGCTCGCAATGTCCGCGGCCCGCATTTGGCTTGACATAGCACAGCGAACGTGGTATGATTGGTTAGATATTGAAATGTGTGATTGACAACAGGGGTAAACGGGGTTGGTAACGTGACTAAGCCACAGCAAGCTGTGGGGCACCCGTCCAAGGGCTATGCCGCCCCTGTCCCGATGAATGTAAACTGGAGAGCGACTATGGAAGAAAGTAGCTGGATTCGTTCAGAACAGACTAATCGGCTGTATCGACTGAAAAACGGAAGCGAGTGGAGAGTGGTAAACGAATATCAGCGAGTGCCATGCCCGCTCTGCGAAGAGATGTTTTACTGCCGACTTACGCGGATTTTCGGACGACAATCCAATCCCAACGAGTGCCACACAAACTATGACGCGCAACTTGAGAACCTCAAAGCAAAGCCGATCACCTACGAGGCTGAAGAACCCGTCAAGGAAGCCAATCGGGAAGGGACGTGGGTGCTGATATGCGACGGTGATTCTCTTGGAGAAGAGGTGGCCGAATAGCTCGTGCGCTGCTTAACTGACAGCGCCGGAAAGGAGTGTAAATGTGGATGTCAAGGAGAGCGTCTTTGGATTCGCTACTTGCCTAATCTTAGCATGTTTGTGCACGTGCACGACGAGCACGTACACGCGAGATCTGCAATTATGTCTAACGGCATACTCGCAAATGCAGCCGGGCACGACAACAGAAGATCAGTTCCGGAACTGGGTCAGCGAGGCTTCCATTTACCTAGACACCATAGCCAAGAAAGAGGTAATCATCCGCCGATGCGGGTGGGTGGTTACTGAAGAGTCGAAGACAGAGTACGGCACAATACGTTACTACTGGGTAATTCACCCTGTCTCCACTTCGGAAGCTAACTTAGGGGAGCGCAGCACGATACTTTACTATGCATCCTTTAAGAATGGAGTCTTGTACTCGCTTAGAACGCCTTGACACAGCGCAATGAACGTGGTATGATTGGTGTGATATTGAAGAACATGACCAATGACGGGGGCTGATGGAGTTACAAAATGGGAAAGGCAATCTGCCACCGCTCTCAGGCGTGGCTGAACAAGCATCCAGAGTCTGACAATGCGGTTGTATACAATGGAGTAGCCAATATTCTTTATGTCGAAGGTCGAAAAGTCGTAAACATATTTGCTCCCGCAGAAGGAATAGCCATCCAGAAGACAATCGCTGTCGTTTCACTCGTGGATTTCTCACGTGTCGAATTAGTCGGAGATTAGGCAAAGCCACGTAGGGTGGAACATGTTCCACCATCCTGCGGCTTGCAATGATAAACTAAACTCGCAATCGAGGAACGGTAAACATAATACTTCGCCGCGAATCACAGATGGTCGTCAGATGAATCGGTGGAACACGTTCCACCCTACTTGGCTTTTCTATCTCTGTGACGAATAGCCAGTACAATAATGATCGAAATAGGTCCAAGTAGCGCGACCATAAATGTCCCGCAGCCCAGATCGCTCGTGTCACCATATTGCATCTTCACGCCCTTGGAATCATACCAGCCAATCCACTGAATCAGCATTGCTATGAGGCCGCAGAGCAGCCAGACTATGATCACGACATCAATCACGTTCGTCCTTCACAATACGTTCTTACCACTCGTGAGTCAGGAACTTGCCGTCTTTATAGAATATCTCGCCGTCTCCGTGAATCTCGCCGCCTTCGCGGAGATCGCAGACCATATCCCAATGCAGCGCCGACTTGTTGACTCCACCCGATTCCGGCAGCGATGCACCCACTGCGAGATGGCACGTTCCGCCGATCTTCTCGTCAAAGAGCGTGTTCCGAGTGAATTGCTTGATCTGATAATTCGTGCCGATAGCTATCTCGCCGACGTACTTTGCGCCTTCATCCATGTTGAGCATCTCTTCGAGGAAATCGTAGTTCTTGTCAGCAGTGAAATCTACGACTTTGCCGTCTTTGAAAGTGAGCGCGACATTCTGCACTTCACGACCGGCATAGCAGGCGGGGAACGAGTAGTGAATTTTGCCGTTGACGCTGTTTTCGATTGGGCCGGTGAAAATCTCACCATCCGGGAAATTCTCTTTGCCATCGCAATTGATCCACTTGCGGCCACCTGCGTTGAATGTCAATTCCGTATCTTTGCCCACGATCTTGAACTCGCTCTTTGTGTCAAGAAACTCGCAGATTTCAGCCTGCTTGCGAGAGACCTCTTTCCAATGCGATACCGGGTCTTTCAAATCGAGCGCGCCCGCACCATAGACGAATTCCTCGTATTCAGATAACGACATCTCGGCATCCTGAGCGGCTGAGAGCAGCGGGAATCCGGTTCCACACCAGCGCATTTCCCCTTTCGAGGTGCGCTCGAGGATTTTCTCGAATAGCGGTTTTCTGGCAGACTGAGCCATGGCCTGCCTCTTGGGATCGGTGTTGCTCAGGAACTTGGTGTTCTCATAGCCGAACACAGCCATAAGTGCATCCATGTGCTCCGCTTCGTATTTCTGCGTCTCGGAAACGAACTTCAACTGCTCATCGGACGCGTTTTTGAGAAAAATCTCAGCAAGATCATCGACAACAGCCGTGTAGAACGGATTTGCACCGACCTCGACAGCCTTCTTATAAAACGCCTTAATAAAAGGCATCGCACCTACCGTGCCCTGAATTTTGACCCAGTCACCTTTCTTCAACTCCAGCGAATAGTTGACCATGACTTCAGCCAGTTTTTCCACGCGAGGATCCATCCCTACTTCCTTTCAAATATACTCAGAGTGGTTATTTCTATATACTAACGCCTTCCAGTTTCAGTAGAAAGCGCTTATGGTCTTCACCCCCTCCGTATCCACCCAGCGAACCGTCTCCGGCTATCACTCGATGACACGGGATCACAATGGCGATCGGATTTCGCGCGCATGCGGTCCCAGCCGCCCGTGCTGCTCTCGGATTGCCCGCTTCGGCTGCTAGCTCTCCGTAGGAGACTGTGCGGCCATACTGCACCCTGGCAAGGGCGAGCAGCGCCTTACGTTGAAAACCTTCGGCAATGAGATCAAGTTTGAAATCGAACTTCTTTCTCTTGCCAGCGAAGTATTCCTTGAGCGCGTCAGTGATTACTCTGTTCGCAGAACGACTCTTGATCGGGACCGCTGTCGGGAAGTTCTCTTCGAACCATGTATACAGGCCGGGCTCCGGATCTCTTCCGAAGGCTATCCTGCAAAGCCCCTTCGATGTTGATGCAACGATCAGCTGTCCGACGGGCGAACTCATTTCAGATATAGCAATTTCGATTTCTCCAGATACCATAATTTCCCCGGCTACTTCTTCGGTTTCTTCCCCGGATCGGGAATATCTTCTTCTATCTTTGCCAGGCGCTTCACCATTTCAACAGACTTCTCGGTGTTGTAGAACATTCTTACGAACATCTTCGCACCATCCGGCGATCCTCCACCATGCATGCATCCCGGCACTCCCGCGCCGATTGTCGACCACTCTACCATACGTGCAGCTTTCGCGCGGGATTCAGCCGATTTCGCCGCTTTCAGATATTTCCTGACGAGGTGACCATAGTTCGGATCGTTGAAATCCACCGCCGATGGCATGCAGCCGGTCTCGCCGATTCCGCCGGCAATATCCTGCGCGAGACGCGAAGTCTCATACGGCAGTGTTGCAACATGCACTTTGTTCACATTGGCGAGGAGCGGATCGGGCTGCCATGCTCCCGATGGATGTTTCCTTCCGAGTGCTGCGGCAGCAATGCCGACTGAGTATGTCGTCTCGTTGTTTATGATCATGTTCGTCACTTTGTCGGAGAACACTCTATCGGAAAGGCCACCAGCTCTCGATGTCAATAGTGCGGAACCGATCTTGATATCCCCCTGCCCCGCTACGCATCCGCCTATCGCCGATCTGTACGGCAGGATGAAATTCACAACGGTCGGCCCCGTGTATCTGGCCTCCCCGCACATGAAGACCCGCTCGTTAGGAACGAACACATCTTCGAAAAACAGGTAAGCTTGTGTGATTCCACCGCCATCTATCGGCGCATCGAATCCTGCTTCCTCCTCAACCTCTCGTCCATCGCTAATATGCCTCGCCTCGACAATCGTCAGGCCCTCGATATCGCGCGGAATGACGAAAGATATCGCATAGTCTTTATCTTCATCTCTATATGCCGAGCCGGGCAGAATGAAGACCTCGTTGGCCGCTGCTATGCCACATATCATTACCTTCGCGCCGCGCACGACGATTCCATCTTCGCGCTTATCGACAATGCGCAGGTTCATGTCGGGATCTTCCTGCTCGTGCGGTTTCTTCGTGCGATCACCCTTCGGATCGGTTAGCGCGCCGGAGATCGTAATATCGCGCTTCTGAGCGTCATTCAGCCATGTGAGGAGCCTATCATGATAGCCCGTGCCAAGATCATTGTCCATGTCAAATGTCGATATGTACATTGCATTCAAGGCGGTCCAACCGGCACAGCGCCCGCCGGTGCATGTCCCCGTGGTGTGGAACATAAGTCTCTTCATCATCGAGTTGGCGATTTGCTCCTCTGGGGATTTTATGATCGAGAGATATCGCGAGATCGGTTCATCGATCAGGTCGGACTGCACGGTTACCATGTGTTTCATATCCGGATCATGCTGCAGTTTGTAAATCTGAGCATGTCCTTCTACAGTTCTCTTTGTAGCTGGATGCGTTGTGACATCATTGATCAGCTCACCGAACTTGTGCACATTTGGACGCATTTTCCTCAGCGAATCCTTATACTCGTCATATGTCTTGAGGGCCATGGTTCCTCCTTATAAGCCACACATATTACAATGATCAAAAGTAACAAAAATGGGCGGATGCCACAAGCCGAAT
>Ga0180009_10003547_pt1 | contig 17699 bp, 16 predicted proteins | sample OS_PC_MetaG_FD_123537 | JGI IMG/M metagenome (GOLD analysis project Ga0180009, IMG submission 123537) | Groundwater microbial communities from the Aspo Hard Rock Laboratory (HRL) deep subsurface site, Sweden - OS_PC_MetaG | ecosystem: Environmental > Aquatic > Deep subsurface > Groundwater... | reverse complement strand
GCTTGGCCTTGACAAGACCGGCCGACCGACGGATTGGTTTTACTAAGCAAAAGCGATAACCCCAAAGTCAGATTGGTATTTTCATTTTACTTCCCCGTTTTCATAGGATTTTTGACAGAACCTAATTTCTGCAGGGTTGCTTTGTCGAGCAATAACCGTTTCGTCTCTGTTTTTTGGATTATATTGGATTATAACTGTCAACAGTCGCAAATCAGCCCAATTGCTAGCTTTTTTTTGGCTCCCTAAAATGATTGTTCCGATTTCATAACAATATGTGGCCGATCTTTTTAATCAATTCGCTTTTTTCTAGTATGATTTGGGTAAACCCAACCCTGCTGTACCGATGTAATTAAGTGCCATTTCATTGCTGATCGGGGCCAGGGTGAAGAGTTTAGCGGCATGTAGATGACGGCCGACATCATATTCATCCATAACCCCATAGCCACCCATGATGGAAATTGCTTTTGAGACTACCTCAAAAGAAACTTTAGAAGCATAATATTTTGCCATAGATGCTTCAACATCACAGCGTTTGTTCCTTGACTGTAACCAGGCGGATTTGAATAGAAGCATTTTTGCCGCATCCATTTCAACTTTATTTTTTGCCAGATAATGCTGGATAGATTGGAACTGACCAATCGGTTTCCCAAAAGCCCTCCGATCTTTGGCATATTTGACGACTAAATCAAATATGCCTTCTGCCAGTCCCAAGGTCATGGCTGCTACACCGATCCTTTCGTTGTCCAGTGTTGAAACAAGTTGGTACCAACCTTCTCCTTCTGTACCCAAAAGAGCACTTTTCGGTACTTTGACATTGTCATAAAAAACTTCGCATGCGGATACAGCAGGGATCGCCATCTTTGGAATGGGATTGATTTTAATACCAGGAGTCTTTGCATCAACAATCAGAATTGAAATTCCCTGAGATTTTTTCTTCGAGTTTTCATCTGTTCGAAGCACCGTGATGAAATAGTCTGCAACATCCGCCCCACTGATAAAGGTCTTTTGACCATTAATAATGTAGTGGTCATCTATAACTTCTGCTCTGGTGTCAAGTGCCCCGATAATATCAGTTCCACCGCCGGGCTCGGTCAGCGAAAGTGAAAACTTGCATTTGCCATTTACGAGATCCGGTAGGTAATGTTTTTTTTGTTCTTCAGTTCCGTACAACCCGATGGATTTTCCACCAAAACAGATACTGAGAAAAAAGCCAAACCCAACGGCTATACTACCTTTACAAATTTCTTTGATGACAAGTACATAATCCATGATATCACCACCGCTACCACCATAGGTTTCCGGGATGGCTACTCCGAGAAAACCGTTATCTGCCAGTTTTTGCCAAACAGCATCCGGAAACTGCTTTTTCTGATCTAGCTCTCTTGTGTATTCAGGTGGGCATTCTTTCTTCATAAAATCGGCAATTGCCTTTTCAATCATTTGTTGCGATTTTGTAAGTTCAAAATTCATTTTTTCCCATGTTATTTTTGGTCACACTTTTCCATAATTCGTTAAATATGCAACTGAAACGTGTATTATTAAATTTTTTTTTGTAGGGGGGAGTGCACCTGTTGAGCCGCTGAATAATAATTACTCGGTGCCAACGATTAATACACTTGCCACTTGCGGATATCCTCCCAAATTATGAGCAAGTCCCAAAGAGGCGTTTTTTACCTGCCGTTGGGGTTCTACTTTACCTTGGATCTGTTTATAAATCTCATAGACCATTCTGACTCCTGTAGCTCCAACAGGATGCCCAAAAGATTTTAATCCACCGCTGATGTTTACAGGTATCTCTCCGTCCAATGAAAAAAAGTCTGAATCAATTTTTTCCTTGACCTCCTCCTTGGTACAGAGGCCAAGGTCGCAGTAGGTCACAAGTTCAGTGATTGAAAAACAGTCATGCAACTCGATCAAGTCAAGATCTTTTACCGGGTCTTTGATACCTGCTTGTCTATAGCACTCTTGCGAAGCGATTCTTGTCGCAGGCCAACCGCTAAATTCATGATTTGGCCGATAACCCGGTATAACAGAGTCTACAGAAACAGAAGTGGCCTTAATGTTAATGTAGTCATCTCTAAATTTCTTGGCTATTCGCTGACTGACTAAAATAGCAGCGCTAGCGCCATCTGTAGTTGGGCAACAATCAAATAGTCCCAGGGGCCATGCAATGATAGGTGCATTTATAACTTTTTCAAGCGAGACTGCTTTCTGAAAATGTGCTTTGGCATTAAAAGAACCGTAATAATGGTTTTTTACGGCAATTTTTCCCAGCGTTTCTTTGGTGACATTGTGATTTTCGAAAAAGTAGGCCCAAGGGAGCGAAAAAGAACCGGGGGCGGACATACCCATCGCAATTGCAGGATCTGAAAAATTGGTTGATGGCAACCCTCTCAACCCTGAATCTTTCAGTTTCTCAAAGCCCACAGCCAAAACAATATCATACATACCGGAGGCCACTGCAAATGCTGCGTTACGAATAGCTTCCTGCCCAGAAGCACAATAGTTTTCAACCCTTGTTATTGGGATGCCATTCAGCTTTAGAGGATTTGCCAATGTAGTTCCGGATGCACCTGAAGATGTAACAGAAACCCACGCCGCTTGTATGTCATCCGGTCCCAGTCCGGCATCCTCATATGCTTCATAAACCGCATCGATTATCATATCATCAGCAGTACTGTCCCAGTTCTCACCAAATTTGGTACATCCCATTCCCACAATGGAGACTTTGTCCTTGATATTTCCGGGAGTCATCATCGTATTCTCCTTTTTTGAAGGGGCCGACATTTCCAACCATAGTGTTTAAAATTAGATCTCTCATGCAACAATCGGAATGTCATTTCAATCTGCATGTGGTTTTCCAGCTCATCCGGTTTTACATCAGTCATCATTGCATAGATCCGGCACCCACCCTCAAGTTCAATCACTGTCTGTACGTGAGGTGGTATTGGTGATGGGAAAAGTCCATCCTTTGTATAGGTAATTATCTCTCCCTTTTTGTCTGCCAGTTTTATTACTTCAAAATCATCTTTGGATTTACACTTGTAACAAACCCGGTGCCTTGGATAGTGTGTCGTTCCGCATTTTTTACATTTACTACCGTAAAATCTTGTGAAGTAGTTTTGATCCCGCCACATATAAGGTGCAGATGACGGCAAAGCAGGAATCCTGTCCGCTTCTGTCTCGATCAGCTTCCTCAACTTCAAATAAGTTTCATAACTCTCCAATTCCATTTGATTTTCCAGACAATCCTTTATTGAGGTTATATTGTAAGAACTAATCTGCTCTGTAAGAGTTAAAGTCATCGCTATTGCCCCATCTCCATACGAAGCAAAAAGGAGCTTGTCTCCCGGGCTACCTTCTTCTAACGCTGCAATAAGCATCAGTAATGGATGAGCAGACCCACTATAACCAATAGTGTCGAACATGGGATGTTGGAGTTGAGCTTTTGGATCAAATCCGTTTGTTTTAGCAACGGCCAGCATTGTTCCAAAATCAGGAACATTAATAATCGCTTTCTGATAATCAGAGGGACCCAATCCACACTTGTCCATCAACCCTTTAATCACCCGGTTCATAATTTTTTGGAATCCTTTTGTTTTAATAAACCGATCTTCCCAGGTCGAAACAAATCTATCATTCTCAGTGCGCCATATGTCTATAAAATCACTGTCTAGATAGAAACTATCGTCAATAGTAGCAATCAGATTTTCATTACCGATTAATAAGGCGGCACTTCCGTCACCAAAAGACTTTTCAAATTCCGACCCACACATACCGATTCTACAATCGGATGCGGCAACCATTGCGTTTTTCGACTGTCCATTTCCAACCCGATCCATAGCCAATAAAATGGCAGATACGCCAGATCTAAGAGAATTGGAAAGATCGCAAGTAAATATCTTGTCGCTCAAGTCTGCCCCAAGAGCAATGGTGCTGGATGATTGCTTTTCCTTGTATGGTGCAGTTGTACTGCCAAAAAACAATGCGTCAATTTCCTTAGCATTCGTACGATCTAGCGAGTTACGAATCGCTTCCACAGCCATCGTAATTGAATCTTCATCGAAGTTGCATACCGCATTACTCCCTGGCATGGAGAAGCCTCCCATAGCCCTGGCAATTTCTGCTCTTTTGAGTCTGTACCTGGGTATATACCCCCCCATTGATTTAATACCAATCATTTTAGTTCCCTGGTTGAAAGTAACGGTGCTATTTTTCAGTTCAAATTGTTTTACTTTTTTTCAATCATCGTCGTCGTCTTTATTTCGAACGAACTTTTCTATGTAACTGGTATCAAAACGGCCACTTTTAAAGTGCTCATCGTCCATCACCTTCTGGAATAACGGAATTGTCGTTTTGATCGGATCGATAGTAAACTCATCTAAAGCTCTTTTCATTATTTTGATAGCTCCACCCCTTGTCCTAGCAAAACTGATTAGTTTACAAATAAGAGAATCATAATACAGGGGGATGTCGTATCCTTGATAGAGATGAGTATCCGTTCGTACTCCAAAACCACCAGGCGTTCTGTAGGTTTCAACAACACCTGGAGAGGGCAGAAAGTTCATTTCCGGATTTTCAGCATTAATCCGACATTCTATAGAATGGATTGGCAGTTTTACATCTTCATAAGAATAGGCAAGCTTTTCCCCGGCGGCTAATCGAATCTGTTCCTTAACTAAATCCACACCGGTTACCATTTCGGTTACGGGGTGTTCGACCTGAATTCGTGAATTAATTTCCATAAAATAGAAATCAAAATTCCTGTCAACCAGGAACTCAATGGTTCCGGCATTGACATAGTTTACAGCTTTTGCGGCAGCAATGGCCGCTTCACCCATCCGCTGTCTCAGTTCTTCGGACAAAACTGGCGAAGGAGACTCTTCGATTAGCTTTTGAAACCGCCGTTGTATAGTGCATTCACGCTCTCCCAGGTGAATGATGTTTCCGTATTTGTCCGCCAGAATCTGAAATTCGATATGGCGCGGCTCTACTATACATTTTTCGATGTACAATTCCGGGTTACCACAAGTCGCCGTTGCCTCCATACGTGCCACCGGAAACTCCTCCTTCATGGCTTTTTCATTAGCACAAATTCTTATACCACGTCCGCCACCGCCTCCTGACGCCTTAATCATGACCGGATAACCGATCTCCTCGCATAATATGGCAGCGTCTTCTACCGATTCTACCCCACTAGGACCACTGGGTATAACGGGGACACCGGCTTCTTTCATGATTTTTATTGCAGTAATTTTATCACCTGCCAGTCTTAAATTTTCAGGGCTTGGGCCAATGAAAACAAGACCCTCTTGCTCGCAACGCAATGCAAACGCTTCATTTTCTGCTAAATATCCATACCCCGGATGAACAGCGTCGCACTTGGCCTCTTTTGCTGCTTTGATAATACAATCAATGTCCAGATAGCTTTTTGCGCTGGGAGCCGGTCCGATACAGATTTTCTCGTCTGCTATTCCCAAATGCAAAGAATTCGCATCTGCCTCTGAGTAGACTGCAACGCTTTCAACCCCCATTTCCTTGCAGGTTCTGATGATTCTAAGAGCGATTTCCCCTCGATTGGCAACCAATATTTTTGAAAACATGCCTTCCCTCATCCTCAATTGGATTCAATAACAAACAATACTTCAGCATCCTTTACCGTAATAGAATCTTCGGCTAAAATTTCAGATACTTTTCCTTCAAAGGGTGCTTTAATTTTCTGAAAAACCTTCATTGTTTCCAGCAAAGCCAGCACCTGTTTTTTTTTCACGACGTCTCCAACTTCAACGTAAGGGGGTTGATCCGGTGCAGGTTTTCGATAAAATACACCAGACATAGCTGCTTTAACTTCTATTTTTTTCATTACATTCTCCTCAATAATTCAATATTTCAGATTATTAATCGTCGCAATACGCCAGATTTGCAAAGTTTGAAACTTTAGTACACTGCCCCCAATGTCTCATTCCAATGTGAACCAGCGAAAATTTTGCTCTTGCCTATCTAGAGATTTTGCTGACCTTTAATCACCTGGGAGAGCACCTTATGAGCTTCGAATTATCTATTTTTTAGAACAGAATCCTATTAATTTCAATTTAGATCCTTTTTTTACCCGCGATATCAACATTAAGTATCGGTTTCTACTTCCATTCGTAAAATCGCCGTTGCCATGGATTTCCCGGTCACATCCCATCGAAGGGTGTTTGTTGCACCACCGCCGAGCGCCTTATCCATAACTACCTTGATTGCCCCGATGTTATCCATTGTAAACACCTGGACATCACCAAACACAATTCCTTTAAAAAACGCCTTTACCTTTGCCGGTGTTATTTCCTTTTTAAGGATTTGGTAATTTTCTTCGTTTTTTGCGATTATCCCCAGATCGGACCGATCACCCTTATCCCCGGACCTCGCCCAGGCGAGCTCAATCAATTGGACTTTTTTATTCATTATTCTCCCTCTATCATCGTTAAAGTTGTTTTAACTTCCTCACGCGGAATCAATGTCGGCCACAAAGCAATTATTTCTCTCTCTTTGTTAGGGGCATTAAAAGCGGTCCCCACCGGTCCAGTGCAAAGTGCCCCCCCAATAACAAAACGCCTTACCAGATACGCCTCTTTTTTAGTACGCAGTTTTGCGGCAACTCGAAAACCAATTTCATTGATTGTGTTTTCATCAATTGGAATTGGCGATAGTTCACCATGTAGAGCATTAACCCCAATCATATCGAAACGCAGATCTAATGGTTCAATGTTAAACTTTTTAAACCGCTCCCTGACTATTTCCTCATATCTTTTTGCCTTTGAAATAGCTTTGGGCCAAGGGACCAGCATCATCAGTTCAGCCAGGTAACCGTCGTGGTAGCCTATTTGCATTTTTAAGTGTTCCGGACGTTTTGATCCTGTCATATTCGAGACTTTTATCCGATCCTTGCCGACTTCTTCTAATTTCAATGTGGTTAAGTCCGCAACTCCATCTGGCATAATGTATTTTTTAGGATCATGTGTTTCGTAAACAAGATGTTCTTTAACAGTGTTAACAGTTAAGAGACCACCGGAATCCGGCGTCTTTGTGATAATCGCTTCCCCATTTTCGAAAAATTCTGCAATTGGCATCCCGATATTCCAGGGTTCTTTTACCGTTTCCCAAAAATTGGAACTTCCCCCTGTAACCCACTCTCCACACTCAATGATATGCCCGGTCGTGATAGCGGCTCCTATTTTATCAATATCGTCCGGGTTATCGTAACTCAGGCCAAATTCGTACATGATCGGCCCCACGTATAATGCGTTATCAGACAATCTGCCTCCGATAACGATATCAGCGCCCTCTTTCAGAGCATCCGCTACCCTGTCAGCTCCTATGTAGGCATGTGCCGAGACTATTCTATCCTTAATCACCTGGATATCGGTTTCACCCGTATCCATATTTGCCAGCTTGTTTCCACGTTCAAGATAGTCATCAATCCTGTCCATCATATCGTCACCCTCAATGACTCCAATCTTCATTGGTGGTAATCCCAATTCTTTGATGATCTTTCCAACTTCCTTGGCGGCTTGGGCAGGGTTGGTTCCACCCCCATTGGTGACTATTTTTGTTCCTTTCTTCACACAATGAGGAAGAACAACTTTCATAAATTCGAGCAAATCGGGAATGTAACCAAGCTTGGGATTGCGCATTTTCATGCGCTGCAGGATGGACATGGTTAGTTCAGCCAACAACTCAATCCCAAGATAATCAAGCTGCGCTCTTTCTACCAGTTCCCTTGGAAAGTCAATTGGAACTCCCCAATAGCCAGTACCTGCTCCTAGCGTTATTTTTTTCATCGTTTCACCTGTGTTGTTGAAATAAATCTTTGTTGATATATATTTCAGTACCTTATAAGGTACCTATCCAGTTTACCTGGGCATGGAATAAACAAATGATAACAAACAGTATCTTCAGGAAATCTCCTTAGGATTTTAGAATAGTGACCGAACTGTTAGGTCCGGCTCCCATTGAATGTGCCAATCCAACTTTCGCATTTGCGACTTGTCTTTCACCCGCCTCTCCGCGCAATTGAGTGATTATCTCACAGATCTGCGCAATTCCTGTTGCTCCCAAAGGATGTCCACGAGACATTAATCCACCATCGGTGTTGATCGGAAGTTTACCTCCGATATTAAATTGACCGTCACGTAAGAGCTTTATTGATTCACCTTTTTTGCAAAATCCAAGCTTTTCGACATCCCAAACCTCTGCCGGTGCCATCGTATCATAGACTTGAACAATATCCATATCTTCAGGGCCACAACCGGAAATCTCATAAGCCTCCTCCGCAGAAAGCTCAACAATCCCTTTACTATGAGGGTATCTCAGACTGCTGCCGGTGCCCATGGCTAGGGCACCTTCACCGTAAATACCGGAAGTAAGAACTGAGGCTGCCACTGAAACAGGTCGACTTGCAGCTTTCAACTTATTCTTACTGCAAAGAATGATGGCTCCCGCACCATCGGCCAACGGACAACAATGAAATAACCTTAGAGGAGATGCAACCATCCTGGAATTGTTAACCTCTTCGACAGATACGGCTTTCTGGAAGCGAGCATTCGGATTCATGGCTCCATTTTTTCGATTTTTCACAGTGACTAAAGCAAAGTCATCCGCCGAGACGCCTGTTTCCTCCATATATTCCATTGTCTCATTTGCATAATTTGCCATTTGCACATTAAAGCCGGAAGATAGTTCCCATGGCCTGAAAGCTGTACTAGGAATCGGACCCTCTGGCATTTTTTCCATTCCAAGTGCTATAACGACGTCATACAGTTCCGTTGCCACCATTTGGTAAGCCAATCGGAAAGCAGAACTTCCGCTGGAACAGGCATTTTCTACATTGATAACAGGTATTCCGGTCAAACCGACTTCTTTAACAGCTTGATGGCCGGAACCGGTCCCTTGATAAACACTTCCGGCAAAGACAGCTTGGATGTCATTCCAGTTTAATCCGCCATTTTTTAAGGCATGAAAGATTGCTTCACTTCCAAAATCGTAAGTCTCCTTTTCTGGATAAACACCGAATTTTGAGAGGCCTATCCCACCGATAAAGACGTCTCTCATTTTATTTATGCTTTTCATTACTATTCCCTGACAAGTTTTACTTTGATGTGTGAATATGCTCTCGCAAGTGAGACATTGTGAGTTTCAGTGCGAAACAAGGTTTTCAATTATTCAATGAGATACTTTGGCTCGATTTCACCAGATGAACTGCAAAGAATTCATGAAACATATCTTTATTGCGAGTTTGGTCTGAAGACAAAAGTTACAACCTCGTTTCCAGATTCATCTTCATGCAATTTTTCGATTTCAAGTTCCGCTAAACCACCGACTTTTAAGGTCCCAAAGTCATTGGTTGTAAATCGGGTAATCACTCTTACTTTTTCCGGTAAATCGATCTGACCATAAGCATACGGAACTTCACCAAAATAAAATCCACCTCCGGGTTGTTGCATTACGACACTGAAGCTGACTATTTTTCCAGTCCGGCTGAGATCAGTCTCCGCCAACGCTTCGCTTTGACAATGGACACACCAGTTTTTTTCTTTCTTGGGAAAATAGATCTCCCCACAATCTTCACATTTACTGCCAACCAAGTAAGGTTTCCCGTCGAGCCTAAATTTCCATAATCCTTCTTTAAGATTTACTTGTTTTTTCATTCCTTCATTCATAAGTCAGTCACCCTTCTAAAGATTTCAACTACGAACCCGCCTGTTCCTGACCTGCTCATTGGTTTGGATAACAATTCTTTGTCAACAACCTGATATTTATTGTTCAAACCGCAAGCATGGTGTTTGATACGGTTTTAAGCGCCTTTAAAAATCGGTTTTCTTTTTTCAAGGAAAGAAGCGATTCCTTCTTTGTAATCCTCAGTTTCAGCAACGATGGTCGCACACTTTGCCTCAAGATCGAGCCCTTGAGCCAATGTCATCTCACTTCCAGCATCAATGGCATATTTGACCAGTTTTAGAACAATCGGTGCTCTTGATTTGTACAGATCAGCCAGTTTACGCGCTTCTTCCAATAATTTTTCTGTTTTTACAACCCTGTTCACAAGTCCTATTTTCTCTGCTTCTTCAGCACCAATAGGTTCACCACTGAAAATTAATTCTTTGGCTTTTGCGATACCAACGAGCCGTGTAATTCTTTGCGTTGACCCTCCGCCTCCAATGAGCCCGACCCGTGAGTGGGCATCACCGATTTTAGCGTTTTCCGCTGCAATTCTGATGTCACAGGTACAAGCCAATTCCAACCCTCCCCCCAGACAATAACCCGCTATTGCAGCAATTACCGGTTTGCCCATATTCTCAATGAGATGATAATAGCTGTATGTTCTCTTTGATGAGATTTTGTCCCACAATGTTTTAGGTGTCGGCGGATTACGCAAATCAGCTCCGGCGCAGAACATCTCAGTACCGCCAGTAATAATCAATGATCTGATATTATTATCGACATCAACGTCTTTAAGTGCTTCGATCATTTCATCACGCAATTCGATACTAATCGCGTTCTTTTTTTCGGGCCTGTTCAGGGTAATTATCGCTACCCCGTCGTCCTTTTCATATATTATTTTTTTAAAATCCATTGTCCATATCCCTTATGTCATGCAGTAACCACCGTTAACACTGAGGGTCTGTCCGGTAATCCAAGAGGCTCTACCCGAGGCCAAAAAACATAGTGCGTTTGCAGCGTCTTCCGGTTCCCCAAATCGTCGAATTGAATAGTTCTTTAACACCTTTTTTTCTATCTCCTTAATTGCATCCTCAGATGCAGCGCCAAAAATAGCCGCCCGCCCTTTTAGTCCTGCAGGTGTGTTCATGGCAGATAAGGCAACACAATTTGATCGAATATTATAACGTCCCAGTTCCCTGGCCAGTGTTTTACTGAAAGCCATCACGCCTCCTTTGGCCGCGGAATATACAGCATTGTTATTTTCACCGACTTTTCCAGCATCTGAAACTATGAATGTTAAAGATCCACTCTTTTGTTCTACCATTTGATTGACAACCGCTTTGGCAATAAAGATAGGAGCGTAAAGGTTTAAATCAACTGAAAAGTCCCAGTCTTTTTTTTCTGATTTAAGAAATTGTTTCCTTTCACCACGCCCTGGGATATGCAATAACATATCAATTCTGTTAAATTCTGCTATTGCCTTATCTACAACTTCTTTGACTTTTTGTTGATCTGTTACATTAACCTCATATGGGATACACTTTACACCTTTTTCCCTGACCATTTTTGCTGTAGCCTCAGCATTTTCCATGACCATATCGCTAACGATAATATCCGCACCATCTTCTGCAAGAGTCAAAGCGGCCAGACGTCCTATGCCCTCGCCACCTCCGTTAATGAAAGCCACCTTACCTTTAACTCCTAAATCCATTTTTTAATCTCCTAATTCCAATTCTGGTAATGTAGTGTTATAAAATAGTAAAATTAGACATGTGGTGTTATATTTTGAAAACTGCTAATAATCGGCATAGTTTCAAACCCCTACGTTCATCAAAAAACAACCGGAGATTTACCCAATTCAACTAGGAATTTTACTTCCAAACCCGTGTTAAAACTTAAAGTCGATTGGAAATCGTCTAAAATGATTTTCATCTATTGAGCCATCACTCTTATGTGGTATAAAATTGTTATATTTGAATTGGGGATCCTCAACCCAATTTTCAATATCTCTAACCTCTGATACTGGAACATCAGCCTCTTTCAACTCTTTCAGCCAGTAATCGAGATCCTTTTCTAAAAATACTTTTTCCAATCGAGGGACAATAAATTTCCTGTTAGCGTTAACTGCAGGCCAACCTACTAACTCTTCATTTTCCAAAAAATCCTTGAAATCTAGTTTATTACAGAGGTTGACCCAGAAATGGTGTTCGACGACTCCGAGACATATATATTTTTCATCACGGGTTTTAAATATCCCATAAGCGCCTCGACCCATCAGCTCGTTTTTTGCAGGTTTCCCTAGGGTTAAAAATTCGAGATATCTGGGCATCATCCACATAGCCATGGCGTTTGCTATAGAGATATCCAAGAATACAGCAGAGGAGTCTTTTGGTTTATGTAGCGCAGCTAAAATAGACGAGAGAGCGAACATGGTACCGGCGATATCCGCTGTCTGAATTCCTGATGGAAACTCCGCTCCTCCATCAGGATCTCCACAGATACTAAAATAGCCTGTAATGCTTTGATAGTTAATATCATGCCCGGGTAATTCGGCATTTGGGCTTGTCTGGCCGTACCCAGATATAGAGCAATAGATAATTGACGGATTCTCTTTTTTTATATTTTCAAAATCAATTCCCAATCTCTTCACAACACCCGGACGAAAGCCTTCAACAAAGACGTTAGAAGTTTTCGCTGTTTCCTTGATTAGATGAATTCCTTCCTCACTTTTCAGGTCAACCCTGATTATTCTCTTGTTGCCGTTCATGTACTCGTAGGAAACCGGCGACATAGTCTTCATCAGATCTCCGGTACCAGGCCTCTCCACTTTGATAACTTCAGCTCCCATTTCAGCTAACATCATCGTACATAAGGGACCGGGCAACAAAAGGGATAGATCGAGTATACGAACATTTTCCAATGGTAAAAATTTCATTTAGTACTTTGCTCATTCAAAGACAGTTTATAATGCCGATCTAAAATCCGTTTTTATCCAATGATGTGTTTTTACTACTGTGATTCCTATTTTTTAAACCTTCCGGCCTTTGCTCCGTCATCCGGGGGGCCTGCAAATACTTGACAGATTGTCATCCATTCATTTGCAGTCGAGCCGTTTATCTCTAAGCTGACATCGTTTATATGACGTCTGCGAGTTACCGCCAGACAAAAATCTTCTGCTGTACCTCGCACTATATCTTTGGCATCTTCAGGCCCCCAGCTCCAAATTTCTGCCTGTGGGCTTTCCAACTCAACACGAATAGGAACTTCCGGGGCTTCCCTTCCCCGAATCAGATAAGCAAAACTCATCGTGCGATACCCTAGATGAGCTATATGACGAAGCCGACCGGTGTTCTGACGATTTATTCCTAATGTGTCAACGATATCCTGTCCATGTGCCCAAGTCTCCATTATACGGGCAGTTGCAAATGACATTGCATTCATGGAGGGGCCATACCAGGGAAGTTTAGTTTTAGGATGTGATTGTTTAAGTGTTGAAATCAAGCCATTCCGCTCCGAGCGCCACCATTCTAGAATTTGGGAAGGTTTTTTACCTTGCCCGATCCTTTTGGCAATATCAAAAAACTCGTCTATATCCTTCATCGCGTCCTTCGCGTGTTCCTTAAACTTTCTTTCATCAGTCGCTGCTAATAGTGATATGCTATCAGCCCAGGCAATGTGACTGATTTCATCACGAATAGTCCAGTTATAAAATGGTGTAACTTTATCCCAACCAGAATCTGACAGTTCGGAAACAATCGCATCCAATTCTTCATATTCCGCTTTAAGGTCGTCACAGATAGCCTTCATCGGATTACCCTATCTTTCATTAAATTAAATAATGGCCGAATCAACAAACCCAAACTGAACTCGGCTTCTTTTCAGGAAAACCAGCGTTTTTTCCTGGAGTAATATTTGATATTGCTAAAACTATTTTTTTCTTCGGATTTACTTATTCCAAGATAAAACTCCTGAATATTTTTGTGTTCTTTCAGTTTATCCGTAGTATCTTCAAGCACAATCAGCCCGTTTTCCATTACAAAACCATAATCGGCAATGGACAGGGCAAGTTTCGCATTTTGCTCAACTAAAAGGCAGGTGATCCCCTGCTCTTTATTAAGTTTAGCGATTATTTGAAAAACATCTTTAGCCACCAGAGGTGCAAGCCCCAGCGATGGTTCGTCAAGCAACAGCAGTTTCGGTCGGGTCAATAGAGCTCTGCCGATAACCAACATTTGTTGTTCCCCACCACTGCAATATCCAGCTATCTGATTGCTTCTTTCCCGAAGGATTGGGAAATATTCGTAAACCATATCAAGATCAAGCCCTTCATGGTTTACGGACCGATTATAAAGACCGGTTTTCAGATTCTCTTCAACCGTCAGTTCCTCGAATATTTGCCTCCCTTCCATCACCTGAACAATGCCTAATTTCACAATATCGGACGCATTTAGTCCTCTGATACTTTGTCCGTTAAATTTTATTTCTCCCATTGTCACTTCCCCGTTTTCAGGCTGTAAAAGCCCGGAAACGGCTTTCAAGCAGGTGCTTTTTCCAGCTCCGTTTGATCCAAGAAGAGCAACGATGCTTTTTTCAGGGATTTGTAAGGAAAAACCACGCAACACCATAATGATGCGTTCGTAAATTACTTGAATATTATTAACTTCCAGCAGCATTTGGAAATCTCCACTTACGACGGCCGATCAAAAAAGACTTTGACCGGCCTTTAACAATACAAAAAATAACCCAATTAAAAAGATTCGTATTTACCATATTCCCATTGCCCGTTCACCACCTTTGCCGGCATCATTCCACCCCAGCCCATATGATCACCATAGTTGGCCCCCTCAAATCCATGGCCTACACCCAAGTCGAAGTTCCTGATGTTTTCAAGTTCATCTCTGATTGAGGTACGAAATTCTTTGATATCCTTGGGAATTACATTGCCATGCTTTTTTAAAGCCCTTTCAATAGCAACAGTTCTTAATGTACCAATGAGCCATCCGCGAATATAGGTCCAATTTCTTGTGTATGGCTCATGAGAAGCAAAATACGTTTTTAGTTCTTTTGCAACTTTCAAATCGGGCTTATTCAAGACTTGGTCTACGTCGGGCAGCATCAGCCAACCGAGCATCCCATTGACCTTTTTCCCAAATTTCTCAGTAATAACCGGAAGGGTAAACCAGTGGTTGACAAATAGTTTGTCCGAGGGCATACCCAACCGCATACTTGCAGAAATGCCAGATATCACATCTCCCCAGAGCCAAATATAGTCCGGATTTGCTTTCTTTATTTTAAAGAACTCAGCAGTAATGTCACTGGATCTGGTTTCATGTTCCACAACAGCGACAAGATCCAGGCCAGCTTTTTGCGGCACCTTTCTGTCAACCGCATCTTTCGGCATGTCAACCATCCATTCATAGTTTCCATGGCTAATTGCCACAGTTTTCCCGCCCAAGTTTTTCATTTTTTCAAAAGAAATCTTGAATTGCTTCTGGTAACTGGGACCGATCAAGAAAATATATGGACTGATGACTCTTTCATCCATACCTCCGGTGATCGTAGGAATCTTGTCAATTTCATTAATCTCTTTTCTCAACGCTTTGTTCGCCATGGTGCTGTATAGGCTGATACTATGAACATAGGGGGAGAACGTACGATAAGTTGACAGTTCCTTGGGGGTTTCCGCCCCATCGTAAAGATCGACCTTAAATTTGTGGCCGTTCACACCATTTCTTGTTTCATTCAGAAAGGTGTAGTAGTCTCTTTCACCATAACAAAATCCCGCAACCGGTGCATGGGCGCCTGTTAGAGCACATGTAATGGCTATGTTAATCGGTTTCTTGGCCGCTTCTGCCTGAAACACAAACAAAAAGGCCATCAACGTAAGAGCAAAAGTTTGCAACGACTTGACACATGTTAATTTGTTCATAACCGTCCCCTTTTGAAAACGTTAACAAGAACATCAATCAAAAAAAAGAGATATTACACGTCCTGGCAGGACGTTGGCTTTAACAGGCCTCAAACTGCGCAATCTCACAAATATTCCGTCAACTTAGTCTTCCACTGACCTCAGACGCAAAAAGCGACAATAGAAAACTAAAAAATAGATATAATTATAATGCTTATGTGGAATGCCCAAGCCTGTTCAATCTCTCAAACAGAATAGCTCTGGTTTGAGAAATACCTTATTTAGCTGTTTATCTGACATTTCGCGCTTCCAATTTGCTGTTTTCTGATTATTGCTTGCTAACCCTCGGATGTGTTGGTTTTTGCAAAAATCATAGTTTTCACAACTTAAAAAGAACGAATGATAGGGCGCATTGATAAACACTAAAACTAATTTTTAAATCACGGGAATATATGTATAAATAATATTCTCCAAAATCCAAGAACTGAACTGCGAAATGAAAGGTTTATAATTTCATTATTATGTACTGCCGTCCGAAAACCGTTTTCGTGCCAATGACCCATGATGCTAACAAAGAAAACGGATGTCAGAAACTTCTCACAGCGAACTTGAAAAACAACTTGGCTAACTGTTTCCTTACTTCTCTCTTACTGATTGCCTTGTTAAAGTCATGTCTATAAATAGGAAAACGGCCAGATGACAACTGAACTTCGGAAATTTACCCAGATCTTATTTAGCCCGTCTGGTTCAAAAAGAAGGAACAGCACGATGATAAGTCCATATAGAATCGCATGCAATCCGCTGAATAAATAACCCCAATTATACCAAGATGGCAGTATATCGATAACAAAGCTGTTCATGAATAAAATAATTGCTTCTGGTAACAAGGTAATAAATACAGCACCCAAAACCGCACCGCGAACACTGCCAATGCCACCACAAATAATCATTGCCAGGTATGCAACAGACAGCTCAAGACTAAAAATCGGCGGGCTAATCTCTTTCCAGGCATAGGCAGAAATCGCACCGCATATACCAGCAAAAAAGGAACTCGTGCCAAATGCGATTAGTTTATATTTGGTAATATTTACGCCTATCAGGCTGGCAGCGATGTCTCTATCACGAATCGATTTAAGAGCACGTCCCGTTTTGCTCCGGGAGAGATTTATTGCAGCAAATACGGCAATTGTTGCAATGGCGAGTGCGAAAAAATAGTACCGAAAATCACTATACAGTGAAATTCCGAAATTTGGATTGCCAGGCAGCCCCGGAAATGCAGGAGGTTCAACACGAAATCCCCCAACACCCCCAGTTATAGATTCCAGCTCCACAAAAACGTATTCCCCCAGAAAAAACTGTGCTGCGAAAGTGGACATGAGAAGATATAGGCCTTTAATTCTGAGAGAGGGAAGTCCGAAAAATAATCCAATCGCAGTTGTTAGAATTCCTCCGGCGGGAATGCTTATCCACAAGGGCTGGGCAAGATTCTGAGTAAAGTATGCACATGTGTACGCCCCAATACCGATAAAGGCCCCTTGTGCAATTGAGATTTGACCTGTAAACCCAGTTAGAATATTCAGGCCGACAGCGCCGATTACTGCAATAAAAACAGTGATCGCAATATAAAGTAGATGGTCTGATAAGAAAAACGGTATCACCAATAGCACGGTTGCAAATATAATGCTGGATGCTTTAATGAATGGTGTTGGAAACAAACCTTCCTCACTTACGTAATCTTTTTTATAGATCCCTGTAGGACGAAATGCCATAATTACAACCTCTCAACTGTTTTTGTACCAAATAATCCGTGTGGTTTTACCATCAAAACTAGTAGAAGAATCAAAAAAGGAAATACAGTTTTGAAACTTGTGCCAGCGTATTCAACCAGATAACCTGCAACCAGAGTTTGTAAAACCCCAATTACCAACCCTCCGACCAAGGCGCCGGGAATGCTGTCCAATCCGCCGATGATTACCACAGCAAATAGAGGATAAATTACAATCGAAAGGCTGGGGTTAAGCAAGGATACGTTACTTAAGACATACCCCCCCGCAGTCGCAATCAATGCAGACAGTACCCATGAAACGCG
>Ga0180009_10003546_pt1 | contig 17701 bp, 19 predicted proteins | sample OS_PC_MetaG_FD_123537 | JGI IMG/M metagenome (GOLD analysis project Ga0180009, IMG submission 123537) | Groundwater microbial communities from the Aspo Hard Rock Laboratory (HRL) deep subsurface site, Sweden - OS_PC_MetaG | ecosystem: Environmental > Aquatic > Deep subsurface > Groundwater... | reverse complement strand
TAGTGTTTCTATGTAGCTGTTTGCTTTTGCCACTTTTACTAGTGAGTGGCTGATTCTGCTTAAAGGCAAAATTATACTACAAGAATCGAAAGTTTTTTGTAAAAACGATGTTATATGTGTCATTTTCCAATCGGAGATACTGTTTTGGGATGTTTTTCTGTTATCATCACTGAATATCTTTTTATCATTACAAAATATTTAAAAATAAGTGTTTCATCTTTTATAATCAGATTAGTGAAAAATTAGGATGTAATGATGGTTTTTGGTTTTTTAGAACAATTTTTAGTTGATTACTATTATTTTTATTTATTAATAATATTTCTTTTGATAATTTTGTTATGCTATTTGAATTTACACTCTTTTAAGCAGGAGTTTAAGAACATAAGAAAATTAACATTAATTTTTTTGATATTAATATTCTTATTAGCAATTTTCTTAAGATTATTTTTTATAGAACACATCTTTCAAGTTTACAACGATGGTTTTGCTCTCATCAATGTTGGCGAAGAATTTGCTTTGAATCAAAAATTTGCTTTCTGTAATTCAAGAGTTACTATAGACTGTTTGAGTTATTATTATAACCCATGGCCACCAGTCATGCCTTTTATCTATTCGTTATTGTTTCAGACATTCGGAATTTTAAATTCAGTCATTTTTTTTTTTAATTCTATTATAGGAAGTCTCACTGTAGTTTTATTGTTTTTTCTCACTTACACAATATTTAAAAATGAGCTTGTAAGCCTGTTTGCAGCCTTTGTTTTGGCAGTCCATCCAATTCATTTAAACCTGTCAGGAAGCGCTGCTTTGGGTATTGGCTCATTGTTTTTCTTATCGTTTACATTGATTAGTATTTTTGTTTACTTAAGAAAGAAGACATTTTCAACAGGACTTCTGTTTTTCTTGTCATTCTTATTTTTTTCACAAATAAGAATAGAAAACATTTTTTTGATATTCTTTTTGATACCATTTTATCTTTTTAGCGAAAAAAAAGCTAAGTTTGAAAAACAATTTGGAAAGCTGTTGCTTGTAATAATATTATTTTTTGTGTTGTTTTCTCCTTTGATAGCTAATACTCTTGTAGGTGTTGATAAGAGTGTTCCAAACTGGACATTATCGTTGAAAGACCATTATCTATCTCTTAAAGAAAACTTTAAGTCAAACATAATATTTTTGTTTAAAAGTCAATCAACTCACTTCATAATATCTTTTTTATTTATAGTTGGGTTTATTGTCAGTTTCAAAGACAATAGAATGCTTCCATTCATGTATTGGTTAGTTTTTTTGTTCTTCTTCATATCATCTTATTCTGGAGGACCTTTTAGTCTTGGATCAAACTATCACTATGTTTTGATATTCTTTCTTCCTTTTATAGTAATTTCTGCAAAAGGATTTCAGATAATGTTAAACTTTCTTGCTGAAAAGCAAAAGGTCATTCTTTTACTAGTCATACTTTTTATTCTTCTTATGTGGCCTTTTTACAAAAAGATTTTATATTTTTTCACGAGGCACATCTTCATGATAAATATATTTTTGTTTCAAATATTACACACTCGTTTGATTCTAATTGTTTATTCTTTTATAACTCTGCAAATGTTTATGATAACTCGTTAACATTTTCTGCGATTACAAATCACCGAGTCTTTGACACTGCTACTTTTAGACATTCATCACTTGGTGTCAAACAAGATTATTTACTGCAGATAAAACGTGTTGATTGTAAGAAATTTTTTTCAGAACAGTATAAGTCATCGGAGGATAAAACAATATTTTTGGATATTTGGGGTTTGACTCTAAAGGGAACTCTTGAATCAGTACACCGTTTTTCTAACTCTTCATTTATTTTTGTATATGATTTGTCAAACGATTTAAATGTTGTATCAGGAGCTGTTGATTAAGAATGAAACTTCAATTTATAAATGCACTTTTAGGCGGTGATTTCAGCGCAATGGATATAGGCATCACTCAATTAGCGACAGTAGTAAATAACTCTGAGAATCACAAGGCAAGCATTCTGGATTTAACATTTCACACAAAAAACTGGCAGAAGCATCTTCATTACAATATAAAAAGGTTTAAGCCTGACATTATTGCTATTTCCTGTAACACTCTTTACATGCAGTACGTAAAAAGTATTGTAAAAGAGATAAAAGAACACTATGACATTCAAATAATTGTTGGTGGATACCACGCTTCAATGTATCCAAAAGAAACTCTAAGCATACCAGAAATAGATTTTTTAATAGTTGGAGACGCTGAACACTCAATTCTACAATTCTTGGACGAGTATGAAAAAGGAGGAAAGAATTTTAGTAAGATAAATGGGCTTTGGTATAAATATAAAGGCGGAATTAAACAAAACAATGAAGGTTGCTTCCTCTCAGATCTAAATAACTTGCCAACGCCTGACTGGGACTTATGGGAAGACTTGGACAAATATTTCTACTATCTTGGAATGCTTTATGTGATAGGCTCAAGAGGATGCCCTTACAAATGTACATATTGTGATGCAATAGCAATGGCGAAAGCAGCAAAAGGACCATATTACCGTGTCAGAAACGCGACAAGTTACGCTAAAGAGATAGCGATGCAATGGGAAAAATATGAGAAGAGAGGGATGAGACTTGCACAAGTCTATGATCAAGTATTCACGATAAACAAGAAATGGGTCAAAGAATTCTCACAAGCATACCGACAATATACAGATGTTGAGGAACACAGTTTTAGCACCTTTGCAAGAATAGATCACCTTGACAAGGAACGACTAAAAGACCTTGGAAAAGCTGGCTGCAAACTGCTTAGGGTGGGAATAGAAGCAGGAAACCCTTACATCAGAAACACTATTTACAAGAAGAATGTATCAACCGCTCAAATAAAAAAGACTTTTAAAATAGCAAAAGAAAACGGGATAAATTTCACAGCATTCTACATACTTGGAGGACCTGCCGAAACTAGAAAAACGATAAACGAGACTATAACACTCGCAAGAGAGCTAAATGCTGCAAGATCTGCTTTTTTTATCTACAAACCATTTACACAAGAAGGAATGAACCAGATAGAAGCACACGGAGGAACAGTCGATCAAAAAAGGTGGGAGAAAGCCGATAACATAACTTTTGATGCAGTTGTAAAACTAAAAGATATTGGTCCAGTTGGAGTTGAGTGGATGCAAAAAAAAGCTTATTTATTGACATTTGGCAAGAGACTTCTGCACATGGTAGCAACAGACAAACACAAGTACTTTACTCATTTAGCAACGTACATGACAAGAGGACTCAAAGATGGCTTGGATTATCACTATTTAGTACCATACTTTCACATATACGGATATGACTGGGTAAACAAATAATTTCTAGACATTAGACATTATACTGCTAGTGGGTTGAGTGGGTAGTCCAAGATGATTTGATGCAATCCAAGGAATAAGATGAAGCATGTTGAGAACTAGAATAATTAGCAGAATGTATTTTAGATTTTTTTTATCAGAATAATTTATTAGCAGCATGTTTCCAAATATTGAATATGTGAGAGCCACAGGGCTAAACTGATCCCAATCCTGTCGTCCGCTAAATCCCATCACACTTGTAAACGTGTAGAAAAGGAAGAATGCAACAAGAACAAACATAAATGTGTAAAAGTTTCGCTTTTGCAGATTAGTTTCTGTCTTTATCTTTTTTTTGTATGTCATCCAAGACATGATCAATATGAATAGTCCAAAAGGCGCAATCAGTAAATGTTCATTCACAAGCTCATTAATGTGTTCATGCGAAAACAAGGTGAACTTTTGTTCTTCCGGATATTTAATTTCAAAGAGAGGGTAAAACCTTGCAAAGACTGATTGTCCATGACCAAAGCGACCATATTTGTCTGTGGGACTGTTAGGTATTGATGCATTCCACTCGAAGAAGTAGATGTATGCTCCAAATAAGATGATTATCACTAAAAAGGTTGTTGAAATCTTGAATATTCTTGCAAATAATTCTTTATGATTATTCGATTTCTTTATGAGTGCTGCGGCTATCAACGATGGTATTAAAAATCCAGCTGAGAGATGCAAAAGTACGGTTAATACAAGAATTAGTGAGGGAATAAATATGGATGTTTTATCTTTAAAATAAAGAATTATTGTGTAAATATATATTATTATTCCGGTTGCAAAAATTGTGTAGTATTCTACAGGACCAAAGAATAGTTGTGTCGTGCCTAATGTCATTAACAACAAGAAAAAATATACTTTTTTTATACTCTCTTTGAACAAAGAATCAGATATTAGCAGAAGGAAAAAGACAGATACTGCTCCAAACAAACAGCTTATAAGAGAAATTGTATGATAAGGAGTAAAACCTGCAAAGCTAAAAATCTTTTGAAACTGGTGAAATATCACAAATGTCAATGGACTAGTCATGATTATGGATTCTTTAAAGAAATTCTTCATTATGTCAAAGCCATCACCATAGATTATTCTGCTCTTGAAATTCCAGAATATAAACAAGAATACTAAGCTGATTAATATGAATGTCATATACTTATTGAATTTAAAATTTTTCACAGTCGATTCTAAAAATTCATTAGCTCTACGATTAATTTTTGGTATCAAGAAAATTATGCCGACAGCTAAAAAAATAATTTTCGCTGCCAAAGAGAAATATTTAAGATGATAAAAACCATAATTCCACTCTCTTGGATAAAAACCGCTGTAAAGGGTTAATGCGACAAATAACAAATAATAACCTATTATGAATAAGAGAACTTTGTTTTTCTTTATGATTCCAAAATATTTGTTGAAAATGTTCATTTTCTTAATCTTGTAGTGTGAAGCAACTCTCTTTAAAGTTAGTGTTTTTTAACAAGTAAATACTCCCCTTTTGATATGTTATTTTATATCCCATTCTATTAGTTGTCTCCTTAATGTAAATGTCCGGATTTTTCACAGGTGCAATATTTCCCTTGCTGTCAAAAATGAAGTAATCTGCATAGTTACAGTTGTGAAACAATTCAAAGAGGTAAGTTGCTTTTCTATCAGAAACTAAGTAGTATATATGGTTTTGAGCCATCACAGAAGCGCCTTGTGGAATCATAGAAACTGCTTCTTTGATGGATGGAAAATTCTCTTTTGGAGTCTGTCCAATTATATCTCCTGTTATTGGACACTCGTTTTTGGAATAAACACCATCAAATAAATAACAATTTTCTTTAACGAGTGGTATTATTCCAAACGTTATGTTTGACAACAAAGAAGTTATTAACACAAGAATTAAAATATTATTAAGTATATTTTTTTTAAACAGTTTTCTAATTCTTTTAATCCCAATTATAGTTGCATACATTATTAGAGGTATTAGTGGATAAGAATAATGTGCAAGAATATCATACTTATAACCACTTGCACTAAATATGTTTTGTATTATTACAGGAATTCCTATGATTAATACTTCGGGTGCGAGTAGTGATATAAAGAATGTATGTTGAAAAAGAGATCTGAAATAAATTATTTTTCCTTCTAAACTTCCATAACTTAAAGCATATCCAGGTTTTGTTATTATAGTTGTTATTATCTCTTTAAAATCAGTTCCTAAATGACCATATAATTCTTTTATGAAAGGATATTTTGTTTCTGTGCTGAAATGAGGCATGATTACGGTTGTTGATAATTGAAACCACGTGATTCCAATTATCATTAGAATTAATCCGAGTTTCTTGTCATATTTTATTAAAGTATATATGCCTATCATGAATACTATAAATGATACTGTTTCATTTGTTAGCATTGCTAGAATGATGGATATTAAAAAAATTTAACATTTTTTTTGTATAGAAAGTAAAGTGCAAATGCTAGAAATGAAACTGATAGCATTATTGGATGAAAAGACCTTAAGTTGCTATAATAGAATGATGGAAACAACAAATAGCTAATCATGAACACTATTCCTGCTTTCTTGCTTTTCAGGTATTCTTTTGCAAAGAGATAAATTGGTACTGCACTTATCGCAATCAAAAGATTTGTTAATATAATAAATATTGTGATATTTTCAAACAAGTAATATATTGGTAGGAAAATAAATAGGATTGGAGAATTATGTCTAGCAAAATGATTTCCACCATTACTTACAGAACTAAAAAAGTTTCCATTAAGAGTATTCCATTCTGCTTGTTCAATAAATCCTATTTCATAGATGTAATGAACGTTGTTGTAAAGAACAAATGAAAAGCTGATTGTGATTATAAAGAATATCAAAGGTGCAAGCAGATATGACTTCTCGTTTTTTATAATCTTTTTAACAAACTCTACAATTATCATTTTTTGAATTCCCTTTCTTTCAAGAACTTTAGTATCTCTTTTGCCACCAGTTCATGACCAAATGCATTTGGATGTATTGTATCCATTAAGTCTTTTCTTTTAATCTTTGAAACTGGGTAATTGTTGAATGTGTCAAGCATGTCAATAGTGAAAAAATTGTTTTTTAAGGCTTCACCATTTACTTTTTCATAAATTTCTATTAGAGGATAATCATTCCACGAATAATCGTTGAACAATATTGGGAATATAACTACCAAAACATCAAAGTCATTCCTTTTTGAAAGTCGTTCAAACTCAGAAAAAGAGTATGTTATCTCTTGCCAAAAACAGCCATCTTCCTGCTTCACTATGAAATGTTTTTTTGAATCCATATAATCATAAAAAGAGCCAAATATTGGTGCTCCTTTGAAGAACAGAAGGTTCATCAGACCTGTCTTTTCTAAAAGTACTGAACGCCTGAAAATGTTTCTTAACTTACAGAAGTTAGAAGCATTTATCTTGTCAAGTATTGCTTTTTCTCTTTTTCTTAATTCTTTTACGCTGTGCAAAGCTTCTAATCTTTCTATTCCTGATGATGATGTTGCTTCTCCAGGATCATTAAAAACATATCCTATTATGACTAAAATGACTAAATCAACTTTTTTATTAGAGAAATACTCTTTGAAGTATTCAAGCTCTTGTATAGTTGAGTGGCTAGTGGTTGCAATATTTATTATCAAAAAATCAAAGTCAGTATGATTTTCCCTTATCATCCTTTCAAGCACATTTGAAAATCTTTCTGATTTGTCCACTCCCAGGCCAAACGCGACAGAGTCTCCAACTATAACTATGTTGTAAGTGTCATTTCTTAGATTATCAATTTGCATTAGAGCTTCAATGTTTTCTTTTTCTTCAAGACCAACTATGAGGTTTTTGCTTTTGTAAAAATCACCAAATTCTAAACTAGGTGTTGGTTTAGAGTATATAGCTCTGAATAATAACTCTGTCACAATTAAAAAAAATAATATACTAACTATTACCAAACCTAATTTGAGAAATATTTTTCTTTCTTTTTTCTTTTTCATATTAAAGGATGTATGAACTGGCTTAAGTGGATGTTATGACTGAGTATTATTTGTATTAAATTTTTCATATTAGTATTTTCTTCATCTTGAGTTTTGCAATCTGGTCTATTTGTTTAATTTGAAAATTTTGAAAATAGGTTCATTTTTTACTTTAATTTCATGTATTGGAACTTCTTCTTTTTCAACATAGTTTATTAATGTGTCATAATATGGCTTGTGTGTCATATATATTATATATTGGTTGTTTTCATTATTGATATTATCTGCGGTTATTTTTTGTATGTCTGATATGATTATGTTCTTGTTTATGTAAAACTTTGTTATTCGATGTCCGTTTGTATTTCCCATCGGATCTATCACTATTGACTTATTGTCTAATATTTTGTTTAACCACAGCACACCTTCTTTATAGCTGTTTCCATAGTATTCTATATCTAATTTATTTTCAACACCCTGAATTCCTCCTGTTATTTCGTTAAAGTATGTTGTTTGATATGGATGGTATACTATTATTTCTTTGAGAATTAGTAAGTATAAAACTGTTATTGTGATTATTAAACTTATACTTAATATTTTTTTGTATGGTTTTTTTATCTTTATTTTTTTAATTTTTTCTATCAAAATTTTTGTACCAACTCCTGCAAGCATGCAGATTGCAGGGATTATATATAATATGTGCCTTGTAACATTATACATTGATAATCCTTTTAATTGGTATATGAGTAGTGGTAAGACAATCCAAATCACTAACAATTTTACATAATCACTTCGAAATATTTCCTTTATTCCGATTATGCTTAATATCAAAATTAACAAAGGAGTTGTCATAAGTAGTGTTGCAACATAATAATATCTTGGTAAGTTTTCCTGATTATGAATCATTCCAAAGAACATAACAGGTTCTGGATTTGGATTTGAAGAAATACCATGATTAAAGTTGTTTAACATGAAAAATGTGTTGTATACATTTATTGGATCTTTCCAGTATCCTGGATTAAATATTATTATTGTTACAAAGAAAATTATTATCGTTATTAATATAGTTTTTACAATTTCATTCTTGTTTTTAGATTTGAATGATTTTTTTATGAGATCTCGTTTTGTTAATCCAATCCAAAGTGCTATAATTATTATCAGAAAAAATGCAAATACTTTTGTGTTTAATGCAATAGCTAACGCTGCTGCGGATATATAGAGCCATGTTGAATTTTTTTGGTTGTTAGTTTGTATACTGAGAATAGTACTATTACAAATCCAAACATAACGGAAACATCTTTTATATTATTGTGAATATGTCCAATTATTCTTGGGAATAACAAGAATGGCACAAGACTAAATATGGCTGTAGTTACACCTGCAGCTTCCAAAGCAAACAAAAATACAACTATTGCTGTAAGTGTTCCTATTATTATTCCGGCAAGATGAAATGCCGAATCAAATGGTAGAATGTTTAGTTTGTTGTAAAATATTTTCTCTGTTATTATTCCTAAAAGATTGCCAACATTGCTTGGTGAGTATAAATATTGTTTTATATAAAAATTAATGTTTATATTTTTGCCTGTTATATAATCATAATTTCTTAGAGCATAGTCATGCTCAAGCTCGTAGTCAAGTGTTATCCCATAATTATTAATTGTAATTATTCCTGTTATGAAGTATATTATTATTAATATAATGCCAATAATAATTATTTTGTTTTTGTTCATATTAGATATTGTCCTATTGCTAGGTTGTCTAGTTTGCTTTCTTTGTACGCGTTTATTGCGTCTTTTGGGCTCATTACTATTGGTTCTTCGTGTATGTTGAATGAGGTGTTTATTATGCTTGGTATGTTTGTTATTTTATGGTATTCTTTTATTATTTTGTGGAATGATTTGTTGTCTTCTTTTGTTACTAGTTGTGGTCTTGCTGTTCCGTCTATGTGTACTACTCCTGGGCTTTGTTTTTTCATTTGTTCTGTGCAGTTAAATGTTATTGTCATGTATTTTGCTGTGTGTTCTGCTCCTTTTGTGTTTTCGTAGCATTCTTCTTTGTGTTCCCATAGTGTTGCTGGTGCGAATGGCATGAATTCTGTTCTTTTGAGTTTTTTGTTTAGCCAGTCGTTTACTGTTTTGTCGGTTGTTTGGTATAGTATTGAGCGGTTTACTAGTGCTCTTGGTCCGTATTCCATTTTTTCGTTGAATCGAGCCACTACTTTTCCTTTTGCTAGCAGTTTTGCGATTTCTTCTTCTATGTTTTCAAATTTTTCGTATTTTAGCTTGTTTTTGTCTAGTTCTTTTTTTGTTTCTTCATCGCTGTATTCTGGTCCCAAGTATATTGTTTCTAGTTTTGTTGGCATTGGTTTGGTGTAGGCTAGCGCTGCACCGATTGCTAGTCCTCCATCACCCATGTGTGGGAAAACATATACAGAATTAACATTAGGAAGTTCGTGTATTCTTTGGTTTATTTTGACATTTGCAAATAGGCCGCCTGATAAACAAATATCTTTAATGTTTGTCTTTTCAACCCAGAAAGATATAAATTTGCATGTTACTTCTTCACATCTTTTCTGCAAACCTGCAGCTATATCCTCTCTAGAGAAAGAACCTAGTAATTCGTCAAATCTTTCTTTATTATATCCTCTTATTAAGAATCTAGCAGATTCAATCTTTTTTTTATCAAACCAAAGAAGTTTTCTAAAAACTCTAATTGTTTTCTCTGGATTTCCATAAGCTGCAAGTCCAGTCACTTTACCCTCGTGTCGATGTGACTTAAAACCAAGATACTCTGTGATTCTTGCATATAGCTGAGCAGGGCTACATCCCCACACATGTTTTTCTAAAAATTTAATTTTATTATTTGTTCCAACACTCACTGTTGTCGAATGTCCATCACCATATGCATCCATAGTTATTATCAATGATTTTTTTAATCCTGAGGTATAATATGCGCTAGCTGCATGACACAAGTGATGCTCTACTCTGTTTCGAAATAATAATTTACTTAATAAAATAATTCCTTTTCTGGCTATTTCAAGGAATATTTCTTTTTTTGGAATGAATGAAAAAAAATTATCTGAGTAGTAAGCTTGATAAAGATTTTCAGATATTCCAAAATGATTAAAATATCCTGCAGTGATAATTTTGGCCTTTTTTTTAAAATGTAATTCAGTAATCTCTTTTGACAGCTTCGGATATTTTGATGTTAATTTTTTTCTACTAACTCTTTCTTCATTTAATGCAAACAATATTTGTCCTTTTTCATCACAAATACAGACTCCAGAATCTATACTTTGAGATTTTGATAAAATCAAATTGTTATTACTCTCCATTATGTTAATCCCTTTTAATTTTATTTATTTTTATCATTGTTTATCTTTGATTTTGTAAATTTGTTTAGAGTCGAAGTTATATGCGCTCTTGATAGCGCTTCCATAATTATAAGAACTAGCACTGTTATGATAATAAATATTAACATTTTTTTTTAGTGATATCATTTTATGAATTGTTATTTAGTCAAGGGTATAATATTTAGGCATTCTCTGTTATAATGTTCTTTTTTAAAGATAACTACTTCTCCTTTCTCCCATATAATATTATAATTATTATCCTTAAAATACTGCTTTATGTCTGTAAAATTTTTTTTGAAAGGGGAAAACGAATCTGTGTGGTCATACAAAAAATAGTTTTCAACTATGCATTGTCTTTTTAGAGAAAAAAACTGATTTCTTAAGTTTCTTGACTCATTTTTATGAGTTGTTTGTGAGTATATATGAAATGTTGACAGAACACTTTCATTTTCAGGAATTTGACTTATCTGTTCTTTTATTTCAGACCCATATTTTATGCTATCATGGCTTTTGACTTTGTTAATTAGATTTATTATTGAAAAATGATTGTTAAAGCATTTGTTTTCTATTATGGGGCTTTTAGTTTCTCCGTTTATCAGAGGAACAAATCCAAATTTTATGCTTAGAATTATCGATATTATAAGGAATGCCACAATCATTTTCTTGAACAGATGAATGTTTTTTCTCTTTATTTTTTCAAGTGATTTTATGGTTGCATAGAAAAATATTGATACTATTATTAACGAATAATAAAAGCTATAACAATTCTGAGAATAGTTTAGTGAAAGAATATTTATGCTTATTATTGGTATTGTGATAATACTCAAAAGACTTCCTAGTGGTAAAAAGAGATTAAATCCGAGCATTAATAATATGTATCTTGAATTCTCAAAATTATTGTACGTGAAAACTTTGTTAAACTCGTAAATGGGATGCAACATTAAATTGGTTGCTATTTCTTTTATGTTATTTCCCAAGTAGTTGTATCTATCAAGGTGAGTATATTTTGAAGATGGATTTAATGTTGGCATAATGACTTGTATAATTATTATGAATGCAAGTATGCTTACTATAATAGTTCTTAACCCTTGTTTTTTATTTTTTGATATAAAAATATATATTCCCATAAACAATGTTACTATGCTAATATATTCAACAACCAAAATACTTGCTACCAAAAATATCCAGTAATAAGTTCACTTATTTTCTTCTGCAAAATATATTGCTAATAGGATCAATGGGATGGAATAGAACATAAAATGCAGGTCAAGTATTAAAGAAAGCATGATTGTTGGATGTATTAGATATGTAATTGTTATTATTGAGCTTACGGTTTTATTCTCAAGTTTTTTTTGGCTTATGTGATATATTATTAATGATGATAATGTTAGTGCAAGTGTTTGAAGCAGGAACATTGTTTCAGTTTCAGGAAACAGATAATATGCTGGTAGCATCAATATTTGTATTGGATGAAAATGATTCCCAAGATAGTTTAGTTCCAAATCATCACTAAAGAAAAACTTTCCATTAATTGTGTTCCATACATATTCTTCACTTATCCCAACATCCCAATTCGACTGCAGATTGTTATGTCTTATTGCTGCAAAAGAAAAAAATATGATAGAATATATTATTACTATTATATAGATGTATTTTGGTATTCTTATTTTTTCTTTCATATTAATTTTTCACTCTTTAATTTTTTATAATTCTCATTTGCAGCTAACTCATGTCCTAATTCGTTCGGGTGGATTGTATCTATATTTTTACTTCTTAATTCTTCTGGATTGTATTTTTTGTATGTTTCAAGAAGATCCAAAATCATGAATCTATTTTTTAATCCTTCTTCAATCACTTTTTTATGTAAGTCTGCTAGTGGATATTTATAAATCCAGTTTTCTCCTATAAAGTTAACCGGAAATATTACCAAGATTACAGGCACTTCTTCTTTTTTTGAGATTTTGCTTATCTCATAAAAGCTGTATTGGACTTGCTTCCAAGCACAAATGTCATTGTGAATATACTTGTAAAAGTCAGGGTTATTTTCCAATTTGAGTATGTCTAGGGTGTGTAGTTTTTCAAACCTAGTTATAGGGGAAAAGAGAAAATCAACTGTTCTTGTTTTGTAAATAAAGTATGATTTTTGAAAAAAAGTTCTTATTTTGCATTTTAAAGGTGCATCTATTAAATCGTTGATTATTTCACTTCTTTTATCCATCTCTTTTTTTGTCAAAAGATACTTTGTGCCCGAGAATATTAAAGGATCATTCATAACATATGTTAACAATATTATGTCTGGTTTATACTTGACACCTTCTTCTTTTAATAATTCTGATTCTTGAATTGTTGTATATCCTGTGATACCAAGATTTATTACTTCATATGCAGATATATCATTATTTAATTTGGTGTCGCGATTTAGTTTTTCAGATAGAAACTCTGAAAAAGTTTTGTTTAACAGGTAGCCTTTTGCTACAGAATCGCCGAGAACAAGAACTCTGATTGTATTGTTTGCTTTGAAATAAATATTATCTGTTTCTCCATATTTTTTCATATTTATCCCAGGAATATCATCCAAAGAATTATATGCTAATATGAGATTGTTTGTTTTGTAAAATTGCTTGTTTGCAGTTTGCTTTAAACTTTCCTGCTCATCCACATATATTACTCTGAATAAAATTTCTGCAACCACTAAAAAAATAATTGTGGTTATAATAACTAGCATTATCTTTTTTATTGTTATTTTTTTGTTTATTTTTGCTTTCTTTCTCATATTAGTGGATATATGAATGGGCTTATTGGTGTGCTTTGTCCTAGTATTATTAGTATTGCTGTTAAAACAAGCATTATTATTAGTGGTAAGAGCCACCACTTCTTATTTTCTTTCATGAAATCCCACAGATCCCTTAGAACACTGTGATTTCTTGTTTTTCTAGCCATTTTTTTCCCCCTCTCAAAAACTGAATTTTTCATATTTTTTTATTCTTTTCTTGCTAAGATGATATTCACCAAGTGATTTTAGTATGTGAAGACTGTAGCTTATTAAGTTGACGTGACATTTCTCTTCTCCGTAATGAGTTGGTATTGGCATCTCTTTTATTCGAAGGTTTGCTATTCTGAGTTGTATTAGTATTTCTGTGTCAAAATGGAAACCGTCAGAGCAAAGGTTAAATGGTATCTTTTTTAGTGCTTTGCAATTATACACTCTGTATCCGGAGTGGTATTCTGAAAGGTTTAATCCGAGAGCTTTGTTCTCTATCCAAGTGAGTATTTTGTTTCCCAGATACTTATGTAGTGGCATGCCGCCCTTTAAGGGTTCTCCAGTCATCCTTGAGCCAAAAACCATGTCCGCTTCTTTTTTCTTGAAGGGCTTGAGAAGTTTTGGTATCATCTCTGGTGCGTACTGGGCATCTCCATGAAGCATTACAACTATGTCGTATCCTTTCTCAATGCAGTAGTTGTAAGCCCATTTCTGATTTCCACCATAACCTTTGTTATTGTCATGATGATAAATTTTGAGGTTTCTTGAACCTTTGAGTTTTTTATAGCCAACACCTATTAGGTAAGTGTTATCTTGGCTTGCATCATCAGCCACAAATATTTCTATCACTTCATCTCTTATTTCTTCAGGAATTCTGTCAAGGACTAGTGGTAGGGTTTTTGCAGCGTTATAAGTAGGTATGAATATCGCTATCTTAAGATTTTTACCCCCCATTATATCTTCAGAGAATTATTTGATTTATTAATATTTTCCTTTATTTATAGGCAGAACCCGTTGCATGTTTTTCGAATTTTATGAATGCAGCTATTGCATCCACAAAACCAGTTTTCATGATGAACTTTTCAGATTCTTCCTCTTCACACTCTTTCCCACCAAATACAATGAAAATATTTTTTTTTGGCTCTTTTATTCTTTTTACTATTAGAAGACTCATAAGTCTTGAAGTGTGTTAAATGGAAAATCCAACTATTCTGGGCTCTAGCGAAATAATTCTTCTGCTCCACCCATCTGCTAATTCTTTTAGTAGTTTGATATGTATATTATCATTTCCTTTGATTGATTCAAGATATAGAAAAAAGGTAGTCTTCTGTTTTATGGATTTCATTTGCATAATTGAATATGTCACGATATGATTCTTTTTTTTCAGCAATTTCAAGATCTAAACTGAATTGATTTACTTTCCTATGTTCATTTTTTACAGCGGAAGTCAGATAAGCTAGTGCTAAGGATGGTGTTGTTGTAGTCCAGAAAGGAGCTTGTATTAAAAGGATTTTAGTCTTTTTCATTTGAAATTGTTGTTGTATTTTAGAAAGCTTTATTTACTTTATTAATATTTGCTTCTAAGATGACTATTTCAATAAAATTAAGGATTTTATTGGATTATAATTTCTCAGAGGTGAAATTATGATTTCGATAATAATTCCTACATTTAATGAGGCTAATAATATTAGTCTTCTTATTCCTAAAATATATGATGTATTAGACAATCACTACAATTATGAAATTATAGTTGTCGATGATAATTCGCCAGATGGAACTGCAAAGGTTGTAAGGCGCCTTGGAAAAAAGTATTCTGTCAGGCTTCTTTTAAGGAAGAATAAAAGAGGACTTTCATCAGCAGTTATTGATGGTTTTAATATTGCAAAGGGGGATCTCTTATGTGTTATGGATGCCGATCTTAGTCATCCTCCGGAATTATTGTCAAAGATAATATTATTATTAAATAAGAATGATTTAGTTATTGGCAGCAGACTCGTAAAGGGTGGTGGTTCGGAAAGTTGGCCGATTCATAGAAAGATAATATCTTGGTGTGCTCAGTTGCTAGCAAGACCTTTGACGCCTGTAAAAGATGCAATGTCGGGATTCTTTGCTTTGAAGAAGTCCGTGATTAATAATGTGAAGCTTGAAGCTTATGGGTACAAGATTCTTCTTGAGATACTCGTTGTTGGCAATTACAAGAAAGTTGCAGAAGTGCCTTTTACTTTCCTAAACAGGACTTTTGGCAAGAGCAAGATAGGGGTTGGCGTGGAGGTTGAGTATATAAAGCAATTAGCTCATCTTTACGAGTATAAATTTTTTAACAGAACGAATAATTAATAAATAATAGTTTCTAGCGTTTATTAGATGAAAAGAAAAAAGCATCCTTTACCGGAAAAATCATTCTTTAAGCATTCTAAGAAAATCCATTTTCTAGGATTTCTTTTAATCGCAACAGTAACTCTTCTTGCTTATTGTCTGCTTATAAAAAATTCTTCGTTTGACCAAACAATGCTTTATTCGTGGGCTTGGATAGTTAACTATCTAAATGTGAAACTCTTCTTTGTTTTTTTAATATTAGTCTTTGTGATATCTTTCTTCGTATCAAAGATAGATTTTAATTTGAAAGATGCTTACTTTCTAATCATAATTTTTGTCTTGTCTTTTTCTTTGTCTTCTATGATGTGGAGTTCACCAGATCCAAATCCTGATGTAGCAGAGTTTTTTGGAGTTGCAAAGTATATCGAGTTGAACGGTTTGTGGGATTATGTGAAGAATTTTGGAACGGAAAACTTGAAGGGTTATCGTTTTCACTCTCTCCTTCCAATAATTGGCCTCTCTTTTTTACTCTTTGGAGAATCACCATTCATAGTTCATATTATAGCTTCCATTCTTTACGCATTCATTCCAGTCCTTGTTTTTCTGCTCTCAAAGAAATTGTTTAACAGAAAAATAGCAATAATATCTTCTTTCTTTGTTATTTCAATGCCATTTTTGCTTGTTCAAAGCTCGATGTTTCTAGTTGATGTTCCAACTGTCTTTTTTGTTTTGTTGGCATTACTAACTTTTTATGTTTTTCTTCACAAAAACAAGGTGTGGTATTATTTCTTGACTGTCATAACTTTGTTATTCGCAATAACTTCAAAGAGACCTGCAGTCCTGTTTTTGTTGCTTTCATTTTTTGTATTGTTCTTGATTGTAAAGCAAAAGACTGGTTTTCATATAAAACATCTGAGTATTAAAGCTTTCATAATATTTTATGTTCTGTTTATCATAATCTTTTTCTTTGTCTTCTTTAAAATTGATTTTTTCTCAAATCAGATAACTCTTGATATATCTCAGGCGAATATTATAGGTAAACCACCTCATTATGAGAATATTTTAAGCTACTTTTTTCAGATTCACCCACTCATCATGCTATTATTTATAGTTTTTCTGGTTTTCTTTGCTTTTAAGCCTACTCTTTCAAAGTTGTTCTTATTTGTGTGGATATTCTTTCCTTACATTTTCTTGTATAACACTACAATTCGTTATATGTTACCAGCTTTCCCTGCAATACTCATTGCAGCCGCATTTGTCCTTTTAAAATTTAAGAAGCCCATAGTTATTTTCGCTATTTCAGTTATTTTTCTCTCATCACTATTATCAGTTATTATGGGTTACATTCCTCTTTTAAAGAACGAGTTTTACGATAATAATATCAAACTAGCAGCAGACTATACCAACAAATTGGGCGTCTATGATATTGGAGTTTACATGTTTTATAAAGATTTGAAGTATAAGGCCAGTCCAAAAACTGAGATTTATGGTTATGTCTTTGACTACTACTCAAACAAAAGGGTTTATTATGATATTTCAGAGAGTGTAAAACAAGTATATTCACCAGAACTAGGGCTAAACAGATTCAATGTTTTTGAATACTATGAAAATAATGATTACCTAAATCCTGATTATGATGCGGTTGTTGTTTTCTCAAACACACAAGATTATCAAACCATAAACGATTCTGATATAAAACAAGTAGCAGAAACACTTAATAAATCCTACAATCTTAACAAGACGTTCTCCGTTGGAAAAAGCGGCATAGAAGAGAACAAGTTTGCGTTTATCTATATCAGAGAATAAATAAGTCTTTTTAGTCAAGTACATAAGTAATGGGACAAGTTGAGTTTAAAAAGATGGTTGTCTAAAAATTGTTCTATGGCTTCTTGCATATCTTCTATTTTTTTGTAATGTGTTGAATTTGTAACGTTTGC
>Ga0180009_10003545_pt1 | contig 17705 bp, 16 predicted proteins | sample OS_PC_MetaG_FD_123537 | JGI IMG/M metagenome (GOLD analysis project Ga0180009, IMG submission 123537) | Groundwater microbial communities from the Aspo Hard Rock Laboratory (HRL) deep subsurface site, Sweden - OS_PC_MetaG | ecosystem: Environmental > Aquatic > Deep subsurface > Groundwater... | reverse complement strand
GACGACGTTATCGTTGGGCACGGCATGTCGCTCCTTCGCTGGAGAAGTGAGGCCGTCAAGCAACCCCACGATATGCCGCCTTCCCGATTCCCGCCGTCACCAACTTCCGGCCATAGCTCTCCTAATCCCTCCAGATCCTGAGAGATGAACCCGACACCGTGTCTCCGCAATCAACACCCGCAGCGGCACCCGCATGCGGGTCAGCCGGCCAGATTCCCATTGACACGTAATTCAACCGGCAACAGTGTTCTGGCGATTGTCGTCATGTATTGGGAAGGCAAGTATGCTTGTGAGTGTTGTTATCCCGGTTTTCGGTCGACAGAAGTCACTCGAGTATGCGGTTGAATCGGTAATTGGGCAGACAGGTCTCCGAAAGCGAGACGTTGAAACAATCATTGTTGACGACGCTTCGCCGGTTCCAATCATCGCTCCGTCGGGATTGGACAACGTAAGGGTCGTTAGACTTGCTAAGAATGCCGGAGCGGCAGGCGCGCGAAATGCTGGCATAAGAGCCAGTCAGGGAGATTTTGTCGCATTCCTGGATTCCGACGATGCATGGCGACCGGACAAGCTCTGGAGCCAATGGAATTTTGCAGAACAACTTTCGAAGACTTGTGACCTGTCGAAGATAGCAATCACATGCGGCTTTTTTGCCCCGAATCGGCTGGATCGCAAGTTAGAGTTGCGAATTCCAGCGGCAGCCACTCGATTAAAAGACTTCCTTGGAGGCTGTTGGATGTGTCCCGGTTCGACACTGTTCCTGCACAGATCTGCACTCGAACGAACTGGGGCGTTTGACGAACGCCTTCGTCGCCTTGAAGATTATGAATGGATGCTGCGATTCGCATCTCAGGGTGGTCAGTTATGCGTTTCCAGGTACGGTGGTGCGATTGTTGCGCCATCCGCCGGGTCAAAATTAGCACCTGTGAGGAACGCAATCGAGCTGGTTAGACCTATCCTGGAGACTTCGCAAGACATTGATTTATCGCCGGCAGATCGCAGGACTGTCGAAAGCTATATGGAACTCGAAATGACAGCTGCGCTCATCTCTGAAGGTAAGCGCTATGTGGCAGCTCGTCACCTTCTAAAAAGTATCCTTTTGAAGCCTCGGTTTAACGCATCAGTCAGCGATTTCTGGGAGCGGAGTGTCACTGTTCCTGGTGACGTACAATCTGCTTTTCAACGCTTACAAGCGAATGCCGACGTGCCGTGAGAAGGTCACCGCTACAGCCAGTCGGAGCGGTCAATCTGGTTGGAGTCATCCGTCGACCGCATGAGCCGGCCGAGCGTGCAGAGGATGACCGCGGTTAATGTATCCTCAAGCGCACAAATTAAACGCTCTTTGATAGCGCCAAAAATTCTGTGTCGAGTAGCGGATGGGTCGCAGATTGCTTCTCCTGCCCCCAGAAGTTCGCTCTCAAGGTCTGGTAAATCCATAATGAAACTCAACAATCACTAGATCTTAAATACGCTCAGTACTCCCCACTAAACCAAGACATGGCGCCTGTCGGGTCCGTGGGTGCAAGAACGGCTTTCATCCGACACGCGCCGCTGAGGACTGCAGCTAGACTGCGGGTTGCGAGGGTTGCGCGGGTTGGGTTTTCGTGTGTGGCTTTCTGCTTCTTTTGCCGTTGCAGTCTGCTCTACCTGGCAGATCGTCGCGGAAGGCTCGGGCCGTCATTCGCCCGTTCATGCCGTGTCCCTGGTGCGGCCTCTTGGAGCCGATGAGATGTCATCGAGCACCTGCATTTCCTCTACGATCTCGACCGAGATTTAGCGCCGCTCGATACGAGAGCCCGTCGAGTAGCGTGCGATTGAACCTCTCGACAATACCGTTCGATGCCTGCATCCTGTTGATTACCCCAACTGGCAGTAATCGCAGCTTGGTGGCATCACGGAAAGTCCGGGTTGCTGGTGGAGTTGGTGAAGCCACATCGACAAACGAAACCAGTTGATGCCCGCAATGTCCCGACCTAATCCGTTTAGCGATATTGGAGCGCGCGAAAGTTCTTGCAGGATTGCCTGTCTATTCAATCCGTACGTTTCAAGCACATGCTCTGGAAATCTGCCAATATACTTTTTCAGGAAGTGCCGACGGTAAGGGTTCTTCACGAACCCGGACCAGCTTCCAACTGAACCCTCGCCGACGCCATCGTATTTGCGCCCCCGATGGGGATCCCCCATCCGGCCGCTCAATTCCACGGCGCTGGCCTTCTCCACTGCGTCGTGCGGGAACTCGAGCTCCAAGAATCCTCCGACCCGCGCGATCACGCCTTCCGGATCGGTAACCAGCTCCTCATAGTCGACCCGAAGCCCCCGATCCGCCAGTTTTCGGCTTGCCGAAGCGAGCAATTCCGGCCCGCGCCAGAGATCGACGGCGTTCGAGCGCAGATGCGGGGAGAACGTGTCCTTGTGCCAACTGCGCAGAATCGAACTCATCACGTCGAGCGGGTGGCGGAAGAGAAAAATGAAGCGTGCGTCGGGGAACACTTCCGCCAGAAAATCAGCGATCAGGTAGTATCGTGGCGTCTTGTCGAGAAAGTAGGTGGCGACTTTGTTTTCTGCGAGCCCATGATAAGTGCTGCGGATGAAGTCCGAGGACAGACGTCTGAATTCCGCTTCACCGCCGGGAAGGTGTGCGAACACGTCGTCCAGCGCCTCGGCGCAGGTATCCTGCCAGTATTCCGCGGCAAGCCCGCGGGGGCTGCGCATGTACGCAAATGGAAGCGCGATCCAGGTCTCGTTTGCGGTAGCGATCTGAGCGTTGGTCGCGAGAAGTTTTTGTAGCAGCGTCGAACCCGACCGGGGCAGTGACAAAAGGAAGATCGGGCGCAGGGGAGTCGTCATTGGCGCAATCTCCCGCAAGCAATCCTTGCCGCACCGGCAGCCAGTGAAGACGCATCGATGACGGCACCCTTGCGCAGCGCCGCCAACGATCCGCGCGCCGCGATCCGTGCAATCCAGACTTTCAGTTCGATTTGTGCTTCACGGCGGCGGTCGGCGGTCAGGTCGTCGAGCAGGTGAGCGTTGTTTGCCGCCAGATGCCGCAGGCAAGCCAGATGCGTGAGGTCTGGCGACTTCGAAAGACCCGCGCCATGCGTGCGGATCTCGGAGGTGACCGTGTCGGCATAGACCGCACGTAGCTTCTTCGTCAGCCGGATCCGCATGTCGAAATCTTCGTAGATGCGGAGCGTGGGATCGTGAAATCCTATTTCCCGCCAAGCAGCGTATCGGACCAGCTCCATGCGAAATAGGCTGCGGCGGGGAAATTTCCGGGTGAAGGTTTCGAAGAAAACATCGCCCTGTGGTACGGGTTCCCCATCGATCCAGGTATACAACTCCTCGGACCAATCTTCGCTCATATAGCGGTTGTTGGAAAACGCGATGCCGGCCGCTGGCGCCGCTTCCAGCGCAGCCGCCTCGGCTTCGAGCTTGTGCGGAAGAAACCTGTCGTCGCCGTCGACATAGGTCACGTGATCGCCGGTGTTGGCCCGTAACGCATCGATGCGAGCTTGAGCGACTCCGCCGTTTTGCTCACGTAGAACCGGCGTAATCACGCCCGGATGGCTGGACGCGTAAGTTTGGATCAGTTCTTGCGAACCGTCGCCCGACGCATCGTCGACGATAACGATCTGCGAAGCCGGTCGCGTCTGTGCCAGCACGCTGTCGACCGCCTCCTTGAGGAGATCACGCTGATTGTAGGACGTGATGAAGACCGAGATTCGCATCGTTCGCTACCTTGAAAACTTATTTCACGGGTTCATGAAGGCGCTCTACGCCTGAGGCGGCTGGCCTGTGTCGCCCAATCGCCCGAAGCGCTCGCGAGCGTGCATGTAGATAGCGTAGGCCACTTGATTGTCCTCCCGGAATCGCTCATGGGCCGAAGCGGGAACTTCCTCATGGCGGCGGGCCGCATTCGAGTGATCGATGGTGACTTTTACAAAAACCAGTCGATCGGCCAGTTGATTGACACTGGTCTGGATCTCTTCGAACAAACCGATAAACAGGTAGCGCTCTTGAAGCAGCTCGCTGCAGTTTGCCGGCGTCAAGTCCGGGCTAAAGAAGCTTGGCAAGAATGACCGTCGCCGCTTGGAAAGATACGTTTCCAGGTCCATGTCAGCCAAGCTCGAATTTACCGCACCATCCCGCCATAGCTTTCCTTCCGATTGGAGTCTTTTCGCATAAAAGTAGTTTGACAAGTGCAGATCGAACGGCTCCCGGGCGACGGTGATGATTTGGTCAATACCGGGATAGTAGACCTCCGGGCCATGCCCGCGCCGGACGTTGAAGTGGCCGTGGATGCAAACGGGCCGGCCCGCAAGGGCCGCGAGATTGTGAATGGGGCGGGTGGACGGTCTCGTTTCTCATCGACATACTGCGCGTGAAAGCCCGAACCAGCGGCAAAGGACTGTTCGAAACGAGCTTCCGGCGCATTTGGGAATACGAATCGATAACAGTGGGCGCAGCGGATCGTATTTTGGATGCCCCGGCGGAGTGCTGGGCGACGCAATGGCTGCACTGCCCGCACCCTGATTTGGACAACTGTTCATGATCATACGGTCTTGAAGCGATCGCTGCGGGGTTGATTTCTGGATAACGGATCTCTGACAATCATCGTTTAATGTAACCAAGCGCGTCCCTGCCGATAACTGCTGACCATTGATGCGCAAGATAGACTGGATTAGGGCCGTCATAGAGTGGCGTCGGGTGCGACGACCTTACCGCGGCGAACTCACCAGGCAAGTTGTATTTTGCGATTCGGAGCGAACCTGTCTAGAAGGATCGCCTTCTCGCAAACAGGGGTAGTCATGGCGAAGCTATATGACCTGCAAGGCAAACGGATATTTGTCGCGGGCCATCGTGGAATGGTCGGTGCCGCGGTCACCCGGCACTTGAACCAGCGGGGCATGGAAGCTCTCACTGTTGACCGCACTGAGCTGGACCTCCTGGACCAGGCTGGCGTCAAAAAGTGGATTTCGGAAAATCGCCCTGACGTCATGATCGTCGCCGCGGCCAAGGTGGGTGGCATCCTTGCCAATGACACCCGCCCGGCGGAATTCATCTACGAAAACCTGGTGATCGAGACCAACCTGATCGATGCGGCTTATCGGGCCGGTGTCGAACGCGTTGTGTTCCTTGGCTCAAGCTGTATTTATCCCAAGTTCGCAGCCCAGCCCATGAGCGAAGATGCACTGCTAACCGGTCCTCTGGAGCCCACCAACGAGTGGTACGCAATTGCCAAGATTGCTGGTGTAAAGCTGGCCCAGGCCTATCGCCAGCAATATGGCTGCCGATACATCTCGGCAATGCCCACGAACCTTTACGGCATCGGCGACAACTTCAATCTGCAGGGCGCCCACGTAATTCCCTCCCTGATGCGCAAGGCCCACGAAGCCAAGCTTTCAGGCCAAGCGGCGATGGAAGTGTGGGGCACCGGCACCGTTCGGCGCGAGTTCCTGTTCGTCGACGATCTTGCGGATGCAGTGATCTTCCTCGCCGAGAACTACGATGAGCCTGGACCAATCAATGTCGGTGTCGGCGAGGACCTGACAATCCGCGATCTCGCCGAGTTGGTGTGCAGCGCGGTAGGTTTCACGGGAACACTTGAGTTCGACGCGAGCAAGCCCGACGGAACGCCGCAAAAACTGCTGGATGTCAAAAAGATAAGCAGCCTTGGGTGGAAAGCCAAGACAGCGCTCGATATCGGGCTGGCCGCTACCTATGAGTGGTACCTTGCCAACCAGGGCGAGTTACGTCTATAGCCAACCGCTTGGTGTTGTGGACAGGATAAGGGGCTTACGATAATGGCTGAACGGCGCGTTGCGCTGATAACGGGAGCGACCGGTCAAGACGGTGCATACCTGTCCGAGATTCTGCTTGAAAAAGGCTACGAGGTGCACGGCGTAAAGCGGCGCTCGTCGCTTATCAACACGGCGCGTGTCGACCCACTCTACCAGGATCCCCACGTTTCCGACGGGCGCTTTACGCTGCACTACGGCGACCTCACCGATTCCTCGAACCTGATCCGTCTCATTCAGGAGACCCAGCCGACGGAAATCTACAACCTCGCGGCCCAAAGCCACGTGGCGGTGAGCTTCGAGACGCCCGAATATACGGCGAACTCCGACGCAATCGGCACGCTCCGGCTGCTAGAGGCCATCCGCATCCTGAAGCTTGAGAACAGCTGTCGCTTCTACCAGGCCTCGACGTCGGAACTGTATGGCAAGGTGCAGGAAACGCCACAGACTGAGCGGACTCCGTTCTACCCGCGCTCGCCGTACGCCGCTGCCAAGCTCTACGCTTACTGGGTGACGATCAACTACCGCGAAGCCTACGGCATCTACGCCAGCAACGGAATCTTGTTCAACCACGAGGGGCCGACCCGCGGCGAAACCTTCGTCACCAGAAAAATCACCCGTGCGGTCGCTGCGATCGTGCAGGGAAAACAAGACCGGCTCTACCTCGGCAATATCGACGCCAAGCGTGACTGGGGGTTCGCCAAAGACTTTGTCGAAGGCATGTGGATGATCCTGCAGCACGACAAACCGGACGATTTCGTGCTCGCGACCGGTGAGACGCGCTCGGTGCGTGAGTTCGTCGAGGCCGCCTTCCGTTGTGTTGATATCGAGATCGTCTGGAAAGGTGCTGGCGAAGAGGAAACCGGAATCGACAAAAAGACCGGCCGTACGCTAGTATCCATTGATCCTCGCTATTATCGGCCGACTGAGGTGGAATTGCTGCTTGGCGACGCCACCAAGGCGCGCGAAATCCTTGGCTGGTCGCCAAAGACGGCTTTCCAGGAGCTTGTCGAGATGATGGTCGCTTCCGACCTCAAGCAGGACAATTACACGCCCGCCTTGGGGCAAGGCAGCCATTGAGAGGCAGCGCAAGCATTGAGGGACACTGCGGATGAGCGATAAGAAGGGAGTGGCGCTTTTCACCTCGATCATGCCGCGCAAACTCGACGAACAGTTCGCCGCGCTTTCGACTTGGCGCGACTTGGCCGAGCGGATTGTTACAGTCAACGAACGGCGCGAGGCAGCCTTGCTGACGGATCTGCCCGACTGGATCGAGCAGTACAGTTTCGAAGATAATACCCCCTACGACCGCTTTTACGTGCGACTTTCCAAACTCGCCGAAGCCATGGGCTCGGCCACTGATTGCCGCCACGTGGCGTTCTGCAATTCAGATATTTCACTGGCCAAAGCCGAAGAATTGGAGCGCGTTCTCGATTCCGATGGTGCCGACCTGATTTTTTCTTCGCGCACCGATACCGACGAGCATGGCGCTCCTTTGAGTGTCTACACTGACGGCTGGGACTTCTTCGCGTTTCGCCCCGGCCATGCGCGCGTGATTTCCAGAGACGACCTCTACATCGGCCTGCCGTGGTGGGACTTCTTCGTTCCGCTAGCCTTTTTGAAGGAAGGCCTCGTCGCAAATCGTCTCGATGGCAGCCACGTCCACCACATCAAGCACGCCCAGAACTGGGACAAAACCGAGTTCAACCGGAAGGGCAGTATCGTGCTGGAGGCGATTGTCGGCGTGCGGCGCCAGCTCAATGAGAAGGAAGTCCACCGCTTTGCTCACCATGTGAATACTTTCCTCAACTCACACAATCTGGAAGGCCACCGCCCCTCCCAGGAGGCAGCGATATCGCGTCTTATTGCGCTATGGGAGGATATGCACGCGCCGCCCAAATTCCTGGATGGCAAGCTGGATGGCAAGGTTGTGATGTGGTCGCGTGAAATTGTCGAACGCGGTTATGGCGCACTTGCGGTTGGCGCGCACCACGTCCTCAAGCACGCGCCAGCCGTGCACCGGGTTGTCAGAAGCGGTCACCGCCGCATCTTCGACTTGATCAAGTCCAAACCGGCCAAGGAACAGGATAGTTATCATAACATCCTCTCCGCCCCGCGCGAATACCGCTTGAAGACCAGGAGCGGGCAGGAAATATCCTGCGAGGCGGGCGTGCCGCTTGCGGTGCCCGACCAGCCGGCGACGTTCGTGTTCGGAATCTTCAAGGGCGGTAGCACACTATTGAATGTGATGCTCGAACAGATACTTGCCGTGTCGGGTCGCAAATCGATCAACCTTCCAAATCAACTGCGCGCCGCGGGCCTCGTCATCGACGAGATCGCCGAGGATCTCGATGGACTGTTCGAACGCAAGGGTGTCGTCTATGGCGGCTTCCGCAGTTTCTCCAAAGTTCTAAAAAATTCGCCGAACTTCGCTGAAGCCAACAAATTGTTGCTGGTTCGCGATCCGCGCGACATCCTGGTCTCGCTTTACTTCTCCCACGCCTACAGCCATTCGGTGCCCGAGTCCGGCATTGCCCGTCAGCGCGCTGAAGAGACGCGGCAGCGAGCGCTCGCGACCGGCATCGACGACTATGCGCTTCATAATGCCAACAGTGTGTGCACGCATCTGATGAATCTGGGCGAAATCCTGTCCGACAAGACGACGCTGGTCCGCTACGAAGACATTATCTTCGACAAGATGGCGCTCGCCAGGACGATCTGCGCGACTGTCGGAGTGGAGATCAATCCTGTGAGGCTCGCCAAGATCGCGGCCCGCAACGACATTCGGCCCGAGAAAGAAGACAAGCACTCGCACATTCGCTCCGTCGCCCCCGGCGATCACAAGAACAAACTCAAGCCCGAAACGATCGCCGAACTCAATGAGGTCATGAAGCCCGTCTTCGATCTGTACTACCCAGAGTTGGTTGCATAGGGCTAGGCCCGTTGAAGGGGTTGTCATGACTGTGGGAAAGGGCACGAAATCCACGGTCTCGGGTCGCCTTTCGGCACTCGCACCCAGGCTGCTTGGACGAACGGCAACCGGTAGGCTGGCTGCGGAGAATAAACCTCGTAAGTCGACGAACTCATCCGACACCACATCCACTTTTCTTTTTCCTACGAAGGATGGCAGCGACGTCGGTGTCACGACTGACTTGCCGGAGCCGATTCCGAATCGGCCGGCGACATTCGTCTTCGGAATCATCAAAGGCGCAAGCACGCTTTTGAACAGAATGCTTGATGTAGTTTTGCGGGAAACAGGTCGGCGGCCGGTCTATCTGCCAAATTTGCTGCGCCGGGGCAGTAGTAACATCGAAGATTCCCAGGCCGATCTCGACAGTGTCTTCGAATACAGCGGTGTCGTTTCCGGAGGCTTCCGAAGTTTCCCCGAGATTTTGCGAAACTCACCTACATTCGCGACGTCGAATAGAATAGTCATGGTTAGAGATCCGCGTGATATTTTAGTTTCGCTTGATTTCTCCCATGCCTACAGTCATACGGTGCCCGAGTCCGGTGTTGCCCGCCAGCGCGCTGAAGATATGCGTCAGCGAGCGCTTAGAACCGGCATCGACGACTATGCGGTTGAAAATGCCAAGAGCGTGCGCACACATCTGCTGAACCTTGGCGAACTACTGTTCCGACAAGACAACGCTTGTGCGCTACGAAGATTTCATCTTCGAAAAACCCGTGCTTGCCAGGATGATCTGCTCGGCGGTCGGGGTGGCAATTGATCCGATTGCGCTCTCCGAAATCGCCAGGCGCAATGACATTCGTCCCAAGCAAGAAGACAAGAACCCCCACATTCGCATTGTTTCACCGGGCGATCACCGACATTAGCTGAAGCCGGAGACGACGGCGGAATTGAACGAGTTCATGGAGCCCGTTTTTGATATGTACTATCCAGATATTCGGTGACGCAGAGGTCGCTGTGGTGTTCACTCATGGTTTATTCTTTTGGAGGTTTGGGGGTGTGCGGTCGTGGTCAGACCAAACGCGTGTGGTGGCTAATCCATCCACTCAGCCAATGGAAGGCTGACTGCAAACGAGTGATTCTGTTCCAGTTGAGGGGGCAAACGAGCTGTTCCAGCGGAGGGCCTAGATGACGCGAAACAATGAGATCTTTCTCCATATCGGGTTTCCCAAAACAGGAACAAAAACAATCCAGCGCTTCTGTTTCCAAAACAGGGCGATCATGGCGCAACACGGGATTCTCTACCCGACCTTTGACGACTCAATCAATCTTGGGTTTCCAGAGTCGCACTTCCCGCTCACAATAGAGCTGATGGAAACCAGGCCGCCGCACCTTGCTGGGATGGATTCTGAAGCACTAAGGAGCGCGTTCAATACGCTGTTCGAGACATATCGTGATTCAGTTTTTAGAAAATTGATTATTTCAGAGGAAACGATTTCGCAAGGCGGAGCGATCGATCTCGCGCGGCTGGCACGGGCAATGGAGGGTAGCGCTGTCACCGTAGTGATATACGTCCGGCAGTACGATGAGTGGCTCGAGTCATTTTACAACTGGTACTTGGCAAATGCAGTGGATAGGAATATCCGAAATTTCAATGAGTTTCCACCGCGACGGTTTATGGAACGGTTGCTGTTCTCTAATAGGATCGACGCCATTCGCCAGCTGCTCCCCGATTGTCATTATGTGCTGAAATCCTATGATTCAGTTCGAAAGGAGTTGCTGGATGACTTTCTGCACGTTTGCGGGATGTCTGACATTTTGGAACTCCGCAAGTCGGCGGCGGAATTCGGCCGGGAGAATGTTGGCCTTTCAAGGGGGGACAGCCTATTTCTCGCGCAGGTCGTGGCCACAATCGGAGATAGGGATGTGTGGCTTAAGGTCGCGGAGACGTTGGCCGCCAAGGCGCGCTCCGGGGAGCTCAGTCCTTTGGCGGAGTTGAACGCCGGGCAGATGGATGTCGAGACGCGCTCCCGCGCTCGCGCGCTGTACAACGCAGACGTGAAAATTCTTGAGCGGGAATACGGACTGAAAGCTACACCTGCTGAGCCATTGTCCGATCGCGACCGAGAGCGCGTCATCGGGTTGTCCGCGCTTCAGATGAAAAATATGATTGACTTCATTTCAGGTGAACTTGCATCTGACGAGGTCGCGGTACTCAAGCAGGCAGTGATCGCAGCGCCAGCGGAACAACGAACCGCTCAGGATGTTGACTGCCAAGGTAAAAACAAGGGAGTGCCCATGGGTGCAGTACATTTCTCTCTCGACCCTGATCTTGTGGCAGCGTTGAAGGGCGTGCTGCCTCTCCCGGCAATGGTCGAGACCGGTACGTTCCATGGTGATACGCCCCTTGCGATGGCGGAAAAGTTCTCCAGGATCGTAACCGTCGAACTCTCCGAGGAACTGCACAAGTCCGCCAGCGAGCGGCTGCGCGAACACGATCACATCAAGGTTATCAAAGGCAGTTCACCCGAAGCTCTGCAGGGCCTTCGCAAGGAGTTGGCCGACGAGTCCGTCCTCTACTTTCTCGATGCGCATTGGTGCCTGGCCTCCAATACCGCCGGCGACACCTCGCAGTGTCCGCTCCTGGACGAACTGGCAGCAATTGGCCAATTGAACGACACATCGGTCATCTTGATCGACGATGCCAGGCTGTTCTTGACGACTCCGCCGGAACCTCACGAGGCATCGGATTGGCCGCGGTTGCACCAGATCCTCGCCAGCCTGATGAAACTCAGCAGCGTGCACGAGGTCCAGGTGATCAACGATGTTATTGCTTTCGTGCCGCCTGCGGCCAGAGCTGCTTTGTCCGATCACGCGCGCCAAAAAGGGATCGATTGGTTGCATGTCCTGAACAGCAATCGTGCAGACGACAGCAAAATTGCCGCAACGGAGAATGCGAACGCCAAGCTTAAAGAAACAATAGCTAGCTTGAACGAGGTCAACGGAAATCTGCGCATTCGCATTCAGAAACTTCAACGTCAGCTGGAAACATCGACCATATCCCGCATCTCCAAATCGCTGCGCCGCTTGCTCCCGGCGAAGAAGACATAATGCGGCACCATGTCAGATTAGACGTTCGACTCCAACCTTAGCCACGCAGTTTGAACAGCAGGTCGTAATATGCGCCCTCGCTCGCGTGCTCAGCAAATTTATGCTTTCGGACCGGTCGAAAACCATTGCTCTTCAAAAAATCAGTTATTTGAGCAGTGGTGGCGGCCCCTTTATACGATTCAAAATCTGCGGCTTCGACTTGAATGTACTTGAACCGGTTGAGGATAGTTTGCGCTCCCTTCAGGATCAGGTATTCTGACCCCTGCGTGTCCAGCAAAAGTCCATCGTAATCCGGCAAATGAACCCCTTCTTCCAAGATCAATGCTGGCAAAGTCGTAGAGCTGATTTCGATACGGTCGACATAGGTCACATCCGGCCAGATGTCCTTGTGCAATGCGAAGTCGTAAATGGAAGAGGAGGCTCCAGCATTGCTGGAGATGTTCAGGGTGACGATTTTGTTTTCCTGATCCGTAACCAGCGCCTTAAGCGCCCGCTGCCGAGGATATTCTTCGATATTTTTGCAGAGTTTCTCGTAAACGTTCGGGATAGGTTCGATCCAAAGGACGTTCAACCCTAGTTCTGCGTATTGGCGCCGCTCCTGCCCTTCATTGGCGCCGACGTGAATAATACCTCGGCACTTTTTAAACCAGTCGTCGAACTCACCGAAGATCTGTTTCTTGAACGCAACCCAGCTGCTGCTGACATTTTCAGCGAATGTCTTGGGTTTCGGTTTTCTTCTATTCTTTTTCATACGATGTGACTTCCCGCTGATTTATCCCAATTGGATCGGCGCGGATGCTAACTGAACCCATCAGCTCCAGCAACGCTTGAGCCTTGCCTTCGCGCGACGCAAGACGAGTGGTGCCGCGCGGTAACGCAGAACCTCCGCAGCGGTATAATACTGTCGCAACGCTTTGCGTTTCTCAGGCTCGAAGTCGACCATGTGCGAAACCCCTTCCATGCCGATCACGGCGATGGTGCGATCCAGCCGGCCAATAGGCAACCGCTCAATCATGATAGCGCGATAGAGCCAGTCCCAGTCGCTGACGACGGGGAACTCCTCCCGGAATGGGCCGATTTTCTCGAAGACTTCGCGGCGTGCGAAGAGACTCTGATGACAGATCGTCGTCACGGCAAGCACCGGGCGTGTTAGATGACGCGGTTGCGGGAGTTCGACCAGTCCGCCGTCGCCGGAGGCGTGCGCCACGTCGCCGTAGACGAGCTGCAGTTCAGGCCGGGCTGCGAAAAGCGCCGCGACGTCGCTCAAGACGCGGTCGTCTGCAAGTCGGTCGTCCGCATTGAGAAACAGCAGCACGTCTCCGCCGGCGCGCGCGGCACCTTTGTTCATCGCATCATAGATGCCATTGTCCGGCTCGCTGTGGATGCGGAGCCGACTGTGTGCATTGTCTTCGGCGATCCGGCAGGTGTTGTCGCGTGAGGCGCCGTCGATGATGAGGTGTTCGTAGTCCTCATAGACCTGGATGGCGACCGATGCGATTGTCGATGCGATAGATCGCTCGGCATTGAAACACACAGTAATGATCGAGAAGCGCGTTTGCCGTCCGCTCATGCCTTCGGTTTTCCAGTACTTTTGCTCTGCTAAGGCCGCGTATCCGAATGATGGTCGCGAAACCGCCGCCAGTATCGCATGCCGCGTATCAGATGGTGAGGGCTGCCGAGAAGGGTGCTCGTGACCTTCCCTGCCGCGGCCATTGTGCCCGTAGACCGGTTTGGTTGGCCTCTGCCGGCCAGTCCCGTTAGCGCCAGCTTGGCCGCCTCGACAGCGCAAAGCGCTTTCAGGGCAGCAACGCCAGGATCGCCCGGCTCCATTCTTTGCAGGAGCATTTGGGCCATCACGACATTCTGACTCCAGACCCGGTCGCGCGCACCTCCATCGCCAGCCATTGTTTGCGATCCCTCATGCTGACGGTAACGATAAAGCACCTCTGGGGTGTGCGCGAAGCGAAGCCCCGCGCGCTGCATCTTGAGAAGCCAGGCCCGGTCGGCGGCCAGGCCGAGTTCAAGTTCGAAGGGGCCGTGATCGGCAAAAACAGAACGCTTGAAGAACCGGGCATTGATTGCGGGAATGCCGAACAGCAGACCTTCATAGGTCGGAGCACATGTCGGCCGGAACGGGCCGGAACATAGCCTGCCGTCCTGGTCGATCATCTCGAAGGCTCCGGTCACGATATCTGCGTCAGTGGTCGCGAAGATTCCGGCGGCGTGGGAGAGCGCGTGCGGGGCCAGCAAGTCGTCGGCGTTTACGATGCCGATAATGTCTCCCTCGGCTAGAGCAATAGCCCTGTTCATGCCGTCATAGATACCGAGGTCTTTGCGCCGGTCGAGACGTAGATGCGGGAAGCCGCTCAGCACTTTTTCCGTGCCGTCACTCGATTCCGCATCGGCGATGATGTGTTCGACTGAGGGGACTTCGCCCCGTTGCCGTGCAACACTCTCGATTGCTTCGCCGATGAAGCGCGCAGCGTTAAAGCAGGGCGTCACGATGGAGAATTTCAAGGATTTCTTCACCTTCGTTGCGCCCTGCGCTCAACAAAAACGCGGGGACACGGTCGCCCTGACATGGTTGAACAGGGCAATGTCTTCCGCACAGTGTTGCTCCGCAAATTGCTTCACAATGTGAAGCTCGGCAGGATCGTTTCGATTTGTCGTCCGGTTATGGACGCCAATCTGCGCATTGCCGGCGGGCCATTTCAGGGTACGATCAAGATATGACACGAGCCCGGAGATATTATCAAGCGTCACCACGGCGAGGTAGTTTTCTTCCACTTTTCGGATAGCGCTGGCAGCGTCTCCCCGGCGGCCGTTGATCAGCGCGCATTGCTGGTTACTGAGGGCGCCGTGTCCGGACTGAGCGAGGTAGTCAAAGAACGTACGGCAATCCATGCCCTTCGTCGTCACATGAAGTATATGCGGCGGCGTGACCGACACGTATCGATAGAGGGAGTAGAGTCGGTCGACTGGATCGCGGACGACTGAGATGTAGTGGATCGTGCGTCCTTGGAAGAGCCCATCATTGCCGGCCTTGGCGATCTGTGGCCCCAGTCGGCGGTGGAATCCATAGGGGAGGTGGGCACTGAGCGCCAGTACGTTGCGTGCCTGCTCGGCGGTAACCGATGACATGTCGAAATTGTGCAGGCGCGGGTGAAACTGCAGGAAGGTCCGGCCGTAGACGCGTCGCAGCACATCGTTGAATGATGTACCAGCGGCTTTGGGAATGTGGACGAAGACAAGCAGGCGGCGCCAATCCTCCTCGTCCAATCCGTTCTCTCCCACTCTGATCGGTCCGCGATACCTTTTAAGCAGCGCCCGGCCCAGTCGTCGAGCAGAACCAGAAACAGATTGCAGAGCCACCGTCTCATGACGCTCGGACCGCCCTCCGGCGCTGACCATATGAGCTTCCATTTGATCGTCCTCTGCATTCGAAACGCCCATGCTTAAACTCACTTTCATCCCCATGGACCTTGTGGATATGACGGCTTGAAGCACTCCGGCATTCCGCCCCATCCCTTAATGCTGCACAAACGGGCATGCGCATTCCGCTTAGCACAATCTTGCCACGAGCGCTGGCAGCAAAGCCCGTCGTGGAAATCATTGTTGTTTGTGTAGGGTGCGCCCAAATCCTCATTTCGCGCACTTATCGCGTTCAAGGCTCCAGGCACCAAATTGCAGCTTACGGATGGCAAGGCCATTCTGTTCATCCCCAGGCCTGAAACTAGGTTTCTCCTCCTACCGCGCAGACGGGTTCGAAGAGGCCTCCACAGGGACTGCAACGGCTCGGGTTGCGAGCCGAACCTTCAACCGCTAGGGTCCTCCGTCCTAAAGCAGAGGCTCGGTTTCAATCGCCAGGCTAAACTGTTAGTACGCCGACACGTTCGATCATCGACGGTATTCCATGAAGCTGAAACCCTTATACCTGTTGGCCACCGACCGCCTCCGCAAGAATTGGCTGAAACTCCACAAAGCGGCGATCGTGAATCGCTTGGCGCGTGGCCAGCGCCATTATACGCGCTTCGTCATATTGTGCACGGGCCGCGTCGGCTCGAATATGGTGACATCATACCTGAATTCCAATCCGGCGATCGTCGCCAAAGGAGAGATCTTTGGCCAGCACCATCTGCCCGCTTCAAAGGTGCCCGCAGACTTTGATGTGAAACGGTATCTCGAAAGCGAAGCATTCCACGATTACCCGCGAGGCATCAGCGCGGTCGGTTTCAAGCTGTTTTATACGCATGCAAAGAGAAAACTGCCTCACCGGAATGCCATGTGGAAACTCATTGAAAGTGATCGCTCCATAAAGATCATTCACCTCACGCGAGAAAATCTGATGCGAGCCTACCTGTCGAAGGTCATCGCGGACAGAACTGCAAAGTAGACCCAGTCGGGAATTATCAATGCCGTATCGACCGACGAGAAGCGAACGGAGTTGAAGTATGAAGACTGCCGGCAGATATTTGTCCAAGTCGAGTCCTGGCAAAACGAAGCCAATTCTACTTTTGGCGAACATGACGTACTGCATGTAACCTATGAGAAGATCACCGCGGACCCGGACCCTACGCTTGCAACGATCCAGAAATTCTTGGAGGTCCAGCCACGAAGTCTCAGCTCTTTTCACACAAGGCAGAACCCTGAGCCGCTGGAGACCTTGATCGAAAACTACGCAGCGCTGAAAAGGCAGTTTGCAGGCACTCGTTGGTCTCATTTTTTCGAGGACTGACGTTTGCCGAGAGCAACCGAGGCATGCACCATGCGGCTTAGGGAGCCTCTAATTGAAGTCGGCGGCTGGTAATTCACGTTCTGACCTGCCTTCGAACTTTCCTCCCGCCGATATTGGACACCCCAGGCTGATTGATCTGCTCTTCTGAAAACCGGCTCTTCTTCATCGTCTCACCCCTCGTCAATGGGGCGGAGTCTAACTCAAACTGGAGGAAATTTCGAAGGCAGGTCAAATTTTGAAAACGACCGCAGACGTGTCAGAGCACTCTGCGCCTGACCGAAAATTCCATCAGAGATCAGGAGGAAGTCTGATAGAAAACCAGCCCTTCAGCCGCAGATTATTGACCCCGCCCCCGTCTTCGACCACGAGCCGAACAGCCCGATAAGCGAGACATGTGCGAGACAGCCGCAATTGGGCGTCCAGATGACTTTGTCTAACCCATTGAAATCATTGGTGACCCCGGCGCGATTCGAACGCACGACCCTCAGATTAGGAATCTGATGCTCTATCCTGCTGAGCTACGGGGCCTTTCTTAATTTTTCCGACGGCCGCACGGCCGCAGAACTCGCTGGCGGAACCTATCAGTGATCGATCGCCTCGCCAACACTGCATCCCGCATGAGCAGATGAGTTTCCTTGTCGCCAGCGCCGAACGCAGCCCCGCCCCCACGATAACTTTGGGTATTGCAAACGCGGATCAAGGCTGCGGGCGAGCCGATTCATCAAGTATCACCCAGCCGCGGACACAAGACTGCTTCGAACAACCAACCTGGGGGGGTACGATACGCCAAGCTTGCTGGCATAACAGGCCTTACCCACCAATGTGGACCTTCGAACAAACCGGCCCAACAACGCCGGGGTAATTCAGCGCGTTGCAACCAGGAACATTGGCCCTGTGAAGGGCGTGGAAATCGGTCCATGCCGACTGGCGGCCTTTTTTGCATCAACACTCAAGTACCGCTGACACCGGTGCTTGTCCCCAGTTAACCTAACCAAGACAAATTCGGGCCGTTGGAACCCGGCAGCACAAATGCTAGTGTTCCGACTCTGACATATGGTTCCCTGCCGGGAACCTGAATGTCAGCCCGGAACACTAGGCAACCTTTTGATTGTGTTCTGGATTCACAAACATTTGACGACCTCCACCCGGGAAT